>SAMEA104315421__coassemble_459_pt1 | contig 150574 bp, 123 predicted proteins | sample SAMEA104315421__metabat2_low_PE_038 | metagenome-assembled genome bin SAMEA104315421 (sample SAMEA104315421) | gut metagenome | biome: Monkey gut; feature: monkey-associated habitat; material: faeces | place: China | collected 2013 | reverse complement strand
CTCATTGCCTTTGTATTATGTTTATGAATTGCCCTTATGAAAGGGGGATAATACTTCATCATGACCACTATCTTACCATAATTGTTCAAATGCCTATAAGTCAAATATGACTCTGAAAGTTGTATCTTCATGTAGCATCATTGATTTTCAAGATATTGCATAGCTTTTATAGGCATTGAAATATGTAGCCTACTTGTAGCGTCTTGTAGCACGATGTAGCGTTATATCCTATTATTGGTACAAAGTTAGTATGAAACCATTAGAATAAAGATAAATTCCTCGTGTTTAACACTAACTATTGCGCCAATAGATTTTATGTTAGAGGCTACAAACAAAGTCCTTCACCTTTGCTTGGTACTCTTCCTTGGTCATACCTCCAGTCTCTATCATTAAGTCAAGTACATCGCCAAGTTCGTCAAAAGCAATATCGTGATGATATTCTTTAGTTGTCCCATCCTTCTCTCCATAGATACGATAGTAGTCTGAACCTTCATCCAAAGCAATATATACCTTGCCTTGAAATTGGAAGCCATTCACCTGCATGACAAGAGCCGCCATAGTGAAGTCTTCGCCATTGACATTCTTGACAATTTGGGTGGCATACATCTTAGAGATGCTCCAACTATTGATAATGTCTATCGGCGTTGTATGAAGGAAAAACTGCCTTGTAAGAGTTAAAAATGTGACCATTGACTCATTTTCTTGCCTTGAAATTTGCGTGTTCAAAGGAATAAGGCTAACTTCGTGGTCGTTAATAATGTGTATTTACACAAAATAAACGAATAGAAATATGGAAATCCGTAGAGATAAATATCTGGATCTACTTATCCACAGTTGTGGGAATGGGTTGATAAAAGTGATAACAGGAATGCGCAGATGCGGCAAGTCATACCTGTTGTTCACCCTTTTCAAGAACTATCTCATAAAACAAGGAGTGAAAGAAGACCATATCATAGGGGTAAATTTGGAGAACCGACTGAATAAAAGTTTGAGAGCCCCCGACGCATTACTTCAATACATAGATAGCCGTCTTTCATCAGACGGTCAATATTATGTTATGCTGGATGAAGTACAGATGGTCAGCGAGTTTGAGGATGTATTGAACTCATTCCTAAGCATAAGCAATGTGGATGTGTTTGTTACTGGCTCTAATGCAAAATTCCTGTCTAAGGATGTAATCACTGAGTTTCGTGGACGAGGAGATGAAATACACGTGCGCCCATTGACCTTCAGAGAAGTAGCAGATTTCCGTGATGACTATTCGCAAGATATGATTCGTGAATATATGCTCTATGGAGGATTGCCACAGGTCGTTTTAGAAAACGATGTCAACAAGAAGGTGAGTTATCTGGAACAGCAGATGGAGCATACTTATTTGCGTGACATAAAAGAGCGATATGAAGTTCGTCAAGATAGCGATTTGTCAGAACTAGTGGACATCATGGCATCATGTGTGGGTGGTCTGACCAATCCTCCAAAGATTGCAGACACTTTTAAAAGTGTAAAGCATAGTAGCATTTCGGTGGATACCATACGTCTCTACTTGGAATATATGGAGGATGCGTTCGTGTTGGAACGTGTTACTCGTTATGACATTAAAGGAAGAAAATACATAGATTCGCCGTTTAAGTATTACTTTGAGGATTTGGGACTGAGAAATGCCCGATTAGGATTTCGGCAAGTAGAACCAACGCATATGATGGAGAATATGCTCTACAACGAGCTTCGTGCTATTGGAATGAAGGTGGATGTAGGACAGGTGTTTACCGAAGTGAAAATCGAGGATGGATCCCGTCAGCGCAAGACTCTGGAAATCGATTTCGTCTGCAACCGTGGCTATGAGCGAGTATACATCCAATCGGCCTATGCGATGGAAACAGAAGAAAAACGAGATCAAGAACTGACCTCACTACGTAAACTTCGCGACGGATTTCGCAGAATCGTAATTGTAAACGGGCTACAACCTACCTACATGAATGAAGAAGGCGTGTATATTATAAATCTTATGGATTTTTTGCGCGACCCGGAGAAATACATGGAGGAGAGAGTATAAAATCACAATATTCTTAAACTAGTAATATTTTGTTATGTCTGAGTTTGTCAAAGCCATCGGCATATTTTATAAGAATGAATAAAATGCCATCAATACGTATTTAGTCAACCAGCCCACCAAGACCATGACAAATCTAAACTCACTGATTGCGACATTACCTTTGCTAGCTTTAGTGGCGTAATATAGGATTGAAGCAAACGATAAGATACATGGTGGTATATAAAACATCGAATAATATGACATTGGAAAAAATCTATAACAAATGGCTATCCATTCAGCCACTGTCTGAAGCTGATCAGAACAAACTCAGTATGAGGTTTACTGTTGAGTATAACTACAAATGCGTAATAGCCGCCGAACCTATAAGAATGGAAAATATGGTGTTGCCAACTGGGAAAATCCACTGACCCGGTATAATAAATTATATGAGCCATTTGATCCCATGAAAGGGCAGCGTAAAAAGCATAAAAAAACTTCTGAAATTCCTTTCAGAAGCTTTTGCGGAGAGGGAGGGATTCGAACCCCCGGAGCCTCGCAGCTCAACAGTTTTCAAGACTGCCGTAATCGACCACTCTACCACCTCTCCAGACTTATTCCCTCGATTGAGGGAGTGCAAAGGTATATATATTTTTTTTGTTCTGCAAAATATGCTGGAACAATTTTGCAAAAAACTCAATTATGATATTGTTCCGGGCATATTCAGTCATCGGAGACATACCGCTCGGCACTTGACAGACTCAATGTGCCGCGGGAGTCAGCGACCGGCAGAATCATTTTTTCTCATCCGGTTTCTCCTCCGCACGGGTGAAGAAACGGTTCTGGAAAAGGATCAGATAGAAAGCGCCAACCGTGACGCAGCTGTCGGCGAAATTGAAGACAGGAGCGAAGAACAAAAGGCGGTCTCCTCCCACAAATGGTACCCAAGACGGCCAGATTGTGTCAATGAGCGGGAAGTAGAACATATCCACCACGCGGCCGAACATCAGCGGGGCATAGTCAAAGATCACTCCGTAGAAAAGGCTGTCGATGATGTTGCCGAAAGCGCCGGCGGTGATCAACGTCAGGCCGACAAGGACTCCGGTCGGAACCACGGGCTTGCCATCCGGCAGAAGTGCCGACTTCCCTTCAGAATCCACCGATTTACGCACAAGCGAAGCTATCCACCAGCAGAGAGCGCCAGAAAGAGCGATCCTGAAGAATGACAGCAGGAACTTGCCGACGGCGCCGCCGAACTTCATTCCGAAAGCCATTCCCTCGTTCTCGATGAAGAAAATCTGGAACCAGTTTCCGATGACGCTGAAATGCTCACCTATCTGCATGTTCGTCTTGACCAGGATCTTGATGACCTGGTCAATGACGACAAGTATGACTCCCAGAATCAGGAGTTTCTTACCCTTGGAAACCTTCACTAGTTCTGTCCTTTTTTAGCAAGCATCTCCTTGGCCTCTACAGTAAGCGTGGCATGAGGCACCAAACGCAGCCTCTCCTTCGGAATAAGCTTTCCTGTCTCACGGCATATTCCATAAGTCTTGTTCTCGATGCGCACAAGTGCGGCCTCGAGGTTCTGGATGAACTTGTACTGCCTCTGCGCGAGCTGGCTGGCCTCCTCCTTGGAAAGCTGGTAGGCGCCATCGTCCTCGACCGTCTTGAACGACGGTGTGGTGTCCTCGATGTCGTTGCTGCCGTTGTGCATAATCACCCTTCGCAGGGTGTTATACTCTTTCCGGGCCTTGTCAAGCATATCATTGATGATAGTGCGGAACTCTTCAAGTTCCTCATCACTGTAACGCACCTTCGTCGTTTCGGCGGAAACCGCGTTGTCTTTGATTAACTCTGACATAGTGTAAATTGTATTTAGGTCTAAAAACTATCGCGACAGCACCATCTTGACCGAACCCTCGTCCCACTCGACATCAGCCGCTCCTTCCGGAGCATCCTTGCCAAGTGTGACAGAAAGTGCGAGTGTCTGGGCGGCGACGTAATCCTTGTAGCCTTCAAGAGCGGCAGCGATGTCGTCATAGGCGGCACCATCGGCGAATATAGCCACGCCGATCTTGTCCGTCACCTCGAATCCGCTGTCCTTCCTGAGGTTCTGGATCCTGTTGATAAGCTCGCGGGCCACACCTTCCTTTTTCAAATCTTCAGAGATCTGAATATCAAGGGCGATGGTCAGCTGACCTTCAGTGGCGACAAGCCAGCCAGGCATATCCTCGGACGAGATCTCATAGTCTCCCGGCTTGAGCTCAACGACTCCCGAAGGAAGTTCCACTGAATATGCCAACCCGGCAGCCTCAGCATTCTGAATGGCCGAGATTGTCGCCTGATCGAATCCGCCGAAAGCTCCGGCGATCTCTTTCATCTGCTTGCCGTAAACCTTTCCGAGGGTCTTGAAGTTCGGCTTGATCTTCTTGGTGATGATGCCGGTTGTGTCCGAGATGAACTCGGCCTCCTTGACATTCACCTCATTCAGGATGATGGACTTGACCTGTTCAAGCTGCTCCATGACCTTTGCGGAGATCACAGGGATGATTAGCTTCTGAAGCGGCTGACGAACCTTGATGGAAACCTTGCGGCGAAGCGCAAGCACCATTGAGGTGGCCTTCTGGGCCAGATTCATTCGTTCCTCCAGATCCGTGTCGATGACAGCCTCATCGCAAGCCGGCATATTCACATAATGCACTGACTCCGAGCCGTCCGGAACGAGATCCAGATAGAGACGGTCCATATAGAACGGAGCTATCGGGGCTCCGAGCACAGCGACATCCACCAGCACCTCGTAAAGGGTCTGGTAGGCGGCGAGCTTGTCCTCGTCCATCTTTCCACCCCAGAAACGTTTCCTGTTCAGACGCACATACCAGTTGCTAAGGTCATCGCACACGAAGTCCTGGATCAGACGCCCTGCGGTTGTGATGTCATAATCCTCATAAGCCGCCACCACCTTCTTCTTCAATGTGTTGAGCAGCGAGATGATCCAACGGTCAATCTCCGGCCTCTTTGAATGTTCCACCTTCGCGGCCTTAGGGTCGAAGCCGTCCACATTGGCATAGAGGGCGAAGAATGAATATGTGTTGTAAAGCGTTCCGAAGAATTTCCTGCGGACCTCGTCCACACCGGCCTCGTCAAACTTCAGGTTGTCCCAAGGCTGGGCGTTGGTCAGCATATACCACCTGAGGGCATCGGCGCCGTACTTGTCCAGTTCCTCGAACGGATCCACGGCGTTGCCGAGGCGCTTGCTCATCTTGTTGCCGTTCTTGTCCAGAACCAAACCGTTGGAGATCACGGTCTTGTAGGCAGGAGTCCCGCTGATCATGGTGTGGATGGCATGAAGCGTGTAAAACCAGCCTCTGGTCTGGTCAACGCCCTCGGCGATGAAGTCTGCCGTGCAGCCAAACTTCGGAGAATCCAGTCCACGGAGACCTTCCTGAGCGTAAGGCATTGCGCCGGAGTCGAACCAAACATCGATAAGGTCTGTCTCACGGGTCATCTTCTTTCCGGAAGGACTGACAAGGAATATGTTATCGACATAAGGCCTGTGGAGATCAATCCTGTCGTAGTTCTCCTTGCTCATGTCCTCAGGATCAAAACCATTGTCCTTAAACGGATTGCTTGTCATGAATCCGGCTTCCACAGCCTTGTCGATCTCGGTGTAGAGCTGTGTGATCGTGCCGATGCAGATCTCCTCCTTGCCGTCCTCGGTGCGCCAGATCGGAAGCGGAGTGCCCCAGAAACGGCTGCGGCTGAGGTTCCAGTCCTGAATGTTCTCAAGCCACTGGCCGAAACGTCCCGTACCGGTGGACTCCGGCTTCCAGGTGATCGTCTTGTTCAGAGCGACCATCTCGTCCTTGACAGCCGTGGTCTTGATGAACCAGGCGTCAAGCGGATAATAGAGGACAGGCTTGTCGGTCCTCCAGCTGTGAGGATAGCTGTGGGTCTGCTTCTGGATCCTGAACGCCCTGCCGTCCATCTTCATCATCATGCAGAGATCAATGTCAAGAGTCGGAGCGTCAGCCGGAAGAGAGTCATCGAAAGCGTTCTTCACATAGCGGCCGGAATATTCCTTGTAAGAAGGATCGACGTGTGTGCGGACATATTCAGGATCAAGGTCTTCGATCGGGTAGAAGCGTCCGTCGTGGTCCACCTGAGCCTGCCGTTTGCCGTCCTTGTCAAGAACCATCATTCCCGGCACACCGTAGTTGGCGGCGACCTTCTTGTCATCAGCGCCAAAGGTCGGAGCGATGTGAACGACCCCGGTTCCGTCCTCGGTCGTGACATAGTCTCCGGAGATCACCCTGAACGGCTCCCCTTCCTCGATCGGCCGGAACCAAGGAATCAGCTGCTTGTAGCGGATTCCGACAAGGTCAGCGCCCTTGAACGATCCGTCGAGCACCTTGTAAGGCACAAGTTTGTCGCCCGGCTTGTAGTTCTCAAGCGGGATGTCGGCGGCCTTAGGATTGAACCACGCGCCCACCAAGTCCTTGGCCAGCACGTAGATGGCCTCCTTCCCAGTGTAAGGGTTGAAGGAGAGGACACGGACATATTCATACTTCGGCCCCACGCAGAGCGCCGTGTTTGAAGGAAGGGTCCACGGGGTTGTCGTCCATGCGAGGAAATATACCGGGAAGGCCTCCGTCCCGAAGAGCGGCTGCGACTTTCCGTCCTTGATGACCTCGAACTGCACCGTGGCCGTCGTGTCGGTCACGTCCTTGTAGCAGCCCGGCTGGTTCAGCTCGTGTGAGCTGAGGCCGGTGCCGTCGGAAGGCGAATATGGCTGGATGGAGTACCCTTTGTAGAGCAGCCCCTTGTCGTAAATCTTCTTCAAAAGGTACCACAAGGTCTCGATGTAGCGGTTGTCATAGGTGATGTACGGATCGTTCATGTCAACCCAGTAGCCGACACGCTCGGTCATATTCACCCACTCCGCCGTGTACTTCATCACCTCGCTGCGGCAGGTCTTGTTGTATTCCTCAACGGAAATCTTCGTTCCTATGTCGTCCTTGTGTATTCCAAGCTTCTTCTCCACGCCGATCTCCACAGGAAGCCCGTGTGTGTCCCATCCGGCGCGGCGGTTCACCTTGTACCCGGACTGGGTCTTGAAGCGGCAGATGGCATCCTTGATGGAGCGCGCCATTACGTGGTGGATTCCCGGCTTGCCGTTCGCGGAAGGCGGACCCTCGAAGAATATGAACTCAGGTGCCCCTTCCCTGACCTCAAGGGATTTCTCGAACGCGTGATTCTTTTTCCATCTGTCGAGAACCTCATTCCCGACAGAAACCAGATCAAGGCCTTTGTACTCTTTGAATGTCATAATTTTCTTTCTATTTTTGCATCTGAAAAAACGTCTGTTCGCTTCCAATGCAATTAAGTTTGCAAAGATAGTGATTTCCGCGTTTTTTATCAAATAGGTGACTTATGAATATAATAGACATAATAATTCTTCTTTGCTGTGTTCCAGCCATATTCCGTGGCTTGTCCAAGGGGTTCATCGCCCAGATGGCCGCCCTGGTGGCTCTGGTGCTGGGGGCATGGATGTCATTCCATTTCTCCAATGTGGTGGTCGAATGGCTGAAGCCAGTGATGGATGTCTCTCCAGCCGTGCTTCAGGCGATCGCCTTCACACTCATCCTGCTGGGCGTTTTCTTCGCCCTCACCTTAGCCGGAAAAATGCTGGAGGGCATTGTGAAGATCGTGATGCTCGGGTGGCTGAACAAACTTCTCGGGGTGGTTTTCGCCCTGCTGAAAGTGGTTCTCGTCATAGGGCTTTTCATCCTCCTTTTCGACTCCGTCACCACGGCGCTGGAGATCGACTGTTCGAAGACAATCAGCGAGTCGCTTTTCTACACACCGATCAAGGATTTCGCCGATGTCTTTTTTCCTTATATGAAAGAATTGATATTCAATAAATAATGAGCAGAATCATTCTAATAGAGACTTCCACTTCCCTTTGCTCCACCGCCCTTGTGGAGGACGGGAAGGTCGTCTGTGAAAGGATCAGCGACGAGCCAAGGGCGCACGCCTCAAAGACAGCGCTGTTCGTCAGCGAGATGCTTTCCGAAAAAGGTCTGAAAGTGTCCGACTGTGACGCTGTGGCCGTCAGCAAGGGACCGGGTTCCTACACCGGGCTGCGCGTCGGGGTCTCAACAGCCAAAGGCCTCTGCTTCGGGGCCGGCATCCCGATGATCTCCGTCGGCACTCTCGACACACTCGTCTGGCAGGCTTTGGACGGGAATATGCTTCCTGAGGGCTGCCGCTACATCATCCCGATGATCGACGCCCGCAGGATGGAGGTTTACACAGGAATATTCACACCTGACGGGAGGCAAGTCTCCCCGACCGTGGCTCAGATAATCGATGCGGATTCGTTCAAACCCCAGCTCGGAGAGGGTCCCGTGCTCTTCATCGGGGACGGCGCGGACAAGTGCAAGGACACTCTGACCAGCCCGAACGCCAGATTCATCCAGTGCTGCCCGAAAGCCTCATCGATGATGCATCCGGCCATTGAGGCCTTGGAAGCCAGAAGGTTTGAGGATGTGGCCTACTTCGAGCCGTTCTACCTCAAGGAGTTCATCACGACAGTAAGCAAGAAGAAAATAATTTAAATTCAAGAATTTATTATGAAAATAGGTGTTGCCAGCGACCACGCTGGATTCGAGTACAAAGGAAAGATCGCGGCGCTGCTCAAGAAAAAGGGCCACGAGGTCATCGATTATGGAACTTATTCAACGGAGAGCTGCGACTACTCCGACTTCGCTCATCCGCTCGGCACAGCCATAGACAATGGCGATGTTGAACTCGGAGTGGCTTTCTGCGGCACAGGGAACGGAATGGCCATCACTCTGAACAAGCATCAGAAAGTGCGCGCCGCCCTCTGCTGGGGAACTGAGATCGCGCGCCTTGCAAAAGCTCACAACAATGCGAACGTGATCGTGATGCCGGCCCGCTTCATCTCCTATCAGATGGTAACTTCAATCGTCAACAAGTGGTTGGAGACCGAGTTCGAGGGAGGAAGACATGAGCGCCGCATAGAGAAGATTCCACTTTGCCGATAAGGCATGTCACAAGACAACCTCTTGGAAATAAAGGCGTTAATAGCGGACAATAATTTCCTTTCGGGTAATTACAAGCTCTCTGAGAGCATCGAGGATTACCCGGAAGGGATCATCATCCCAATCGACAAGCCATACCGTTGGACATCAGCCGACGTCATCCGCAAGGTCAAATGGGCGGCCAGCAGACATTTCCACAAGAAAAACCTGAAGGTCGGCCACGCCGGCACACTTGATCCGCTGGCCACCGGCGTGCTGCTCGTCTGCATCGGCAAGGCCACCAAGCTGGCGGAAGCCCTTCAGAAAGAGGGTAAGGAATACCTCGCCGGCATCTCGTTCGGAGCCACAACCCCTTCCTACGACCTGGAGAAAGCCATTGATCAGGAATATCCAACCGACGGAGTCTCCGAACAGTCCATCCGTGGCGTCATCCCACGATTCCTCGGCGAGCAGGAACAGATCGCTCCGCTGTTCTCGGCGAAGTCTGTGGACGGAGTGCGGGCATACGAACTGGCCAGAAAGCAGTACCTTGAAGCCCACATAGACAAAACCGAAGTGATGACGGATTTCGACCACACAGTGGCCGAGACACTTAGCAAACAGATCATCAATATCTCCGAAATGGAGCTGGTCTCATTTTACCCCGAAGGAAAGGTTTCCGAAGCCGCACCGCAAGATGAAGACATGAGGCCTAATCCACGGATCAACGTTGTTGACACATCCGCATTGCATCTGCCTCTGGCCGAGATACGGATAGCATGCAGCAAAGGAACCTACATAAGAGCCCTGGCCAGAGACCTTGGCGTGGCATTGGGCTCCGGTGCGCATCTCAACTCTCTGGAACGCACCAAGTCCGGAGGCTTCACAGTAGAGAACGCGTTGTCAATCAAGCATGTAACTCGTATCCTTTGAAACCTCGACAACACCCTTGACCTTTTTGAAATATTTGGTGGCCTCATCCAAAGTCCTTCCGTCAGGAATCCTTATCGTCAGCGCGTTGATGATGCTGTAGTCATAGATGACATCCGCCTCGTACTTCGCGGCGGCTTTCTTGAGCGGTCCCTTGCCGACACCCTCATCGTAATAGATTATCAATGTGTTTGGTGAATATGCCAACCCAGTCTGACGCGGTCTTATGGGAGGGACATTCCCAATTGCCGGGATGTCAGGGGAGTCATAGGAGTCAACCTTTGCCAACTGCTTCTCGGTACGGCTGATCGTACTGCAACCTGCGGCCATGGTGATGGCCGCCGCCAGAACAAACGATGTGTCTTTAACCTGTCTTGTCATTCCACAGAAAAATCTATCGGTTATCCCTTACAAGATTGAAGCCAGAAGACGCCCATTCGGACATGGATTCTCCATCGGCATAGACCAGATAACCCTCCAATTCATCCAACGATTCTATGAAACGCTTCGCCTCATCCAATCCTATGACCATGCAATATGTGGCGTAGGCATCGGCCAGAGTGGCATCAGGGGCCACAATCGTGGCGCTGAGCAAGGTATGGTTCACAGGATATCCCGTCCTCGGATCTATGGTGTGTGAATATTTCCGCCCATCCTTGATGTAGAACTTTCGGTAGTTGCCGGAGGTCACCACACCACAGCCGGACCCGTTCCCCTGCCATATTCCCACAAGTCCCTTGCCGCCAAGTTCCATGTTCCCGTCCTCAGGTCTGTCAACTCCGATTGTCCAAGGCTTGCCGGAAGGGTTCAAGCCCTCGCTATAGATCTCTCCGATGTTCACAAGCATATCCCTGACCCCTAGCGAGTGAAGATATTCTGCGATCTTGTCACAGGTGTAGCCTTGCGCGATGGCGTTGAAATTCAATTTCGGGCATATTCCTGGAATCAACGGGGACATATTCCCGTCAAATTTATCCATCCCGCAGACAGCCTTGAGACTGTCCACGACTGCGGCAGACGGCAGCGAATCGTTCGTGAAGCCGAATCCCCAGGCATCATAGAGCGGCCCGGAAGCCATATCCAGCGCTCCGCCGGTCTCATCATAGAGCCTTTTCGAGATGGTGAATATCTCCCTGAACATCTCATTGGGAACCACCGGCACGCCGGCGTTGAAGCGGCTCAGCTGCGATCCTTTGTTGTAACCGGACAAGGTGGTGTCAACCAGCGTCAGGATGGAATCCACCGACTTTCTTATCTCGCTTATGCCGGTCTTGACACCGCCATGATTGAATTTCACCGAATAAGTTCCTCCCTGGGCATAGCCCGTCAATTCTTGATAGTCCACCTTCCTGCCGCAGGAAACCACGGCAAGGAAAACGGCGAAGCACACATGCAGGCTTCTGAATATTCCTTTAACAGCTTTCATTACTGCAATTATAGGCATTTAGATTTAATAATGGGACATCATTGGACTAGTTTTTGCTTAATGCCTACCGTTTTTGCGTTTTTTATACGATATTTGTATTTTCAATCGAGAAAGATGAAGATAGATAGCATTGTTCTGATAGGGATGGCCGCGGCGATGTTCGCGCTCCCTTCCTGCAAGAAGGATAAGAATGAAACCTCGACCAAGGAATACCTCAAGGGAAGCCTGACTTTCACTGTTCCTTCCTACGTCACCAAAGGTGAAGTCTTTGACCTTACCCCAAATGGTGTCTCGCATCCCAACACTGGTTCCGCCAAGGATGTCGGTTTCTATTGGACCAACTCATGGAGTTCGGACAAGGACACGACCAAGACGGAGGATGACAAGAAAGGGGATGGATCCTACAAGTTCACAACCCCGTCAAAGGTGGGTACGTTCACTGTAAGTTGCGTGGCTTTTGCCAAAGGATATTATACAGCATCCAAATCAGTGTCGTTCAGTGTGGTCGATGCCGCTCTTGATTCTACCGTCACTGGTGCTTATTCCAGCAAGGATCCGGTCTTTGTTGACTCCAGGGATGGCGGGTCATACTACACTACCACTTTCGATGGCAGAACCTGGATGAGGAACAATCTCTATCATACAGGCGCTGGAGTCTCATTCGAAAACAGCGAGGCGATGGATGCTGTTTTCGGTCGTTTATACACTTGGAATGAAGCGGTGAACTCATGTCCCGAAGGGTGGCGCCTACCTTCCGACGCGGAATTTACGGCGATGGCTAACGCTCTTGCCCCGGCCGGGACAACCTTCGTGGAGAAGGATGCGTTCACAGGTGTAGCAGGAGACTTGATGGCTAACGCCAAATTTCTGGGCACGAGGATGTGGGAATATTGGCCACAGGTCAAAATCACCAACAAGACCGGATTCTCAGCTCTGCCTGTAGGCTATGCGACTGATTCCGGCAAATCCCCAAAATTCACTGGCATCAATAATTATGCGGTGTTCTGGACATCAGATTCCGAAAGTGAAGAGACCGGCTTGTGCAGGTATATTTATGTAAAACAAAATGATGTGCTTGTCGGTGCGAGGGACAAGGAATCTTTCCGGGCCTCCGTCAGGTGCGTCAAGGACTAACTGCTTCCGGAAACTTTACGGCAAAGCGTAACGGCTCTAACGCAGATCCGTTACGACATAAGAAGAGTCAAGAGTCTTTTCGTCGAACCGGAAAGACTCTTTTGATTTTCCGGCCTCCACGAATTTCAGATTCGTTATCGTGAAGTCCGACACGGAACCGTCATTCAAGGTGACTTCTGCTCCGGTCAGAGTCGTGGTTCCGCTCTTGAAGAACAGTTTTAATCCGGCGATGTCCATCGAACCTTTACCTTTATGTACCGGAGACAGGACGGATGTGTCCACAACCGTTCCTCCAAATTTGGAGCTACCGAAAGAGACTTCTCTGAAAGCATTGTCAATCGAGGCTATCATAAGCGCCGGATTTGTGGCATAGCTGTCGTACGACTCGTCAACAGATTCAACCAACGCCTCTTCCGAGATTCTGTCAATCGTCCAACGGGTCACGCCGTCGCACCAGATCTCAAGCCCGTTTCCGTCCACAATGAACGAGGTTCCCTGAACCTTCACGCTTCCGTTCCCGGTCATCTTCGCCTTCTTGGACGGCATCGTGAATGAATAGTCAAACGAGACCAGCGAGGCGGAAACCTTGCTGACAAAAGCATCCAACGTCTTACTTTTGGCGAAAGTGACCTGCGGCAGCGCAAGAAGCGCCACAGCGGCGGCAATGAATATTCTCGTGATCGTTCTCATACTTTTCAGTGCGCATGCACAAGTCATGCCTTTCGGCGGATTACTGATTCTTGTAGGCGGCTATGATCTGATCCAGCTCATCAAGACTCGAAACGAGGACCTGACGTGGTTTGGAACCCTCCTGAGGGCCTACAATCCCGGCGGCCTCCAACTGATCCATGACACGGCCGGCCTTGGCGTATCCCATCCCGAGACGTCTCTGAAGGTCGGAAGTGGAGCCTCTCTGGCTCATAACAACCAACTTGGCGGCCTCCTCAAAACGTTCGTCAAGTTTTGTCATGTCAACCATGCCACCGGAGCCTTCTTCAGTGTCGTCATCGACAGGAGGCAGGTAAAACGGAGTGTTGAAGCTCTTATTATGGCCTTCCTGCGAACCGATGTATTCATTGAGCCTGTTGATCTCCTCGCTGTCAATGTAGGCGCACTGGACGCGTTCCATCTCGACTCCGGCATAATAGAGCATGTCGCCCTTTCCGATCAGTTTCTCGGCTCCCGGAGAGTCAAGGATGGTAGAAGAGTCGGTCCTGGAGACAACCCTGAAAGCGATTCTGGTCGGGAAGTTCGTCTTGATGAGTCCCGTGATTACATCCACGGACGGCCTCTGGGTCGCAAGCACCACATGCAGACCTGCGGCACGGCCCTTCTGGGCAAGCCTGATGATGGACGTGGTGATGCTGCGGGACACAGCCTTGGCGTCACCGCTGCCACCCACCGACATCGTAAGGTCGGCATATTCATCGATGATTGTGACAATGTACGGCAGAAAACGGTGTCCCTCGTCCGGACGGAGCTTACGGTTGCGGTACTTCTCGTTGTAAGTCTTTATGTTAGGCACAGAGGCCTTGCTCAAAAGCTCATACCTCTGATCCATCTCGATGCACAGCGAGCGGAGTATCTTGTCAGCCTTGTCGGCCTTCTTCACTATGGCGTTGTCCCTCTCCTCCCGCTCGTCATTGCAAGGAAGGACAGCCAGATAATGCTTCAGAAGATGGGCGTAGGCCGAGAACTCGACCATCTTAGGGTCGATGAACACCAGTTTCAGTTCGGACGGATGCTTCGCGTACAGCAACGATGTCACTATGGCGTTGAGTCCCACAGACTTACCCTGTTTTGTCGCTCCGGCAACCAAAAGGTGCGGGGCATCAGCCAGATCGAAGACCTTGACCTTCTGCTGGATGGTGTAGCCGATGGCGACCGGAAGCTCAGCCTTGCTGGAACGGAACGCCTCGTCGTTGAGCACGGCACGCATCGGGACGATCGAAGGGTGGTCGTTGGCGACCTCAATGCCGACAGAGTCCGTCAGAGTCACGACACGGACTCCCCTGGCATGAAGATGCATGCCGAGATCCTCCTGAATCCTCTTGAATTCAGCGATCTTGACACCCGGCGCAGGATAGACTTTATAGAGCGTGACGGTCGGGCCGACAATGGCTTTCACATCGTTGATCTGAATCTTGTAATTCTCAAGTGCGTTGCGGATCCTGTTGTTGTTTCTGACAAGTTCCTCGTCGGAGACTTCATTCCTATTTGATGAATATGAGTCCAGCAATTCCAGCGAAGGAAACTGGTAATCAGGCAGTTCGTCACGGACATCGATTCGCGGAAGCTCCTTCTTGATGTCGGTGGACAACTCACCGCCTTTGACCACTTCCATGGATTTTTCCGTAGCCCCGGTGGCTTCGGAGGTGGTTGAACCCTGCTGAGTCATGGTGGCTTCGGCAAGCTCAGCCACCGGTCGTTCCGGTCCCCGAACCTCTTTTTTCCCCGGTTCCTGAGCCTGTCGAAGGGACGGCTCCTGAACTTGTCGAAGGGACGGCTCCTCCGGATCACAATCCTCTGCCACCGGTTCCTTCTTCCGTCCCAGTGCCATAAGCCAGTCCGAGAATTTCCCGGAAGCCAGAACCAGCCAGACAACCACAAGAAAAGCCAGCATGAAGCCCGTAAGAATGTTCCCGAAAACAACCGAGGTCCATTTCACGACCGACTCTCCACACTCCCCTCCAAGTCCTCCTCCGAAAGCGTTGCCAAGTCCTGACAGATCAGAGACAAATGCCAGAATAAAGGACGACAGCATCGCCCCGGTGACAGTCAGAAGCGTCGTCTTGGCCATCGAATAATGCCACCTGTGCAGCAACAGACGGACCGAGACAGCAAAGAGAATGACCACAAAGGCCAGACTTCCCAGTCCGAACCACCTGCGCACAAGCAGATCGGCCCATCTGTAGCCCATCTTCCCGGCCATGTTGCTCACCTCAACAGAAGTGTCCCCCACAGCGGAAGACAGCGAACTCTGGTCAGTCTTCCAGGTGAAGAAATAGGAAATTGTCGCCAGCAATGTGAACACTGCCAGCAACGCTACAAGAAAGCCGGCGGTTTTCGTCAGCTTCGCCTTGTCTTCATCATCCATATTTCTCCAGAACTTGAACATTATTTCCTGTTCTTGCGATTGCCTTTCTTATTGTTCCTGCGGTTCTGTCCCATACCAAGGTTCAGACCAGGACGCGAGAAATTGGAATCGAATGAAATCTTCGAAAGCTCCAGATCCGCAGGGACCTGAATCCTGTAGCCGGAAAGTTTCTCAATGTCAGCGAATATGGTCTCGTCGGCCACGCTGTCTTTGTTCCATATCAGGTACTGCTGCCTCATATAGATCGCCAGCGAGCGCAGCATCGCCCTCTTGACCTCTCCCTCAGGTTCCCCGGCAATCAAGTCTATGATGCTCTCTATGTTCCGTCCGTAATGTCTGGCGCGTACAGGAGCCTTGTCGATCGGAATGTTCATCGGCGGCACTTCCATTGCCTCAGGATGCGGAGCCGGATATGGGGAATCGATGTCCAGATCATACCCGGCAATCATGTACAGATGATCCCAAAGCTTCTGCTCGTAGTTTTCCTGCATGTGCACCTGAGGGTTCAGGGTCTCCATCACCCCTACAACCGCACGGGCCTGCTCGCTGCGCTTGTCCCTGTCGGGAATCGCCTTTACCTGCTCGACCATATTCAATACGATGCGGCCATATTCAGGCATCTGAAGTTTCTCCCTCTCTGTGTTGTAGTAGAGTTTTATTGAGTTGTCGTTAGCTTCCATATTCATTACAATTTGAGTTGAAAGGCAAATATACGAAAATTATTCCACCTCATCGGCAAGCACGTACCATATTATAGGAGTAATCTCTGAATATCCCATCCGGTGGTAGATGTCAGCATAACGGGCGACCTGACGTCGGTACCGACGGTTTCTCTCTCCAAACTTGTAGTCAATGACCGTCACCTTGCCATCCTTGACCAAGACTCTGTCAGGACGATAGGATTCTCCGTCAGTGTCAATCAGTTCAGTCTCATTCAAGACTTCAGTGCCGTCGGCAGGGAACCACTCCGGATGTGCGGCGATCCTTTGGGCAAGAATATTCAGATACTCTTCCTCCTGTCCGGCATCGATCTCGCCGGCCTCAAAGGCATTCCTGACGGCATCAGGCAAATCAGACGGGACGATGACTCCCGAAAGGATTCCGTGCAGGACAGTGCCGTTGAGCCTGGCATCGCTCCTTGCCTCATCACAGAAGAAGTCTATCGAGTCGGCGCTGAACTTCAGTCTTCCGCGCTCGCGGACATCGGAGTCCTCATCTTCCAATGACGGATTTAGCGGATAGGACGGGTAACCCGGTATCAGTTCGGAGATGGTGTCGGCCTTCCGTTCCAAAGCGCTGTAATCGAACATGCCACCTTTTGAGAAGACGATTTTGTCTTCGGCCTCTTCCTTGGCATAGCCCAACGCCTCTCCGTAGCCGTACATATAGGCATAGAGAATCTGCGAAAAATCCGAGAAGCCGCACGGCAGAGCCGTCGCTTCGACAAGCTCAGCGGCCGGATGAGCCGGATTCGTTTCTGCGGTCGCCGAGCCTGTCGAAGCGACAGATTTAACTGAAGCGGCCGGCACAACCGCGTCAGCGATCTTTTCCGGTGGATAGGACGCGATGACCGTCAGCCCCTTGACAGGTCTCGTCAAAGCCACATAGAACGTGTTGATGTTGTCCACAAACTGGAACTGCATCTCTCTCTGGCTTCCCTCACGGAACAAGGAATCCTCATTCGACGGCTTCCTCAACGACACGTTATAGACACCGTCGGCGATTCCATCAAGCTCGGTTCCCTCCACCGAAGGCCGGGTCCAATGCTTCTCGCTGCGGAAAAGTCCGATCTCCTCGGCGAACGGGAAGATCACATGCTGGAACTCAAGCCCTTTCGACTTGTGGATGGTCATTACCCTGACCGACTCCGGGTCGGAAGGCGAACTGATCTTGGGATCAGCCTCCTGCCAGGCCTTCAGGAATCCATCTATGGCATTCCCGTTGACGGCGACATAATCCTGCACGAAATCCATCAACGCCTGGGCGTACTGGGTCTCAGACTCAAACAGTTCCGGATCCCGATTTTTAAGAATGCGCAGGAGCTGCTCACAAAGATCGGACAGAGACAGGCACGACAACTCAGCGACATTGATGTCCAGTTCTCCGGCAAGGAAAGAGCCGATGGTGTCGTCCTCGTTTCCTACAGAGGAGAGAAGCGACACGACCTGACGGGCCACAGCGGAGGATTTCAGATGCAACGAGTCATCGGAAATAACGCTGACGCCATTGTCCATCAGGAACATCGCCACATCCGAGCCATGCTTGTTGCTCCTGACCAGCACCGTTATCTCGCCATATCTCGCTCCGGCCTCATGCACCTTATTCACAGCGTCCAGAATCTCCTGCATCTCACCGTCCTTGTCGCAGAAAACGACCTCGACACTTCCGTCAGAGCCGTCTTTAGACTTCACAAGCTGCCCCGCGTCCGAATATATGTCATGGACCTTGAAGTCCGATTCCTCACCCGACATCCCATCGAGAACCGAGGAAGCATATTCAAAGAATCCATTGTTGAATTCGACTATATTCCTGAGGCTTCGGTAGTTGCTGTCAAGGGTCTCCACTTCGCACCGGGTAAATTCTCCCTGCACCTCGCGCGCCATCATCCGCCAGTCGGAGCCGCGCCAGCGGTAGATGCTCTGCTTCACGTCACCCACCAGAAGGTTCTCCTTTCCCTGCGCGACACTGTTCTCGATGAGAGGGCGGAAATTGTCCCACTGAATCCGGGACGTGTCCTGAAATTCGTCCAGCAGAAAATGCTCGAACCGCACTCCCAGCTTCTCGTAGATGAACGGAGCGTCCGTGCCGTCGATGATATTCCTCAGAATCACGTTGGAATCGTCCAGACTCAGCACATTCTTCTCCTTCATCAGAGCACGGAACTCCCGATTAAGGTCTCCGGCGATACCCAATTCATTCAGAATCAATGAGATTTTGGAGGCTGTTGAATATACCTTATACTTTTCCGTAAATATCCCGCAGTACCTTTGAAGCAGCGGCATCAACCTCCCCTCCACCGACGCGAACCTCTTCAAATCAGCCTTTCTGAACCACTTGCTGAAATCCTCGCTGTTTCTGAATATGGTCGCGGACGGGTACGCCGGCTCATCCCCAGGATCCGACACGGCGCAGACATAAATCGAATTGAAGCACTTCCGTGAAAAATCCTCATTAGCCAGACCTTCCTCTCCGGCAGCGCCGACAAACGCCTTGGCGGCCTCCCTCACCTCATTCACGAACGAAGTCATCACTCCGGAGAGCGCCTTCTTCATCCTTGCCAGATTCTCCTTTGAATATTCTTTCTCCTCGTCAATGCCATATTCCTCGACAGCGGCCCTGTGCTCGTCCGACTTAAGGGTCATCGCGACTGTCTTCAGGTTGTTCTCCAGATTGTAGCGCTTGCCTTTCTCCAGATCATCCATCACGCTCTGTGTCAGCCATTCGAGAAGATCTTTGTTGTCCTCCGAAAGGGAGTCCAGAACCCTGTCAACGCTCTCGGAGACAAGCGACTCCCGGTCCAGTTCCACCTGATAGGTGGCGAACTGCCCGATCTCCCGGGAGAAGGCCTTGAGGGTCTGCTGGAAAAAGCGGTCGATCGTGCTGACGGCAAACGCGCCGTAGTCGTGCAGGATGTCGCACAACACGGTCTCCGCACGCCGGCGAAGTCCGTCCTCGGAGTCGAACATCGGGACAAGTTCATCATAATAAGGAGAATCCTTCGGCGAAACCGCAAGCAGATGCAACTCCTTCAGAATCCTGCTTTTCATCTCGTCGGTGGCCTTGTTGGTGAATGTCACCGCAAGAATATGCCTGTACGAATATCTCTCCTCGTCCGTCAGCAGAAGTCTTATGTATGTTTTGGCCAGATTGAAGGTCTTACCCGATCCGGCCGACGCTTTCATGATTCTAATCATTTCATTATATTCCTAATCACCTTCAACATCATGATTACCTTCCGCAAATCATCCTGAAGTCACAGAATGAACAGGTCTTCTCCTCGTCCGTGCGCCTGAACGGAACGTCAACCGAGGCGATTTCAGAGAGGAGGTCGTGGAGCCTCCCCTCCGTCAGTTTCATGAACGTCTCACTGACAGGCACTTCCTTGACAGGTTCCGTGAACATGTTCGCCGGCGGATAGATCACATTCACCATCCTCTGTCCCTTATAGTCCTCAGACTCCCGGCAGAACACGTCGTAAAGGAAAAGTTGCAAAGCGATCTTCGGCCTCCCCTCGTTGCTCGGCCCGAACAGAGCCTCGACAATTCCCTCGGCATTCTCATCGGTGATGTTGACATCCTTGTCCTCGACCTTGCCGGTCTTGTAGTCCACAATCCTTATCTCTCCCGGCCGCAGGCTGTCCATCCTGTCCACATAGCCGATAAAGTGGAATCCGTCAATGTCCTGAAGAAACGGTCTCTCCAGACCCAATATCTCAAACCCGTCATAGCCGGACGATTTGAGAAGTTCCTGATCCCTTTTCAAGGTTTTGATGACATATTCAACTATCACATCCTCCACAACCAGATCACGTCCTGTAACCTCAAGGTAGTGAAGCTGTTCAAGAATCAGACTCCGCACTATTCCCTTTATCGCCGAGCGCTTGCGCAGCAGCCCGGCAAGATATTCACCAGTCACTTTCCCCCCTCCGGCCATTTCCGGCGAGTAGAGTCTCTGCATCGTGCCGTGATAGACATCGCCCAGCATTCCAGCGTCCAGATCCTCGGAAACTTCGTTCTGCTTTCGAAGCTTCTTGACCGTGGCGTAGTAGAATTTCGCCGGACAGTCAAGGTAATTCTTGAGCGCCGAGGCCGAAAGCCTGGCCTGCCTTATAGCCTCGACATCCTCTTCCGTCTTCGTTATCTCCTTGGGAGAGAACTCCCCCGACGCGCTCGCCTTTACGAAGCTGCGCTTGATCGGCACACCGAAATGATATTCAAGTTGTTTGATGTAGCGACTCTCCTCCCCGTTCTTCATTCCTTCCGTCCTGGAGTCATAGACCAGCGTCACCTTCTCCGCCCGTTGGATGAGACGGTAAAAATAGTACGCCCAGACCGCATCCTGAAACTCGTAGGTCGGCAGTCCGAAGCCCTTGCGCAGTTCCGGAGGGATGAACGACGAGCTGACGCTCCTTCTCGGGAACATTCCCTCATTGCATGACAGGATCATCACCTGGCTGAAATCCAATGCTCTGGTCTCCAACGGTCCCATGATCTGAAGACCTTTCAGAGGCTCTCCGTTGAACGGGATCGACACCGGACCGAGAAGTTGGTCGAGAAGCCGCACATAAGTAATCGGGAGTACTTCAAGCCCGGCTGCCTGCAATTGGCTGATGGCGTTGTAAGCGGCCTTGGCAAACTCCAGCTCGATCGCCATGGATGAGTCGTCCGCCAACTTGGGTGCAAGTCCTTTGACCAACGTCTTCTGGTAGTCAGCAAAAGCTGTGATCTGCTCCTTTGACGCCACTTTCGGATCAGTCACAGCCGGTCTGAACAACAGATCGAAAACCGGAATGCCGGAGAGATCCTCCTGCGGGATGTAGTACTTCATGCCATCCTTGATCTCCTTGATTCTGACTCTCACGGCGGCGTCTCCCCGAGTCACCTTTCTGAATATGCTTGAAGAGAACAATGACCAGACCTGATTGTGGTAATAGAACCATTTCCCGTCTTTCTTCCTTAGATGCATCTGCATGGCCGAGACCAAAGTCATGAAATCAAAGAACGCGCTGTTCCTCATCGGATAGCCCATAGTGACGTTTATGTCCTTGATCTCCTCCGGGATGGAGTTCAACACAGGAATCAGCAAGGCCTCGTCCGGAAGCACGACCGCGCATCTCTCATCCTTGACAACAGACGGAATCAGTTTTGTCTGGCCTACCGAGGACGGGACGCTTATCACCTCAATCTCAGGGATTTTCAGCCCTTCCAAATCCATCTCGAAAGCCTGCGGGAAATCCTGGACATTCCTGGACATGAAGAAGGAGGACTTGTTAAGCGGATTTCTCACCATCTCTCCGGAATAGTCCCAGCAGAACTCAGCGATCCCTGCGTCCCTCATCCGCCTCATAACCTTTTTCTCGCACTCGTTCAGAGCGTTGAGACCCACAAAGACATATTCATCCACATCCCCGAACGTGGCTTTCAGCACATCCACCGCCGACTCCGAGTCAAGCCGCGCCGCCAGGCTTCGGTAAACCATTCCCTCGTACGCCAGCCCTTTGCCGGAAAGCCTCTTCCGGAAATCATTGTAAAGCGGCAGAAGAATATTCCAAATCTGCAGGAAGCGCTCCTTCACATTCGGGTTGTCCGAGTTCAGGTTCACCGTCAGCCGCCCATCGCTGCTGAAATGGCTGATGAAGCTCTCGATCGCCTTCCGCTGGTTCTCAGTGAGGTATGAATATGAATCCTGAATCTCCTTGAACTCAGCTATGTTGGCGAACAGCTTCGCCGGATCGACCAGATATTTGTCAACATCATCGAAATCCCCCAAGATCACGTCTCCCCAGAAGATGAACTCGTCCAGAGTCTCATGCTTAGGGTTAAGATCCTTGTAGCATTCGTACAGATCCAACAGCAGATTCACCCTGTCCGCCGGCTTATCCATGGATATCCGGAAAAAGAAATCGTTGATCGTCAGCATCTTCGGTGCCACAATAGGGGTTCCGTCCTCCATCACCGCCTCACCGAGGTACTTCGTGAAAAAGACCTGGCTCCGCCTGTTCGGGAATATGAAGCAGGTCTTTGAGATCCCGCCCGGCGCCATATAGTGATCCGCCACTTGTTTAAGGAATGGTGTCATATCTGGTTATAGTTTATATTCATCCATAGTTCTCCAGCAATTTCCTGCCCTGACATATTCATTAATCCTTATCATTAAAGCTTGCCCAGAAGATAACTATCCTTCCGCCTCATTCAGTCCTTTGCGTCACAGCCGGACGCAAGATTCTTCCTAACGAATATAACAAATATATTTTGTGTGGCAAAGATAAGCGTAGTTTGTGCCAAAACTCTTCACAAGCAAGAATATTTTCAAAGTTTTCGCAAATATTTTTCAATTTTGAATAATTCTATTTTGTAAATCCAAATATTGGCATTAACTTTGCGGCATCAAACGATGCTTTATCGTTTTATTTTGTTTGACTTAGTAAGCGTTAAAAAATAAGTTGGCAAAGAATTGGCGGTATTTTCGAGGATAGATGTCTTTTGGAAGAAAGAGTGTGCCGGTGGCACATGACTGATGAGAAAAGACATATAGACCGAAAAGACAATCAAGGATTAACAAGTTATTTTTTAAGGATTACTTTAAAAAAGATTTTGTTATGAAAAAGAAATTCAGATGTCTGGTTTGCGGTTATGTTTACGAAGGCGAGAACCCTCCTGCAGAGTGCCCGCAGTGCCACGCTCCTGCGAGCAAGTTCGTTGAGATCAAGGATGAGGGCGGCAAGCCTCAGTGGGCCTGCGAGCACCACATCGGTGACGGCCGTGTAGAGGACAAGGAAGTTGTCCAGGGTCTCAAGGATCATTTCAACGGTGAGTGCACGGAGGTCGGAATGTATCTCGCCATGAGCCGTCAGGCCGAGCGTGAGGGCTATCCGGAGATCGCCGAGGCCTTCAAGAGGTACGCTTTCGAAGAGGCGGAGCACGCATCCAAGTTCGCCGAGCTTCTCGGAGACGTAGTCTGGGACACCAAGACCAACCTTGAGAAGCGTTACCAGGCCGAGGCCGGTGCCTGCGAAGGCAAGCTCGCCATCGCCACAAGAGCAAAACAGCTCGGTTACGATGCCATCCACGACACCGTTCACGAGATGGCCAAAGACGAAGCCCGTCACGGCGCCGGCTTCTACGGTCTCCTCACCCGCTACTTCGGCAAGTAGCTTTCCTAAGCGGTGGAGGACAATCCACTGACATCAAGCACATTAAAGAATCGTCTTTAGTCGGTTTCGACTAAAGACGATTCTTCATTTCATTCTATCTCAGCAAATTACACATCGAATTAATTTCAGGCATTGATATCGGCTAGTCCACAAGACGGATTTATAAAGAGAAATCTGATCGGTATTTCATGAAATTCGAAAACAAGCGCACAACAATATGCCCTACAACGCATTCAGAAAGTAATCATTGTGTCTGACCCTCTCTTTAGAGAATAGGGTCAGGCATATTAATCTGTCACACACTCATTTACCAGCCAGCCTTATGTGCTCCTGATTTAGAGCCGAGATTCTCTTTTGCTCGAGCACTTAGATAGCGATATTATGCGCAGACCCAACATACATAGTTCTGTTATTATTTTAGATGATTATCAATAAAAATTCATATATTTGTGACTGATATCTTTTGATATCATAAATATTGGCGAAAGTGTTTTCGCGTTGTCCAATCTTGAGAATGTGGCAATTCTTTTTTATTCAGAGGACAACGGCATAGACACTCCGCCTGGCGTTGATATGTGATTGGTCTTATTCTGAGACCGAACTACATAGCCGTCGGGTGTGAAGTATCGGTCGTTTATTCTGAATAGGTTTAGCCACAACCCTCAAGATTATAAGCGAAACGGCTCCACACCTTCGTTGTTTTTAACCCAATGAAAAAAGTCTCGGAGCCAGACTGAGGAAACATACTTATGGAACAAACAAATCAGTCCTGCAAAATCAAAGGGCGCAAGGAGTTTTATGTCGCACCCTGTGTAGAAACCATTTCTACCTGCCTGGATTCTATCCTATGTGGCTCCACCGGCGGTACAGTCGATCCTATAGGTGACGGTGGTGATGATTAATCTTCTCAATATGAAAAGGAAAACTCTTACATTAGTATGCCTCTGCCTTGCTGTCATCTCTTGTAAGGTGGATGATTTTAAAGCCGCGCAATCTTATCAAAGGGTTGAGTTCAATGTCCCGGACATTCCATTCTATCCTGACGATGAAGCGGACACCAAGTCCGCCATCAATCTCAACACGAGTCCGCTCAGCTTCATGTGGGAAGTCAACGACACTGTCGGCATTTTCCCGAATCAAGGCAGCCAAGTGTTCTTTTCAATGGCCAAAGGGGTTGGCACAAACTCAGCGTCGTTTGACGGTGGAGGATGGGCTCTCAAGGAGTCATCATCATATTACAGTTATTTCCCGCTGGTCGGTCGGTTTTACCTTGACCCGAGGTTCGTTCCCGTGTCATTCAATGGACAGAAGCAATCCAACGCTTCGAATCCAATCAAGAGTGCAAGATTCTATCTGGCCTCCAAAGGTGACTCGAACGATGACGGAGCTCTCACATTCAATTACAACATCTTGAATGTCATTCTAAATGTGAATTGTACTCTTCCCGCAGGGGTTTACACAAACCTGACACTTTCCGTTGAGAGCAATCTATTCACAACGGAAGGATATTTCAATCTGTATTCTCAGACACCGGCAATTGTCAGCACAAAGAAGTCATCATCGGTTTCATTGGCCTTGAACAACCTCTCTTTATCAGCGGATGGAACCTTGCCTCTCTACATCATGCTGGCACCCGTTAATCTGAACGGTGTCACAATCACAGTCACCGTTGCCGAAAGCACCGGACGGAAATACGTCTGCACAAAAGTTCCTTCCAGAGAGTACCTTGCAGGCAAGCGATATGGTTTGACTTGTAGCTCCTTTACCGAATACCAGGCTGAATATCCTGATGGAGTTGACTCTTCCGATGTGGATCTTGGCGACGATGATGAAGTAATAACCATTAAATAACAGTCAAGTATGAAAAGAATATTCCTAATTATATCTATTGCTCTGACATCCATCTGTTATATGTCTTGTCAGAATTTAAAAGATTCCAAAGACAGCGAGCCTGAATATATCACAGTGCGTCTTGGGACTACAGGTGATGTTCAGACAAAATCCACTGGCACTGATGACCTCTACGGCATTAACGTTTATTATGATCCCTCTCGTGACGGCAATTCAAATACGCATTACGCCTATGGGATCTTTGACAACAAGGATGACATGTCCATCACGCTTTTAAGCGGATATACTTATAAGTTTGAGTGTACTTTGGTGAAGGACGGCAAAACCACCTTGTACTGTGGCCAGTACGGGGATAATACTTTTTCAGGATATGCCAAACCATTTCAGACCAACGTCTCCGCATCCAGTCAATTGACCAATGCCTTCGTCTATGGTACTGATTACCTTAGTGGAATCGGTTCTGGCGCAGCAACGATCAAGTCTGTATCTTCCGGATATGAAGAGCAGGAGATGCCGTCCGTCATACGCTATTACGGTGAAGTGTCCGGGTACATCCCAGCCACCGGAGGGATCGTCAGAATCCCATTGAAGAAAACAGTATTTGGACTAAGAATCATCATTGACAAAGTTCCGGAAGGGGAATTGTCTGCAAACTGCGTTGTTAATGCATACGACCATACGATTATAAGCGGTGCCGCGACAAGTAAGCTGTATGACAGTGGAGCAAGAATATATTCATTCCCCAACGTTTACAGTTGTTGGGCATATGAAACGCCTCTCAAAGCGACCGTAAACTGGAACTTCAAAAGTTCAACATTTAGTCAATGGAATCAAAGTGGATCAGAAGAAGTGTCTCTCAAACGTAACACCTTAACCACAGTGACTGTTTCATGCTCTCCGGACAATTCAAAGGGAGGTATAGTAATCAACGATGAAGCATTCGGTGGGGATAACAATATCTACCTACACCTTAACTCGGACGGAGAGATTGTGATTGGGGTTAAACCAGAAGAAGAAGAGGAGGATGATTGATCATGAAAAAGATAGCAACAATTTTTGTATTAGCCGCTTTCTTATGTGGCTGCACAAAAGAAATATCAAATAACCAGAACACAGAAGATCCGATCCTTGCCAAATTAGTGTTTTCGGGGGATGTTTCGATATATGAGGAGCCTCTAACAAAAGCCGGTGAATCCAACGCTCTTCTCGGAATACAGGTATACCAAGGGACTACTCCTTACGCGTATGGACTGTTTGACACTCTTGAGGATATCGGCCTTTATCTGCATAGTGGTGCTGAGTATTCCGTCATTTGTCAATATATCAAAAACGGCAAAATAACATTACATAATTTCAACGAAGCGCACGACGGACAAGCAACATACATTTTAAGTGATAGTTACCCACATCGTATAAATGTAGGCACTTCTTCAAAGCCGAGATATGTGACAGAGACATACTATAGAGAAATATCTCAAGGACCAACTGTTACTTATTTAAATGGAGTCTATTACAATTATCATCGATGTTCTCAAGGGTATGGAACTCCTTTCGATATTCTCGATAACTATTATCCCTGCTACTCAAGTCAGTGGTGGTGCAAAGATTACTATAAAAGGAATAGCCATTATGAACCAATAGGGGGAATATCTGAGACACATACGATTTGTCCTATAACAAGATCTTTCAACTATGACCCTGTAAACATTATCAATGTTACTGAATCTGATGTCACAAAGAGCCCTTCGTCTTCAGCAAGCATTGATAGATTCTATGGCGAAAGCGGTTCATTTACCGCATCACCAGGCTCAGGGACAATTGTCCTGAATATGAAGCACCTGGTATATGGACTCCAATGTAACGTGACGGGTATCTCAGACGGAACAGCATCTGTTACAATCAAGAACGGGGACAACACACTTCTTGAAAAAACGGACATCTCAGGAGAATATCATAGCGAAAAGATGATGTTTGCGTTTTCGGACATGCACAGCGCATGGCAATACTCCGATGACTACTCTGAGAATGTCACAGTCAGCCTGACTTGGCACAGAGGTGTAGGTATTACCCAAGATTTGGGCTCCGTTGTAATACAGGTCAAAAGGAATTGCATGAACGTCATAAACGTCTCACTAAGCACAACAACAAAGGCAAGTGCCAAGTTTGGTGTAGAGTCAGAACAATCAGACATGAACATCATTAGCATTGACAGTAACACACATTTTTAAAATCTTCACATATGGAATTCAAAACAAACATGAACAGGGAAGATTTCGTAGAATACCTGCATGAAATTCTGTCTGAGTATCATAAGGATAACCAGATAGATTTGATGCCTATCTTACAGCGTGCTTACTCAATCATCAAGGAAGACGCGCAAATCAACCTTAACGATGACTATAAGGTCATCCAGAAAGGCAAGAGAGTGTCTATCTGTTTCGATGGACGGTACTATTTTCTCATGTCAACAATTAATAGGAAACCTTTCGCACCAGCACTAAAGAAAGAAGAATTGATGGAAGATTATAAGGCCATCGAAGAAAACACGGAATAATGCGTGAACACATCATGGTAAAATCTGCATTAATGCGATAATTACAGATTATGGTACAGGGGAAGCCCCTCAGGAGTACGAAACCTCATCAAAAAGGAGGTTGGTACGGCAGAGGGGCTTTTGCTGTACGGAATTGATACAGGTCCTCTACTATATAGCTACAGGTCATCGTCGGTGAGGCCGAAGCGGGCGGCGATGTCGTCAGGGATGTCACCGAGGTCGGTGGTGTAGTCGATCCCGCCCCAGGCTTCCTCCATGGCGCGGCGGTCTTTTTTGGTCGGGCGGCCGGCGCCGGGGTCACGGCGGAGGAAGAAGGTCTCTACGGGAGCCTTGAGCTTGTCTATTTCGGATTGAGGGGTCAGGTTTTCGGCGTAGTCGGGAACCAGTTTCGCGCCGAGACGGTGATCGGTCAACTGCTTGATTCTGTACGAGTACAACACTGCGCCCTTGCGGATTTCGACCACCTCTCCGACCTTCAGCATTCTGGAAGGCTTGGCGTTGACTCCACCGATCTTGACCTTGCCTCCTTTGCAGGCGTCCGTGGCCTCGGTGCGGGTCTTGAACACCCTGATGGCCCAAAGGACCTTGTCTATTCTTTCTGTGTCTGCCATAACCTAACTGTTCCACTCACGAATATGCGGATCCGGAGTCTCTGCCTCAACAAAGGAACCCGGCTCAACCTCCTGATTCGTGTACGAATCCTTCACAAGACGCTTTTCCACAAGGGCTTCCAGAAGGACAGTCCCACGGGCAGCCGGAATAAGGAAAAAATCATTCAACTCGGACGGGACCAAAATGGAGTGTCCAGATTTCAATGAATATGACTCCACACTCTTGGCGCCTTTGTCATCCTCTACAGGAATCTGGACGGTCGCCTCTCCCGAAGCGCAGTAATAGACAGCGAAACTGCCAGGCTGGTCGGAGAATATGTGCAGTCCGTCCTTCAGGTCGAGTTTCGTGACTACAAATTCAGGACACGATGCCAGTTTGTCTCCAGTGACAGGCTCAGGGACATATTTCTTGAAATCAATCAAGTCAAAGGCTTCCTCTAGCAGCAGTTCCTCTGAATCAAGCGATTCCAGACCCCAATTATGGAGATTGAAGACAAGCTCGGAACTCTCGGCGATCTCGACAATCTTGAGTCCCGGTCCGGCGGCGAAGACGGTTCCCGGCTTGATCAAGAAAGCCTCACCCTTGCGCGGCTTGACGATGTTCAGGACATCCTTTACCATCCCGTCCTGACACCTTGCGTAAAACTCGGCCGGATCAATGTCACGATTGAACCCCAAAAGCAATTCAGCTCCCGGAGCGGCCTCCTGAACGTACCAAAGGGCAGTCTTGCCGAACGAGTCATAACGTTCAGCCGCAATGTCATCAGCGGCGTTCATCTGAAGGGGCTGCCAAGCGGTCACATCCATAACCTTCACCATCACAGGGAACTGCAGTCCATAGAACTCGAACACATCATCCCCGACTACCCTTTCCAGATAAGTTCCCATCAGCTCGCTCAGAGTGTTGCCACCGAACCAGCCGTTATCGATCATCGAATCCTTGAACCCGAGGTCGGCGATCTGATAGCTGACGTGTCCCCAAGGCACATCCGCACCTTCATCCACAAACCTCAACGGGTAAAGTTTCCTATTCTCGTTCTCCATATTCGCATTATCTTTCGCAAGCAGGCAATTGCCGACGGAATAATCCTATCTCACATCAGAAGGTGAATGCCCACCCATATTCATAGAAACAACAATAGAGGTTATTCCTCTCCGACCTGTGCCTTGACCTTGGCGACAAAGTCTGCCGGAATAGTCTCATAATCAGCAAAGTCAGCGATAAGCGTCGCTGTGTCAATCTTCTCCAGATATTTCCCCACGTTATGAGGTTCCTCATTTATAAAGCTGGCGCATTGAGACAAGGCGAGGAACGGATCAGGAAGCATCATATAGGCATCGACATATTTCCCGAAGATGAGTTTGGTCTCCGGCGTGATGTCCATCATCCTGTGCATCAAGCCCTTCTTGCCGTTCAGAAGATCGCGGTGCGAGGCGGAATATTCATTGAAAGAACATTCGATGACAAGTTCCTCGGAGGCAAGGGTTTCCGGAAGATAGATGACAGCGGAGAGATCCGCACCCTCATAGCCCCACACAGCATCCTTTCGGGACACTTCCGCATTGTGGGCGGCAAAGCGGGAATATGGCACCTCGGCTCCGTTCACGGTCACTTTCTCCGGCGCGAAGACACCTGCAAGGACAACCTGCACACGGCGTTCCGTGGCGATCCCACGATAACTTCCTTGACGAGGAGCAATGGTGAGCCTCAACGAAGATGCATCCGAAACCTTGGTGACCTTAGTGGTGGCATATTCAGTGTTGTAGGCCTGTGTGGCACCATCGTCCTCATAGACAGAGGCAGTGCTTTCGCCGTCGCCCGGAGCCACAAAGAGTTTCAATGTGTTGTCCTTCTCCTGAAGTGATTTGATCTTGTCCGAAGCCATCGGAATGACGGCGCCAGCCTTGATGTAGTAAGGATTCTCGTTGATTGTATATCTCAAAGTGTCCACCTGGCCGCCTTTGAAGAGCGTTCCAGTGGCGACATCATACCAGTCACTGCCCTCCGGGAACCACATCACACGTTCGGCAAGTCCCGTCACGGAATCCGCAGGCTCGCAGACGACTGTCGCAAGTATGTCATTACCAAAGAGATATTCCTGAGTAAAATCGTAGGCCTGGGAGTCTTCAGGATATTCATAATAAAGCGGACGGCACATCGAGATGCCGGTGTCGTAGGCCTCGCGGGCGGCACCGTAAATGTACGGTGAAAGGTCGTAACGGAGTCTGACAGCGGCGCGCATCGCGTCAAAATGATCCGGGAACACCCAGAACCGCTTCTCCATCGTCAGATCCTTCGTCGAATGAGTCTTGAATATAGGGGTGAACACTCCTGACTGGAGCCACCTTGTGTACAGTTCCGGATCGGTCGCTTTGACACCCTTGGGTTGAAGATGGCCTCCGATGTCGTGTCCCCAGTAGCCGTAGCCCACGTTGGAAGCGGTGGCGGTGAAATATGGCAGATAGCCGAGCACCTGCCACGAAGCCAGACAGTCTCCGGAAAAGCCTATCTGGTAGCGGTGGCTGCCGATGCCTCCCCAACGATGGTATATCATCGGGCGGCGGGCATATATTCCCTGATCAGCCGACTGGCGGACCATATCGTTGAAGAAGGTGTAGTTCAGCCAGAATGTGTTGTTAAGTCCTTGCACGTACTTGCTGAACTTCCATTGCTGCCAGTCGAGCCACCAGAAGTCAACTCCCTGACGCTCGAACGGACGGATCACGGAATTGAAATAAGCGTTCGCCCAGTTAATGTCGTCCATCCGGAACGGCACGGGAGCCTTGCTTCCGTCCGGATTGATGTACCCCTTCGGGCCGTCATATTCATCAGTCCTTGAAAGATAGTCCTTCACGAAGCGGTCGTAAGGTTCCTCGTAAGGTTGGATTCCCGAGGCAGGATGCAGGTTCAGCGTGGTTTTAAGCCCAAGATTATGAAGATCTTGCAGACAGTTTTCCGGGTTAGGGAAAAGTTTCTTCTGCCAGGTGTAGCCAGTCCAACCGATCCTCTGGCCAAACTCGTCCTTAGGTGCCTTGTACCTCCTCAGCGACCATGTCTCGTGCCAGTCCATGTCGAGAACCATCACGTCGATCGGGATGTCCAGCGAGCGGATCTCCTTTCCAAGCCCCACGAACTCGAAGTCCGAATACTGCCAGAAACGGCACCACCAGTAGCCAAGGGCATATTTCGGCGGCATAGGAATACGACCTCCGATTCTGGTGAAGTCTGAGACGGCGGCCTTGTAGTCGTGACCGTAGGCGAACAGGTAAAGGTCTTGCCTGTCAGTGGAGTCTCGATCCGCGACCCAATGTCTCCAATCCGAGTCAACCGGCACAAACACCTGTCTGTCAGACTCATCCATGACGGCCCAGCCGTCCCGCGAGATGACTCCCTTGTCGTACGGTTCCTTGGTCTTGACACCGTCGCAACCGTCCAGCGTCCTCGTCGTTCCGAGCAAATTGCCGCTGTCATCCATCCCCGGATGCCAAGTCACTGTCCTAAAGCCTTTTCTGGCAGCAGGATCCGCCATTCGGAATGTCACATTCAAATTATTCTCATCGAATTTGTCATTTCCCGAATATGTCAGCGTGATGTCCTGAGTTTTGATTGTCAGCTTCTTGCCGGACCTTTTCACTGTGTAAACCGGAACAGGCAGTTTTCTGTTGACCACACCGAGGGTGGCCCTGTCCTCGAACTTTCCGTCCGCGGCCCATTCCATACGCACCAACCGGCTCTCCAGCACAGTGAACCTCGTGTTGCCCGAAACGACAACCGCTTTTGGATCAGCCACCGGATCATCCCCGGCACTCTGTGCCGAAGCTGAAAACACCGTCAAAACGAACAAGGCGCAGACGGCAAGACCTTTCATAATGACACTTCTCATAGTCTGTATGAATATTATGGTGCAAAGATAATCAAAAAAAGCGGACGCAGACCGGAAGTTTGGCGGTACGGCAGATTCATTCACGAGACGTCAAAAAAATCCGTGTACGTTAACGGAAATATGAGAATATTTCCTAACTTTGCCGTGTACAATGTGTACAGAGCCGGGCGGAAGCGCGGCACAAGCAAGTCAAATTATTTACACAAAATAAATTACGCTATATGGCAAGGATTATAACTTTCGGAGAGATAATGCTCAGGCTGGCCACTCCCGGGCATCTGAGATTTTCGCAGACACATGAATTTGAAGCGACTTTTGGCGGTGGAGAAGCCAATGTGGCGGTCTCTCTGGCCAACTATGGAGATGACGCACAGTTTGTGACGGCTCTTCCTGGAAACGATATCGCCAAGACATGCCTCGCTGAGCTTCGCGGATTAGGTGTCGGAGTGGAATTCTGCATCGAGAGCGGAGACAGGATCGGCATCTACTACATCGAGAAAGGGGCGGTGGCCCGGCCAAGCAAAGTGATCTACGACCGCGCGCACTCGTCCATCGCGGAGATCAAGCCGGGAATGATCGACTGGGACAAGGTGTTCGGGAATGCGGATTGGTTCCACTGGACAGGAATAACCCCGGCGATCAGCCAGAGTTGTGCGGATGTCTGCCTTGAGGCGGTCCAGGCGGCGAACAGACACGGCGTTAAAGTCTCCTGTGACCTCAACTACAGAAAGAATCTTTGGAAATATGGCAAGACGGCCTCGGAGATCATGCCCGCCCTCGTGGCCGGATGCGATGTGATCATCGGCAACGAGGAAGATGCGGAGAAGGTCTTCGGGATCAAGCCGGATGGGTTCAACGCGGAAGACGGGGTGATTGAAACAGCGAAATTCCAGTTTGTCGCGAAGTCACTCATGGAGAGATTCCCTAAGGCCTCGAAAGTTGCCATAACACTCCGCGGCTCGATCAACGCCGACCACAACACATGGGGCGCAGTGCTTTACGATGGCAAGACCCTGTTCTCCTCAAGGCGCTACGACATCACCCACATTGTTGACAGGGTCGGCGGAGGCGACTCTTTCGGAGGCGGACTGATCCACGGCCTTCTCAGCTACAATGACGACCAGAAAGCCTTGGACTTCGCCGTGGCCGCCTCCTGTCTCAAGCACACGATCGAAGGAGACTACAACCGCGTGACCGCAAATGAAGTGGAAACTCTTATGAACGGCAACGGCTCAGGCCGTGTCTCACGATAAAATTCACGAATATGGCAAGATACAACAAGGTTCAGGTGATTTCAACCGCCCTTCAGACTGGGCTGATACCTGTTTTCTACAACGCTGACCTCGAGACATCGAAGGCGGTGCTCAAAGCCTGCCACGACGGCGGGATCAGCATGTTCGAGTTCACGAACAGAGGAGACTTCGCGCACGAGACATTTGCGGGGCTTGTAAAATACGCCAACGAAAATCTTCCCGGAATGATTCTCGGCGCAGGTTCCGTGATCGACGCTCCGACAGCGGCGCTTTACATCCAGGCAGGAGCCAACTTCATCGTCGGCCCGCTCTTCAACCCGGAGGTGGCCGATCTTTGCAACCGCCGCCTTGTGCCTTATATTCCCGGATGCGGATCGGTGACGGAAGTAGGCAACGCGCAGGCCTCCGGCTGCGACATCTGCAAAGTGTTCCCCGGAGATGTGCTTGGACCTTCGTTCGTGAAAAGCGTCAAGGCCCCTATGCCATGGACCCAGATTCTGGTCACCGGAGGTGTCAAGCCGGAAGAGGAGAACATCCGTGGATGGTTCAAGGCAGGAGCGTCATGCGTGGGCATGGGCAGCAACCTGTTCCCTAAGGACGTCATCAAAGCCCGTAACTGGGCCGCCATCACCAAACTTTGCAGCGACTCTCTGGCAATCATCGCCGAGGCAAGGCAATAGGGAGGCTAATAGAAACGATAATTGTAGCGGGAAAGCAGGTCAACGGAGCTGAAGTTGTCCTGGCAGTGAGGATGTTTGCCGAACACAAGAAAATCCGTCAAGGTGATGACAGAGTCCATCGCCTCACGGTCTGAGTGCTGGGCTATAAGGTACTTCACATAACCATCCCTGAGAGCTGAGATATTCTTTTCCAAGACATCGAAGCCGATGACATTCAAGCCATTGAGTCCACGCTCCTTAAGGAAGTCGCCGACAAGGTATATTCTTGAGTTCAGTGTCACGATGTTGGCGCTTTTCCCTATTCCTTCGAAAGCAAGATCCATGACGGAGCGCGCCTCTGTGGGATTGTTGGGGTTTATCACAACATTTCTGACCTGCGTGTCGGGAAAGCGGGCCGAAAGATAATCCATGAAGCCTCTTCTCCTCTCCTTTGAAGGATCGGAAAGGCCTTTCACATCGCGCTCTATCCGGACCATGTACACCGTGTCCCGACTTTCAGGGGACGAGCCGGACATCAAGACATCGGCACAGAACGCCCCGCTGTCATAGATGGGCTGGCCATAATAGGCCAGATGACCACTGACTCCACCTACGCTCGTGTTAAGGATAATGTACGGGAGACTAGCCTTCTCCATCCCCCGGGCGACATCACGCGTGGCATCCAGGAACATGGGTGCGATGACGGCGCCCGAGCAATTATCCACAATGGCCTCACGGCAGACCGACAGGAAAGAATCCACATCATACTGATCGTAAAGGTAGTCAACAATGTCCACGGAAAAGCGTCCGGCATATTCCGCACTCCTGCTTATTCCGGAATGAGTCAGATCCCAGAACTCGCCGGCGCTGAACCTCGGCATGATGACGGCAATCCTGTGCGACTTGTTTTTGGCAAGCATGGAAGCGTACACGTTGGGTTTGTAGCCAAGTTCCCTTACCGCCCTCAGGACCTTCTCCCTGGTCTTTTCCGACACCTCTCCCCTTTCGTGCAGGACACGGTCAACCGTGCCGATGGTGACTCCGGAAGCCTCGGCGACATCGTTTATTGTTGACATGGATCTCTTCATATCCTGCAATGTTACAAAAAATCATCGGTTCGGCAAAAGTCCTGCGGAAATACTTGTGCCGGAGAGTTGCGACGTTTCATAAACTTGCGTATATTTGAGAAGCTGTTTTGAATGTTCCGACTCCACAACATGACATGATCAAGGTAATATTACTGATCGACTGCGCCAGCGAATTTGACCGGAAACTGCTCCGGGGCATAATGAAATACTCGAAGGAAAACGGTCCATGGCTTTTCTACCGCATTCCGTCCGACTTTCGCGGAACCAACGGACGCGAGGAGTGGGTCATGGAATGGGCAAAGAAATGGAATGCCGACGCCATCATCGGACGGTGCGACGAGGACAAGGTAGGACTTCTCGGCCAGTTGAACATACCGATCGTCCTGCAGAACAACAGGACAAGAAGTGACGTGTACTCCAACCTTACAGGTGATTATGTCGGCACCGGGCAGCTCGCCGCGGAATATTTCCAAAAGAAACTGTTCACCAACTATGCGTTCTTCGGGGTGCGGAGCATCATATGGTCGGAAGAACGCTGTAAAGGGTTCCGGGAGGCTGTGGCTTCAAAGGGCAACAATTTCAGTTCATTCAATGTCGAGCCGAGAGAGACCTTCGACAGAAGCAAGGTTCTCTCATGGCTTGAAGACCTGCCCAAACCGGTGGCGTTGTTCTGCTGCGACGACGCGCATGCCCTTTACATAACAGAGACATGCAACATGGCCGGTCTGAGCGTTCCAAAGGATATCGCAGTCCTCGGAGTTGACAACGACGAGTTGCTCTGCGGCATCTCCGACCCACCTGTCTCCTCTGTGGAACTCGACGTGGAGCGTGGTGGCTACGAGACCTGCGCACTGCTGCACAGGCAGATCATGAACAGTACACGGCAGCCGTTCAATGTCGTGATCACCCCTGTGGAAGTCGTGCAGAGGCAGTCCAGCTGCATCTACAACATCAAGGATCCGAATGTCGCGAAGATCGTGGCCTTCATTGATTCCAACTACAACACCAATCTTGACATAAACGGCATTCTGAAACTTGTCCCGCTGTCCAGAAGAAGCGTTGAGACCAAGTTCCGGAAAGAGACGGGGACCACCATCTATCAATATATTCTTAAATGCCGGGTCGAGCATCTCGCCCACCTTCTGCTCACGTCCGACCGGCCTGTGTCCGAAATCGCGGATGAGGTAGGGTTCGGAGACAACGGCAACTTTTCCCGTATATTCAGAAAGATGAAAGGTTGCTCACCTCAGGAGTACAGACAGAAAAATTGCGCTTTTCGTCAATAAGTTTACGCTTTTTCTGCGCGATAATACAATAATACCCTCTATCTTTGCAGAGGATCGCCTGAAATAAACCACAGGCTAATGACCACCGCATATTATTGTATTATGGAAAACAAACGGCAATATTACATTTCCCTGACGATGTTGGGATGCTTGTTCTTCGTCTTCGGGCTTGTCTCGTGGGTAAACTCCATCCTGATTCCCTATTTCAAGATCGCCTGCGAATTGAAAAGCGGTGTACAGACCTATCTGGTAACATTTGCCTTCTACATCGCCTATCTCGTGATGACCGTTCCGGCTTCCTTCCTCCTGAGGAGGACCGGCTACAAGAAAGGGACTATGATCGGCCTATGGACAATGGCCATCGGCGCGCTGCTTTTCTGGCCAGCCGCCCTGACCAGAACCTATGGCATGTTCCTGCTCGCCTTGTTCACCATCGGGACGGCACTCGCCATCCTGCAGTCGGTGGCGAATCCTTTCGTGACAATCATCGGCCCCTACGAAAGCGCGGCCAAGAGAATCAGTGTGATGGGAATATGCAACAAGTTCGCCGGCATCATCGCCCCTCTTGTCTTCGCGGCGCTTGTGATCCGCCCGCAGGACAAGGAGGTAATGGATTTGGTCGAGGCCGGACTGCTTGACGGACCGGCCAAGGAAGCCGCACTTGACAGCATGATCAGAGGGGTGATTGTCCCCTATGTGGTTCTGGCCGCGCTTCTGTTCGCTTTCGGAATCCTTTTCTACAAATCACCGGTCCAGGACATCAACCCGGACAGCGCCAACGGCTCCGGCACCACCGGCGACGACAGGAAGTCCATCTGGGAATATCCATACCTCGTTCTCGGAGTGTTGGCCCTGTTCTGTCACCTTGGAAGCCAACAGATCTCCGTCAGCACGATCATTGGTTACGCCCAGAGCATCGGCATGGATCTGGAAACGGCCAAGGTGTTCCCGTCCTACACCCTCGGATGCATTCTTTTCGGCTACCTTCTCGGCGTGTTCTTCATCCCCAGATACATCAGCCAGCAGAAATCACTCGTCATCTGCACGATCACAGGCCTTGCACTCTCGGTACTTGTCCTTATCCTGCCACTGAAGGCATCAATCTGGACTCTCGTGCTTCTCGGAGTGCCGAATTCATTGATCTACGCAGGAATATGGCCGCTTGCCATCAGAGGTCTTGGCCGCTGGACCAGCCTCGGCTCGTCACTTCTGGTGATGGCCCTATGCGGGAATGCCGTGCTGCCTCTCATCTACGGCTATGTGTCTGACCACATGAGTCTCCAGACGGCCTACTGGCTTTTGGTTCCATGCTTTGCATACATGATTTTCTATGCGGTTTACGGTTATAAGATAGAGAAATGGTAACAGCATTAATCAACGGTAAAATAATAGTGACGGACAAGATCACCTCTGGTGTTCTTGTCCTTGAGAACGGACTGGTCAAAGGAATCTCGGACAGCATTCCCGCCGGTGCGGAAGTAATTGATTGTGAAGGGGATTACGTCAGCCCAGGGTTCATTGACATGCACACCCACGGAGCCGGCGGAGCGGATTTCATGGACGGAACGGTCGAGGCTTTTCTCACGGCCGCAAGAATGCACGCCGCCCACGGCACCACCCTGCTCTGCCCGACAACGCTCACAAGCACCAACGAGATCCTTTTCGAGTCTTTCGAGACCTACAGAAAAGCCGTGAATGAGAACAAGGACGGAGCCAGATTCGGAGGGATGCATCTGGAGGGGCCGTATTTCAGCCCGAAATTCGCCGGAGCCCAGGATCCAAGATACCTCCGCGCTCCAAAGCCCGACGAGTACATGGAGATTCTGGACAGATGCCCTGATCTCGCCAGATGGAGTTTCGCCCCGGAGCTTGACGGAGCACCAGAATTCGCCGCGGAGTTGAACAGAAGAGGCATTGTCGCCTCCATCGGCCACACTGACGCGACATTCGCCGACTGTGACGCAGCCTTCAAGGCCGGAGCCACGATGATGACACACTTCTACTCCTGCATGAGCACAATTTCCCGAAGGAACGCCTACCGTTACGCCGGAACCATAGAATATGGTTACTGGCAGGACGGGATGAGGATAGAGATCATCGCCGACGGCATTCATGTGCCGGCCGACCTGCTTCACCTTCTCATCAAGATCAAGGGAATCAACAACATCTCCCTTGTCACAGACTCAATGAGGGCCGCCGGAATGCCCGAAGGGAAGAGTGTGCTGGGAAGCCTTGCGGACGGTCAGGAAGTCATAGTGGAGGACGGTGTCGCCAAGCTGATGGACCGTAGCGCCTTCGCGGGAAGCGTGGCGACGGCGGACAGGCTCGTCCGCACGATGGTCAACATCGCCGGATGCACTGTGTGCGAGGCCGTGAGAATGATAACGGAGAACCCCGCGAAGGTCATGGGATTCTATGACAGGAAAGGCTCTCTGGAACCAGGGAAAGACGCCGACATCGTTATCTTTGATGACAGCATCAACGTAAAGAGAACAATCATTGGAGGAAAAACAATTTATTAAATCATGATACTCAAGACATTCAAGTCAGACAATCTGGACATCAAGGTCTTTGACACCAGAAACGATATGGGCAAGGCGGCGGCCGCCGATGTGGCGGCATGCATCAAGGAGACGCTCGGCAGAAAAAAGGAAATCCGCATGGTCTTCGCCGCCGCGCCTTCACAGAACGAGTTTCTCGAAGCCTTGGCCGCGACGGAAGGCATTGAATGGGGACGCGTACACGCACTCCACATGGATGAATACGTCAACCTTCCGGCCGATGCGCCTCAGGGTTTCGGCAATTTCCTGCGCAGGGCAATCTTCGACAAGGTTCCATTCGCGAGCGTTGACTACATCGGAACTGACAAAGACTCGGAAGCGACATGCCGAAGATATTCGGAGATTTTGAGATCTTCGGCTATCGACATCGTGTGCATGGGCATCGGAGAGAACGGACACATCGCTTTCAACGACCCGCACGTGGCAGACTTCAACGATCCTCTTCTTATAAAGAAAGTGGATCTCGACCAGAAATGCAGGATGCAGCAGGTGCACGACGGATGCTTCAAGGACATCTCCGAGGTTCCTGAATATGCCCTGACGCTGACGGTTCCCGCGATGTTCAACGCCGATCATCTGTTCTGCGTCGTTCCGGCAGCCTCTAAGGCTGAGGCCGTAAAGGGCGCGGTCTTCGGTCCCGTGTCGGAAAAATGCCCGGCCTCGATCCTCAGGAGACACAAGAGTGCGATCCTCTATACGGACAAGGACAGCGCGAAATACATAATGGACTGACACGATGCATAGAAAGACAAAATATTTCCTGACGTTTCTCATCCTCTTTCTGGCATGTCACCTGTCTCTGTCCGCAAAGTCTTTTGAGGTCAGGGCCGTTTACCTTGATTTCAGGACACAGGTGATGACAATGCCGGCGATGAAGGAATTCGTGGCCGACGCCGCCTCGAAAGGCATGAATGCTGTCGTGGTGGAATGGGAGGCGACATTCCCGTTCAAGGACAATCTTGTACTTAGAAACCGTTTCGCCTTCTCGGAAGCAGAGGTAAAGGACTTCATAGCATACTGCTCGGGCCTTGGAGTCGATGTGATTCCCCTTCAGAATTGTTTCGGACATTCTGAATACATCCTCCGGCACGAGCGGTACGCAGTCCTGAAAGAAGACAGGAAAGACTGCTCGCAGGTATGCCCGATGATGGAGGACGAAGCGGAAGGAATATTCAGAAGCATCTTCTCCGAGATAGCGCAAACGCACACATCAGGATATATTCACATCGGATGCGACGAGACAAGGTTGCTGGGTCATTGCCGCAGGTGTCAGGAGAAAGTCAGGAGCGAAGGAATCTCCAGACTGTACGTTGACTATGTCGCAAGGATGTGCCGGATTGTATCTTCATTGGGCAAGAGACCCATGATCTGGGCGGACATCATCCTGAAACACCCAGAGGCGCTTCAGTCGCTTCCGGAGGATGTGATCATCGTCGATTGGAACTACGGTTGGAACCAGGACCATTTCGGGAAAATGGACAACCTCAGGAACTCCGGCCGGGAGGTCTGGGGAGCATGCTCGTTGCGTTCCCATCCTGACAATCTCTATCTGGTACAATGGAGAAAGCACTTGGAGAACATATTCAGTTACACTTCATACGCATCCGACTGCGGATTCAAAGGAATCATCAACACTTCGTGGTCGACATCCGGAACCTACGGCTACATTTACGATGACAAGAACGAGGTCATTGCCATACAGCCCGTGAGAGAGGTGTACCCTCAAAACGGATTTGACATGCTGATGACGGCATATTCAAACGCCTTGTCGGACAATCCGCTCACTCCAGACAAGTTTTTGGAGAGTTACTGCCACACAAGACTCGGTCTTGGCCCGCAGGAGGAGACAGAGGTAGTGAAGGACTATTTCAATATGACCCAGAACCCTGTATATTCATTCCAAGGGGACATCGCACGCATTGACGAGGAACTCCGGAAATGTACCGCCTTAAGGGAGAGGCTTGACATGGTAAGATTCTCCAAGGATGCGGCTGACGTGGCCAGGCATCTTCGCCTGATGCTTGACATCCGCATCAACTATCTGGAATTCAAGCGTGTTGACTTACAGATCGAATCAAACGGCTTTTCCGTCGAAGACTCCAGGGCGGCCTTGGCACAGCTCAAGTCGATCGACAAGGAATGCGGGGGACTGCGAAAGGAATTCATCAGGCTCAACGGTCATTACCTCAAAGACGCCGGGGAGCCGTTCAATGAATGGACATACCACGGAAAGATCAAGGAGCGGATCAAAGTGCTGGAAAACATTAGGTAAACATTAAAAAATAACACTGGAATGAAAGATTTAAGATTGCTTGCTTTGTCGGCGACCGTTTTCTTCTGCCTGTCCTGCACGGCAGACAAGCCTGAATACGGGCCGACAATCGACGAGATCGACATCATTGAGGTCGATCACAGCAAGGATGAACCGACGATAGGCCGCGACGAATGTCTCAAGATGGCGGGCGTGACAGACCTGATGGCTTATAAGGCCGAGGCCTACTCAAAGGCGACAAACCTTGAGGATAATGACGGAAAGGATGTTTTGTTCAACTGTGTGTATGTCTATTCGGCAAGCATCGCCAAATACGCCGACACACCGAAAAAGCTGGCCGCCAGAATCGCCCTTATGGGATTCAGAGGTGTTTACCTCAGCCCAGGAGGAACCAGATTGGCCACAGCCGACAGCTGGCTCAAGACCTTCATCTCGACCTGCACCGACCTTGGCATGGAGGTATATGCCACATACTACGAGGACAAAGCGGTCTTCCTCAGCGAAGCAGGGGCAGAATCATGCCTCCAGAAAGTAATTTCCTACAACCGGAGCGTGAAGCCAGAGGAGCGATTCTCAGGCGTGTCCGCCGACCTTGAGCCTCACACAATAAAATCCGACATCGGACTTGGATGGGTGTGGAACACCGACAGCGGCAACGGAGCCGGTGGGGCCAACGAGAATCTGTTGAGAACGACTGTGAGCCGTCTTGCCTACGCCCACAAGAGGCTCTCGGTTTCCGGGCTGAAACTTCAGGAGGCGATCTGGTGGAAGTATCAGGAACTCTACAATGCTGGAAGGATCGCCTACGGTGATGTGAACCAGTTCCTGTCAGTCTGCGACTGGGTTTCCGTCATGGCCTACTGCAACTCTTCCGAAAAGATTCTGGAGGTGTGCCAACCGATTTTCAAGGCATGCGGAAAGGCGGCTTCAGTCAGCGTCTGCGTGAAGACCGCCACTAACGATGAGATCTCCACCAGCCTTCAGCCAAATGGCTGGGAATCACTTCTGCAAACGATGACCACACTGAAAGAGAGTGGCGGCGACTGCCTCAAGGGACTTGACGTGTTCCAGTATGACGCGCTTGAGACAATGTGGGAATGGAAAAATGACAAGAACTAATAACTTTTTGACATGAATAATATAGTGAAATATTTAGCGGCGGTGATTCTCCTTTCGGTGTCACTGCCGGTCTCCGGACAGACAACACAGATCAGCGGTGTCGTCCTGGAGGACTCACAATCAGGCGCGCTGCCGGTGATCGGAGCGGGTGTCAAGATCAAGGACACGTCCAACGGATCGGTAACGGATCTCGACGGACGGTTCTCCCTGTCCGCAAAAGAAGGTGACGTGCTTGAGGTAAGCTGCCTCGGCTACCGTGGAGCGACCGTGACCGTCGGCAAGGACAACTACTACAAGATTTTCCTTGAGCCTGAATCCATGATGCTTGACCAGTTGGTTGTGGTCGGCTATGGGTCAATGAAGAAAAGTGACCTTGCGACATCAATCACGTCAGTGAACACCGATGACATGAAGATATTCCCCGCCGCCACCGCCGCCGAGATGCTGCGCGGACGTGCCGCCGGCGTGACTGTCACAAGCGCTTCCGGACGTCCAGGCTCCACCCCATCCATCAAGATTCGTGGAACGAGATCAATCTCCGCCAGCAACAACCCTCTTTACATCATTGACGGAAGTGTCGCTTCCGACACCGAGTTCGCGATGATAAACTCCGATGACATCGAGTCGATCGAGATCCTTAAGGACGCGGCCTCACAGGCGATCTACGGAGCGAGGGCCAGCGACGGTGTGATACTGGTCACCACCAAACGTGGAAAAGCCGGTGAAAGCACTGTAAGCTACAACGGCTACGTGGGATTCCAGACCCTTCACAAAAACTTCGACTACTACACCGCGGACGAGTACCTTTCCCTCAGGCGTGAGGCAGTCGCGAATGACATGGGAATAATAGACGCCACGACGGTACCGATCGCCACGGCCTTGGCCGATGACGTGATGGCACAGGTTTACAAGAGTGGTGAATATGTTGACTGGGAGAACCTTATGTTCAAGAAAGCGGCTCTCTACCATAGCCATGAGGTCAGTGTCAAAGGTGGCTCCGACAAGTTGAAGGCCATGGCCAGCGTCGGCTATTTCAATCAGGACGGTATAATGAAGGTCAATTCCGGTTACGACCGCATCAGTTCCAGAGTGAACCTTGACTATCAGGTTAAGAAATGGCTGAAGCTCGGAGCCAACACCTCGTTCGGATTCTCGAAACGTGAGATAGAAAACGGAGCGTTCTACCAGTTCATCACCCGTTCTCCGCTTTCACAGATCTACGACGAGAACGGCGACTATATTCCTTACATCAACAGCAACAAGGACACGAACCCTGCATACAGCGCTCTTCACGACTCTCATGACGCGAAGGCCAACAGCTACAGGATCAATGCTTTCGCCGACATAGCCCCGTTCAAGGGATTCACCTACAGGTTCAACGTCTCCTACTACAACAGGGTTAACGAGGAAGGACATTCACGTGATTCCTACTATCCCAACGGAGGAGGTTCGACCGCATCACTGCTCAACACGACAAACGTGCAGACCCTGATTGAGAACTCCATAAGGTATGACGTTCCCATCAAGAACGAGAACCACAAACTGAACATCACCGCGGTGCAGTCCGTGGACAAGTCCCTTCGCAAGACGCTGGGATATTCAGTGTCCAACCTCCCGGTTGACAAGACCTACAACTACATCGCCAACGGCGAGGTGACCGGACAGCAGAGAGCATATTCGGAAAACAATCTCGTGTCATTCATGGTCAGGGCGCAGTACAACCTGATGGACAAGTACCTGTTCAACCTCGCCGTGCGCCGTGACGGATCAAGCCGCTTCGGCACAGACAACAAATGGGGGACATTCCCGTCCGTGGCCTTCGCGTGGAGAGCGTCGGAAGAAGGCTTCCTGAAGGATGTCTCATGGATGAACAACCTCAAGCTAAGGGCAAGTTACGGAATAGTAGGCAACCAGAACGGGATCGACAACTACGCCACCCTTGGTGTGGCCAAGCCGATGCCTGGTGAGTTCGGAGACACTTACTACATGGGTTATCTTCCCGGCAATGACCTTCCTAACCAGAATCTCAAATGGGAGCAGTCCGGAACAGCCAACTTCGGACTTGATTTCGGGATCCTCGACAACAGGATCTTCGGAACGGTCGAGTACTACAACACACGGACCACCAACCTGCTTGTGTCCAGAGCATTGAACGCATCGTTGGGTTACAGCTCGATGCTGGACAACCTGGGAGAGACCAGAACCCACGGCATCGACTTCAACGCGACATTCGACATCATAAGGAGCGAAGATCTCAATTGGAGCGTCACCACAAACATAAGCCAGTTCAGCGGCAAGATCATCAAGATCGATGACACGGTCGATGAGAACGGCAACTACGTCAGCCAGCCTGGAAACAACTGGATCATCGGGGCTCCGATCAACATCTACTATGACTACAAGGCGGACGGAGTCTATCAGTACAGCGACTTCGATGTTTACAGCGACAGAGGCTCCCTCACCTACAAGCTGAAGAACACCGTTGACACAGACGGCGACGGTGTCGCCGACGCACCTCTCTCCCGCAACGACAACGTGGAACCGGGAAGCGTGAAGCTTCGTGACGTGAACGGCGACGGCAAGATCAACGAGGACGACAGGGTTGTCTATCAGAAAGACCCGGACGCCACATTCTCCCTCTCAACGAACCTCCGTTGGAAAGGCTTCGACTTTTTCATGGATTGGTACGCCGTCGCGGGAGGCTATATCCTGAATCCTTTGATGTATGACGGGGAATATGGCGGTGACCTCAGAGGACGTTCAAACGGTATGAAAGTGGACTACTGGACACCGTACAACCCTTCCAACACGGCACCGAGACCTAAATATGGATCTGAAGTCCCATACATGAGGACACTCGCCTATCAGGACGCCTCTTATCTGAGGCTGAGGACCATCCAACTCGGGTACACCCTTCCGAAAAAGGTGACCTCAAAACTGAAGATCCAGAATCTCCGCTTCTACATGACAGCGACCAACCTATTGACATTCACCAAGGTACTGTCTTACAGCCCGGAAGTCACCGGCAATCTTTATCCGGAGACTCAGCAGACAGTGTTTGGAGTTAACTTTTCTTTCTAAAGAATACGACGATGAAAAAGACTTCCATCATAACGATTTCCGTGTTGGCCATGACTTTGTGTGCCTCATGTGACAACCTGCTCAACCTCGAATCGGAGACATCCGTGACGACAAACTACCTCAAGACTGACAAAGACGGTCTGAAAAGGGCGATAGCCGGACTGTATGTCTATGAAAGGGACAACATTGTTGACAATTCCGATTCAAAGGGCATAGTGATCCTCCCCCAGTTGTTCGATTTCAACACGGACATATTCCTGTTCAACGCCGGTAACTGGGCGTCATTGGGAAGGCTCACCGACCTTACGCCAGACTCCGGAGCAATCGAAGACTACTGGAAATTCTGGTACGCCATAGCAGGGCGCGCCAACGAGATAATCGCATCCTCTGAACATCTCGGGCTTGAGGATCCAGAGATCAGGAAGATCCATGGAGAGGCTTGCCTTTTCAGGGCAAGGGCCTATTTCGAACTCTGGAAACGATTCGAAAGGATCTACCTCAACACAGAGCCTACAGACGTGTCCAATCTGGAGAGAACCTACAAGCCTGCCACCAAGGATGAAGTGTTCACTCTTCTGAAAAACGACCTCGACGCTGCCATAGCGGCACTTCCATACGAGATTCCGGTATATGACAACGGAGTCATGTACGGAATGTACACCAAGGCCACAGCCAAGCATGTCCGCGCCCAGGTGGCCATGTGGGAGGAAGACTGGGACTGCGTGATCGCACAGACCGAGGATATTCTAAGAGACGAGAAGGGCATCACAGAACTTGAGAATGACCCTGCCGAGATCTTCAATTCCGAGAATCTACGATCCAAGGAAGTCCTGTACGCCTACCAGTTCTCGAAGAACACCGGAGGTGGAGGAGTGATCACAGGCACTACCTTGAAAGGTCATCCGATTTCCGTCTATGTGACATCAAGATATTCAAGTGTTGACGGCGCCATAAGCTCCAGCGACCAAGGCGGGTTCGGCTACGGCAGAGACTACCCTAACCAGCATCTTCTGGACATGTACGGTCCGAAGGACAAGCGCCTCGACTGCTACTTCGTAAGGAAGTTCTACTACAACGATCCCGCACGTCCGGAGACCTACGGAAAAGAGATCGTACCTAAAAAGGACGCGTCGTACATCGCCAACCTCCACACGATGAGCCGCAAGCATGCGGACTTCTGGACCAATGCAGACGAACCTGACCGCAAGACAAGTTTCAGGGATCTGATCGTCTATCGCCTTGCTGAGACCGTGCTGATGTGTTCGGAGGCATACTACCATAAAGGTGACAACACCAATGCGGTGAAATATTTCAACATGACCTACGAGCGCGCCGGGAACGACAGGTTCGAGGGGACTCTCACATTGGAGAACATTCTTGATGAATATGCCCGCGAACTTAATTTCGAAGGTGTCAGATGGCCTCTCCTCAAGAGACTCGGTCTGCTTGGAGAATATTGCCGGAAATGGGAAGGTGAGTCCATGGCGGAAAACCCGTACCTCAACAAGGATTTCACTTTCGCCCGTCAGAACTTTGTCGTCGGGAAGCATGAGTGCTGGCCGATCCCTAGCAATCAGATTCTCCTCATGGGAGGATCCGATGTCTACCCTCAGAACAAAGGTTGGAATTAATATTATAGGAAAATGAAAAGAACAGGATATATCGCACTGCTTGCCGCCTCGATCATCTCGGCGGCCTGCGTGAAAGAGGAGACCAAAGAGGATTTCTTCAACATCGATGAGACGGAAGTGGTGCTCACGGACTATTACGCCGGAGCCAAGGACATCCTCCTTGCCACCAACACCGAGCCCACGGTCGAGTTGTCATCGGACTGGCTGACAGCAGAGATCACGTCACGTTGTCTCACACTTACTTACAAGGAGAACACCTCCGAAGACGACAGAACCGTCGAGGTTCATATTGTGGCCGGAAGCATCCCCGCCACTGTTACAGTCACGCAACCAGGCCACAAAACCGAACCAGAACCGGAACCAGAGCCGGAACCGGAACCACTCTACAAGCTCCGCGATGTCTGGTATCAGAACGGAATCGCGGCCGGTATTGTGTTCTGGGTAGCCGAGGACGGACAATCAGCACTTGTCGTAAGCCTTGACAGGACCGCCACGACCGTTGCCTGGTCAACCGACGGCACACATGTAATCGGCACCGGAGAGACAGACGGAGCCGCCAACACCGCGCTTCTCCGCGCCAGCGAGGAAGCGGCAAGCATTCCTGCGCTTGCGTTCTGCGATGCCCATGGAGAAGGTTGGTTCTGGCCAGCGATGGACGAGATGAAGAAGCTGTTCGAGGCCTACAACGGCACAGCCTTCGATGCCGCCACCGCAGCGAAACCATCGGACATCACCCCGGAAGAGAAAGACGCGAGAGCGGCCTTCGAGAAAGCGCTTGCCGACAATGGAGGAGTCGCACTCAACACCGGTTCAGAGAACAGTAACGGAGACCAATATTGGACAAGCACCGAGCAGACAGACGAAAAGACAGGCAAGGTCTATGCGTCGACAATGCGCTTCGGAAAGGTCTATGCCTCCACCCCTGCCGACCAGATGGGCAAGACCAACGCGTCCAAAAGGTATGTGCGCTGCATGAAACTTGTGAGCGGTGAGCCGGAGAAGCCTCTCCAGACCAAGTTCCCGGCCTACAAGGAAAACGGTAAGAATGTCGGCATCATCTACTGGACATCCGAGGACGGAAAGACATCCAAGGTTCTTAGTCTTGTCCGTTCAGAGGACGTGCCTTGGTCCAACGCCGCCACACCGGCCTTTCTGAATGCAGTGAGCATGGATGACGGAGCCGCCAACACGGCGGTCATCAAGGCCAGCGCGGAGGCAAAGGACATTCCGGCGGTCTCTTTCTGCTCAACTCTTGGCGAGGAATGGTACTGGCCGTCACTCAACGAGCTTGTCGAGATATTCAATGTCTACAACGGAGTCGCCTACGACCCTAATGTCAAATCCAAGGTTCCCGCCGAGATTTCTGACGAGGAGAAGGAAGCGAGGGCTGCGTTCGATCTCTCGCTTACCACTTACGGCGGCACTGTGATGAACTCGGCGGCGGATAACAAGAACGGCGAAAGGTACTGGGCCAGCACCGAGCTTCAGGATGCCAAGGGCAATGTGTACGGCTCATTCATGCGTTTCGGAAAAGCTTACATGTCAACGGTGGCCGACACTCCGGGCAAAGGGAAGAGCGGTGACGGACGTTTCGTCCGCTGCATAAGGACAATCAAAAACAACTAAATCAGCAGAATCATGATACGAATGACTGAAAGTTGGCGTTGGTACGGTCCGGATGATCCCGTGAGCCTTGCTTTCATAAAGCAGGCCGGGGCCACGGACATAGTCCATGCGCTGCATCATGTTCCTAACGGAGAGGTGTGGACAGTGGATGAGATCCGCAAACGGCAGGCTCTCATCGCCGAGTCAGGACTCAAATGGAGCGTCGTGGAGAGCGTACCGGTCCATGAACACATCAAGACCCGCGAAGGTGACTATCTCCGCTACATAGAGAACTACAAGCAGAGCATCCGCAATCTGGCCGAGTGCGGAATCAAATGCATCACCTACAATTTCATGCCGGTGATTGACTGGACCAGGACAGACCTGCGGTTTGAGATGCCCGACGGCTCCCGCGCCTTGAGATTCGAGAGGGCGGCGTTCATGGCGTTCGACCTGTTCATTCTGGAGCGTAAGGCGGCTTTCAATGAATATTCCACCGAGGAAATCGCCGTCGCCAAGGCGCGTTATGACAAGATGGACGAGGCCGAGATCGGACTGATCACCCGCAACATGATCGCAGGCCTTCCGGGCAGTGAGGAAAGCTTCACTCTTGATCAATTCAGGGAGGCTCTTTCAAGGTATGACGGGGTCACTGAGGAACAACTTCGTGACAACCTCATATTCTTCCTTCGTCAGATTTGTCCCGTAGCGGACGAGTGCGGCTCCGTCATGGTGATACATCCCGATGATCCGCCATATTCATTGCTGGGGCTTCCACGCATTCTTTCAACAGCTGAGGATTTCAGAAAGATCGTGGCCGCTGTACCAAATCCGTCCAACGGGTTGTGTCTCTGCACGGGTTCGTTCGGCGTGCGTGCGGACAACGACTGTGTGGCCATGATGCGTGAGTTCGGAGACCGAATCGGTTTCGTTCACCTGAGGACAACAAAGCGAGATTCTGAGGGCAACTTCTATGAGGCGAACCTACTGGAAGGAGATGTGGACATGTACGGAATGATGAAGGCACTGCTTGAAGTAGAGCAACGGCGAGGGATCAGCATTCCTGTGCGCCCCGATCACGGGCACCAGATGTGTGACGACCTGAACCGCAAGTCCAACCCAGGCTATTCCTGCTACGGACGCATGCGCAGCCTCGCGGAACTCCGGGGAATCCAGGAAGGCATCATCAAGTCCTATGAATAGTTACACGACATAACAGTATTTAACAATATGACACAGAATCTTTTTGACATTAAGGGCAAGGTCGTGGTCATGACCGGAGCCTGCGGTGTGCTTGGAAGCACCATCGTAAAATATTTCGCGGCGCAAGGCTGCAAGGTGGTGCTGCTTGATCTCGACAGGGCCTCCGCCATCGGAGAGGCGCTCGTGGAGGAAATCGCCAAAGACGGAGGAGAGGCATGCTTTTTCCCGACAAATGTTCTTGACAAGGCCACACTTGAGCGCAACAACGAGCAGATCATCGCAAAGTACGGGAAGATTGACATACTGCTGAACGCCGCCGGAGGCAACATGGCCTCGGCAACGGTTCCGCCGGACAAGACAATCTTCGACCTGGATGTGGACGCCGTCAAGAAAGTCACCGAACTGAACCTTTTCGGCACGATCCTTCCTACAATGGTCTTTGCCAAGTCAATGGTTGAGTCCGGCAAGGGCTCCATCATAAACTTCGCCTCCGAGTCGGCTCTCCGTCCACTCACCCGCGTGGCCGGCTATGGAGTGGCCAAGGCCGCCGTGGCCAACTGGACAAAGTACCTCTGCGCGGAACTCGCCATCAAGTTCGGTGAAGGTCTGAGGGTCAATGCGATCGCCCCCGGGTTCCTTCTGACGAACCAGAACCGCGCACTTCTCACCAACGAAGACGGCTCCCTTACCGCCCGTTCCCACACGATCCTCGCCCACACACCTATCGGCCGTTTCCTCGAACCTGACGAGTTGGTCGGCACCCTGCACTATCTTGCAAGCGATGCCTCAAAGGCCGTGACCGGAACCGTGAGCGTCATCGACGGAGGGTTCGACGCGTTCTCGATCTAGCAACGTAATCAACACTCTAAAGTCCGAGTCTGCGGCGTGCCGGCATCATTCCTTCTGACACGGTTATAGCAGCTTGTAGTCTATGTCCTTTCTCGAAAGGAGGAATCGTTCCTCCTGAAGGATTCCGAAAATGGAACGCCACAACCGTGCAGATGACGACAACTAAGGTGAAGCCAGTTGGCGAAACACAGCCGCAATCCTGCTTTCGTCGGTTTTGACCCGACCTACACAGGATTGCGGCTTATGCCGTAGACGCCGGATGTCACCCGTCTCGTGTCATCGTCCCCGGCAACGCCCTCTTCCTCACCAATATAGTTCCTTAAGTAAATATTAAGTCTCTACATAGTTTCTTTTGCAATTGTCAGGAACATTCATGTCTGCCTGATGACCCTGCAGCCAGCATGTCCGTTCCTCATGTCGGTTTTCCACATTGCGTTGGGAACGTCGAACCGCATTGCAGGTGTCTGCAAGGTAAAGGACTGTTCCCACTAATTGCAGCGTCAGAAATAGCCCCTCAATGAATTTCATGGCTCTCAACCACATGAATATGATCGACAAAGCCATATACCCTTGTCTTGACCTTCATATTGAAACGACAATCTGTTGTTTATCAGAGAAATGAATCTCCAGGTGCGCGCCGATTTCGCACATAGGAGGGAGCGACGCCCGCAGAACGCTTTGTAATGACTGTTCCGGCTTCCTGGTGTGCCAAAACCTTCACAAACCTAAAGGTGGAATATTAATGAGCGAGGTCTCGAAAATTTTGCGTACCTTTGTAGTTTAGTAACATGAAAAAAATAAGTTGCCTCAGATTAAGAGAACATTTTCGAGGATAGATCTATTTTCGAAGAAGGAGTGTGCCGGTGGCACATGACTGATGAGAAAAGAGATATAGACCGAAAAGATTCCTTAAGATGATGCAGGTTATTTTTTGAAGGTTACTTAGTGGCGTGAAATGTGCAGTTGCACGCCGGAGATTTTGAAAATAATAAAAACGTACGTGATAATTATGTTGTTCCAAGTTTTGCAGGCCGTGGGCCTGGATTCTGCGGCGGCTGAGATGGCCGAGGACATGGCACAGGCTGCCGCACCTGTGGCGAATCTCGCTCCACAACAGGTAGAGCAGTCGTTCTCACTCATCGAGATGGCGACCAAGGGTGGCTGGCTGATGATCGTGCTGGCGATTCTGTCAGTGATCGCCATCTACATATTCGGAAAGAAATGGTGGATGATCCACAAGGCGGGGCAGGTTGACAAGAACTTCATGCGCGACATCCGCGACTATATTCATGAAGGGAAGGTAAAGTCTGCTGTATCGCTCTGCCAGAAATATGATTCTCCGGTGGCGCGTCTCGTGGAGAAGGGAATCGAGCGCATCGGAAGACCTCTCGCCGACATTCAGACTTCCGTTGAGAATATGGGTAACGTCGAGATCGCGAGGCTTGAGAAGGGGCTCCCTATGCTCGCCACCATCGCCGGTGGAGCGCCGATGATCGGATTCCTCGGAACCGTGCTCGGTATGGTGCAGGCCTTCTTCAACATGGCGAACGCGGGCAACAACATCGACATCACGCTGCTGTCAAGCGGCATCTACACGGCGATGATCACAACCGTGGGCGGTCTTATCGTCGGCATCCTCGCCTACTTCGGCTACAACTATCTGGTCGCGCAGATCTCCAACCTTATGTTCATGATGGAGAACGCCACAATCGACTTTATGGATCTTCTGCACGAACCTGCGGACAACGGAGAGGAGAAATAATCCATGGCATTCAAGAGAACCACAAAGGTCTTGTCGGACACAGCGATGTCTTCGATGACTGACTTGGTGTTCCTGCTGCTGATCTTCTTTCTGATCACCTCGACACTGGTCAATCCGAACGCGCTGAAGCTCCTGCTCCCTAAGAGCACGGGGCAGGTCTCAGCCAAGCCTACCGTCACCGTCTCGATCAAGGATTGGGGCGACGACACCTACACCTACCATCTGAACGGCAGCGAGACGCCGGTGCAGTACTCCGAACTGGAGGATGACCTTGTCGATCTGCTTCAGACTGAGGAGGACCCGACGTTCTCGATCTACTCAGACGAGAGTGTGCCTGTCAAGGAGGTCGTGTCGCTGATGAACATAGCGAAACGCAATCATTACAAAGTAATCTTAGCGACACAGCCTGAATGATGAAACCATACCTTCGTGACAGACAGAAGGAGGCCAAGGTCTCCACGGTGACCGGGATCGTTCTCACGGTCGCGGTCCACGTGCTTGCCTGCCTGCTCTGCGTGTTCACGGGGATGAAGTACATCTACCCTCCGCCTCAGGAGCAGACATTCCTTGTGGATTTCAGCGAGGACGAGCCTCAGCCGATCAGGAGGCAGAACAGGGGCCGTCAGCCTCAGGCCGAGGAGATCGACAGGACGAAGCCGGTGGAACTGATCCAGAGGAGCGAGTCGCCGCACAAGTCGGAGAAGGCCAACAAGACCGCCGAGGCTAAGCCGGATGATTTCGGTGATGTCGAGACTCCTGTGCAGAAGGAGGAAATCAACAAAAACGCCCTGTTCCCGGGAATGAGCAAGAAGGACTCCTCGAACGCACCTCACAGCGCCACCGAACCCAAGAACGAGTTCAAGGCCGGACATCCTAAGGGAAACACTTCCAGCGGGAAGGCCGAAGGCACACCTAACGCCCGGCTGAAAGGCAGAAACACCTTGGGGGCGATTCCAAGGCCGGCATATTCAGAGCAGGACTACGGCACCGTCGTGGTGGACATCTGGGTTGACAACTACGGCAATGTGACAAAGGCCGTCCCTGGAGGACAGGGAACGACAGTGAACAACTCCAAACTCTGGGCGGCTGCAAGGGCCGCGGCCTTGCAGACACACTTCAACCAGAGCGCTGACGCACCGGCGCTCCAGCAAGGAACGATAACATACGTTTTCAAATTACAATAGAAAAACATTTTACTTATTTATTTTTAATTAATGGCGTGAGCCACAAACATTATGGAAGAAAATTTGAATGGTGGTCAAGAGAACCACGAGGAGCGTAGGGATTACGCTGCAGAAGGACCAAAAACAGGTTATTCATCTGAGGGCAGGAAACTCAGGCCAAGAAAGAAGGTAGTGCCTGCCGCTTCATCCTCCGCTGACGGAGAGTACAAGTCTTACGACAATCACAGGAACTACTCCAGCGACAATCGTGGCGGCTACGGCCAGCGCGGTGGTTATCAGAGCCGTGGAGGCAACAGCAGAGGAGGATATTCATCAGACCGCAGAAGCGGCTACGGAGACCGCAGCGGTGGCTATGGCCAGCGCAGAAGCTACGGTGACAACGCCGAAGGCGGAGAGAGAAGATCATCATCTTACGGACAGAGCCGTCCTTCTTACGGGGACAGGCCGTCTTACGGACAGAGAAGAAGCTATGGCAGCAACAACTACGATGGAGGCGAGAGGAGATCATCCTACGGTCGCCCTTCATTCGGCGAGGGTCGTCCTTCCTACGGGGACAGGCCGTCTTACGGACAGAGAAGAAGCTATGGCAACAACTCCGAGGGAGAGGAGAGAAGATCGTCATACGGACAGAGCCGTCCTTCATTCGGCGAGGGCCGTCCATCCTATGGACAGAGAAGAAGTTACGGCAGCAGCCAGGAAGGCGGCGAGAGAAGGCCGTCATATTCAAGAAAACCGGCCGGCGGCCACGGATTCGGCCCTAAGCAGGGAGGTTTCTCAGCCGGCAGAGGCGCCGGACATCAGGGACCTAAGAAGTTCGGCCGCAAGGACGAGCCGCATTTCACCGAGGCTGACGAAGCCGGAATCAACCAGATGCTTTCAAGGAAGCCACAGATTGACGCGGCGTTTTCCGACAACGACAACGTTCCTACACCTATCAAGGAAGAGATACGTCTGAACAAGTACATCGCCAATTCCGGAGTGTGCTCACGCCGCGAGGCTGACAACTTCATTCAGGCCGGCGTCGTGACCGTAAACGGCGAGGTTGTGACCGAGCTTGGGACAAAGGTCAACGTCCTCAAGGACGACATCCGCTTCAACGGAGAGAGACTCAAGGGAGAAGAGAAGGTTTACATCGTGATGAACAAGCCTAAAGGCTTCGTCACCAGTGCCAGCGACCCTCACGCCGAGAAGACCGTCATGGATCTTCTCAAGGGATGCAAGTTGAGGGTGTTCCCTGTCGGAAGGCTTGACAAGAACACCACCGGTGTGCTGATGTTCACCAACGACGGCGAGATCGCCGAGCAGCTCACACACCCTTCCTACAACAAGAAGAAGATCTACCAGGTCATCCTCGACAAGCCGCTTGAGGAGGCCGACAAGGAGAAGATCCTCACAGAGGGTCTCGACCTCAACGACGGCAACATCAAGGCCGACGAGCTTGAATATATCGACGCCGAGGACCACAGACGTCTCGGCATCGAGATCCACTCCGGCAAGAACAGGATCGTCAGAAGGATCTTCGAATCCCTCGGCTACGACGTGAAGGCTCTTGACAGGGTTTACTTCGCGGGTCTCACCAAGAAGGGCCTCAAGAAAGGCGAGTGGAGATACCTCAGCGAGGGCGAGGTCAATGTCCTCAAGATGGGGGCCTATGTCTAGTCCGGACAAACACACTGAACACAGAGCTGGATTTGTCAACATCATCGGTAATCCGAATGTTGGCAAATCCACGCTTATGAATGCCCTGGTAGGAGAGAAACTGTCCATCGTCACGGCGAAGGCGCAGACCACCCGGCACAGGATCATGGGCATCGTCAACACCGACGACTGCCAGATCGTATATTCAGACACTCCCGGTATGCTCAAGCCGAACTACCGTCTGCAGGAGGACATGATGAAGTTCGTGGACGCCGCCATCGGAGACGCGGACATCATCCTCTACGTGACGGACGTGGTTGAAAAGAGCGACAAGAACATTGAATATATTCAAAAACTCCAGAAGCTGGATTGTCCGGTGGTGGTTGTCATCAACAAGATCGATGTCAGCGACCAGAAGACTGTGACCGACCTCATCGCCTACTGGCAGGAACAGCTTCCGAAATCCACCATAATTCCGGTGTCGGCAAAGGAAAGGTTCAACCTTGAGAGTGTGCTGAACGCAGTGATGAGCGGACTTCCGGTCGCTCCGCCGTGGTTCGACAAAGACCAGTTCACCGACAGGAACCTCCGTTTCTTCGCCTCCGAGATCATCAGGGAGAAGATTCTGGAGAACTACAGCCAGGAAGTGCCTTACAGCTGCGAGGTGGCCGTGGAGGCTTTCAAGGAAGGCCGTGAAAGGTACGAGATCAGTGCGGTCATCTACGTGATGCGTGACTCCCAGAAAGGCATCATCATCGGCAAGGGCGGCTCGGCTCTGAAGAAGATCGGCACGGAGGCCAGACTGGAAATGGAGGACTTTTTCCAGAAGAAGGTCTTCCTTCAGCTGTTCGTGAAGGTCAATCCGGACTGGAGGGAGAACCGTAAGGAACTTCGGAAGTTCGGGTACGAGGAATAGCACCGGCCGCAAGAACGACTACGGCCGCGAAGGACGATAAAGGATAATCAATATTAACGAGGAATATTCAAGTATGGCACACGACGAGTGGGATGACATAGAGACTCCGGAGGGAGGCAACGAGGACGAGGAACTGAACGAGGAGCCGATCGACGAGAGATCGGCGAAATCTTCAGGGAAATACGACAAGCTGCTGAGTTCCGACAGCAGGAAGTACAAGCTTTCGGGGATGTTCAAGGACTGGTTCCTTGACTATTCCTCATACGTCATTCTGCAAAGGGCCGTCCCGCACATCGTTGACGGACTCAAGCCGGTGCAGAGACGTGTGCTTCACGCTATGTTCAGAATGGACGACGGAAGCTACACGAAGGTGGCGAACATCGTCGGACAGGCGATGCAGTACCACCCGCACGGTGACGCGTCCATCCTTGGAGCCCTCGTGCAGCTCGGCCAGAAAGGCCTTCTGATCGACTGTCAGGGAAACTGGGGTAACATCCTTACCGGTGACAGCAACGCTGCGCCCCGTTACATCGAAGCCCGTCTGAGCAAATTCGCCAAGGAGGTCGTCTTCGATCCGAAGATCACCAATTGGATGACATCCTACGACGGACGTAACCAGGAGCCGACCGAACTCCCGGTTCGTTTCCCGCTCCTGCTCGCGCAGGGCACCGAGGGAATCGCCGTCGGCATGGCCTCCAAGATACTACCCCACAATTTCAACGAGTTGATCGACGCATCGGTCAAGATTCTCCAGGGCGAGGACTTCACGATCTACCCGGACTTCCCTACCGGCGGCTCGGCTGACTGCAGCAACTATAAGGACGGAGCCAGAGGCGGAAGCGTGAAGGTGCGCGCAAGAATCGAGAAAATCGACAAGAACACCGTCGCGGTGACCGAGATTCCCTACGGAAAGACATCCCACATCCTCATCGACTCGATTCTGAAAGCCAAGGACAAGGGCAAGATCAAGATCAAGAAGATCGAGGACATGACCACGGAGAAGGTCGAGATCCTCATCCATCTTCCGAACGACGTGTCCCCGGACAAGACGATCGACGCGCTGTACGCTTTCACGGACTGCGAGTGCAACATAGCCCCGAACGCCTGCGTCATCGTGGACAACAAGCCTCAGTTCCTCTCGGTCAAGGACATCCTGATCTACGACACGAACCACACGAGGGATCTTCTCAAGTGGCAGCTTGACATCAGGCTCGCCGAGCTTGAGGACCAGTGGCACTACACATCCCTCGAAAGGATATTCTTTGAGAACAAGGTCTATAAGATCCTGGAGCAGAACCAGAGCAGCTGGGAGCGACAGCTGGAGGATGTGTTCGCCGAGATGAAGACCTATCAGGACATTCTCCGCCGCGAGATCATGATGGAGGACATCGAGAAACTTGTCGAGAAGCCTGTCCGCAAGATCTCCAAGTTCGACACCAAGGCCATCGACGAGAAGATCGCCGCCATCGAGGCGGAGATGCAGACCGTCAAGGACAACATAGAGCACATCACAGAATACACCATCGACTGGTTCAAGATGCTCAAGGCGAAATACGGCAAGCCTTTCGTAAGGCAGACCGAAATCACAGCGTTCGAGAGCATAGCCGTCACCAAGGTGGTCAGCAACAACGCGAAACTCTACGCCAACTACGAGGAGGGATTCGTCGGGCTGAACCTCAAGAAGGACGACAACGGCACCTACATCTGCGACTGCTCCGACCTTTCAGAGGTCATCGTCATAGGCAAGGACGGCAAGTACCGCATCACCAAGGTCACGGACAAGGCATTCTTCTGGAAGGACTTGCTCTACGTCGGAGTGTTCAACAGAGGCGATGGCAGAACCATCTACAACGTCATCTACCGCGAGGGCAAGAGCAGCGTCTCCTACGCCAAAAGGTTCGCGATCACCAGCGTCACCAGGGACAAGGACTACGACATCACAACCGGCGAGGAAGGCTCAAAGATCCTCTGGTTCAGCGTCAACCACAACGGCGAGGCTGAATCTGTACGAATATACCTGCGTCCGCGTCCGAAGCTGAAAAAGACGCAGATGGAATATGATTTCTCCACCCTTGCGATCAAGGGCAAGGCCTCCAGGGGCAACCTGGTGTCCAAGAACCCTATCGCGCGGATCCAGCTTAAATCCAAGGGTGTCTCCACGATCGGCGGGAAGGACATCTGGTACGACGCTGACATCCAGAAGCTTAACGACGAGCAGCGAGGACAGTACCTCGGTGAGTTCGGCCCGGAGGACAAGGTTCTGGCCATCTTCAAGGACGGTACATTCTACACGACTTCGTTCGATGTCTCGAACCGCTATCAGGGCGATGTCATCAGCATCGAGAAGTTCGACCCGAACAAGACCTACACCGCCCTCTACTTCGATGGAGCAGCCAAGGCATTCTACGTCAAGAGGTTCAGCTTCATCCTGAGCGACAACACGCCGCTGTCGTTCATCGCCCCGGGAGCGAAATCCTACCTTGTGGATATTTCCGAGGACAAGCATCCTCAGTTCCAGGTGATTTTCGGAGGAAAGTACGAGCATCGTGACCCTGAGAACGTTGACGCTGAGGAGTACATCGCAAAGAAGGGTTATTCAGCCAAGGGTAAAAAGTGCCACCAATACGATCTCAAGGAGGTGAAGTTCATCGAGCCTCTGCACAAGCCGGAGGACGACACCGAGGACGAGCCGCTGGACATCATTGAAGATGTGGAGCAAACCGATGAGTCGCAAGATGTCACGTCAACCGAAGCCACCGGAGTCATCAACGACGGTGGACAGACCGGTAGTGCGGCTGCCCTCCTCGGCTCCGGCGACATTCCGGACATCGGTGACATTGATGAGCCTACGCTATTCTAAGGTCAGGCATCCACACCGTTCCAACACAAAGTGGATCCTGTGCCCTTACGAATTGTCAAGTTACTATTAATCAACGATCAGTCCCATAGTAATGGCGCCTATGTCACCAACAAACTAATTGAATGCTGATGTCCTGCAATGAGAAAGACATATCCCTAATAGGCTTCATGGGTTGCGGCAAGAGCAGTGTCGGGAAAATCCTTGCGACGCTGCTCCCGGAATGCCGCCTGATTGACCTGGACACCTACATTGAGGAAAAGCAGGGCAAAAATATTCCCGAAATATTCAATGAATATGGTGAAGCGGCCTTCCGCCGGATGGAGCGTGAGGCCCTTGAGGAGATATTCCGTGACCCCGACCGCCCCCGCGCCATCCTTTCCCTCGGCGGCGGCACCGTGACTTCCGGGCAATGCCGTCAGCTGATCCGCCGGCACACCGATTGTTTCTATCTCCGCGCCACCACCGACACCCTCTTGAGTAACCTCGAAGGCCATTCCGAAGGCCGCCCGATGCTAAGTTCCGTTCAGCCGGTCCGCTTAGATGCTTTGATGGTTGGTGAGCCAAGCCTAACCAAAAGCTCAGCGACCGACGACGTGACAAAAGGTGATTCCAACGCCGAGACAATGCATTTCGACAAGTTCAGCGACCTGTCAGAAAACTCATCGAATAGCACATCGGTCGTCAAGCCTGTCAATATGGCCGATAAAGCAGCCGAACCGGTCGCTGAGCCTGCCGAAGCGCACCGAACGGTAATACCAAGCAAACGAGAAGCCCTCCGCCACCGCATCGAATCCCTGATGCAAACCCGCTCCCCCCAGTACCTCGCTACCGCCCACCACATAATCGACATCGATGGCCTGAGCTTCGCCCAGATCGCAGAGGCCGTGGAGGACAACATATTGAATATCAGGTAACAAAGCATTTATCTTTAGTTGATATCCGCCAAAGACAATTAGCTATTTCATTAATAGTAAAGCAGTTATCCACCACGCGACACCCAGTAGCGCTGTCGATTAAAACGGAGGCACGCATTGGATTTGACGAGTTTGCTCCGGAAGCGACCAACCCAGCACTTTGGAATGGAGAGAATCTTCTTGGTTTTGCTCTTATGGAAGTCCGCGACCGACTGAGAGAAATCAGCACACAGGGTTAGAATCGTAAATGTCACCGGAACCAAAACAAGAGTAAACGATATGACTGAGAAGAACAATATCTGATTTTTAGGTTTGTCTATTTTGTACTCCAGAAGCGTATCTCCTGTACCAATGGGGTGTTTATGTCCATTTGGTACACATATAGGCCTTCTGCTGTACGACTTCAATCCTGGAAAGTCTGATGTAATATCGCTCATTACGAGGGAGCGATACTGCATACCTAAAACAGCATCTACATGACAATGGTTTAGTATATATTCCAAGTATGAGGATAATCGCACACCTAAGAGTAGGTGGCTTCGTCTCCATAAGTGGTAATCACCACTGACACTTGCAGCAGCAAGAACCGAATGGTGAGGAAATATATTCCTAAATGAACTCGTCGCGCTCCTTGATGTCTTTGATACGGAGCTGGAGGGTGGTGTTGCCGCGGTAGTAGTTCTCGACGATGGAGTAACAGATGTCGAACGGGTTGCCGGCTTTGATGTAGTCATAGAACTCGGCCATATTGAAGGCTATGGCAGGAATCTGGTGGAAAGGCTGCTTCTCGTCGATCAGGTCTAGCTTCATGTGGACTCCACCGGCGCCGACCTTGCGGCCGTTGCCACCGTCGGAGACGTTTTCTGTCAGGAAGACAGGATTGGTGTTGCCGGGACCGAAAGGCTGGAACTGTTTCAGAAGACGGAAGAATTTAGGGGTGATCTGGCTGAACTCCAGTTTGGCGTCGATGTCGGTAACCGGAGTCAGCATCTCATCGGTGATCTTCCCGGAGATGAACTGGTCTATTCTGCCGACGAACTCATCCAAGTTGCCCTCTTTGAGAGTCAGGCCGGCCGCATAGACATGCCCGCCGAAGTTCTCAAGAAGGTCAGCGCAGCTCTCGATGGCCTCGTAGAGATCGAAACCAGCCACACTGCGGGCGGATCCAGTGATGAAGCCGTTCGACTTTGTCAGTACAATTGTCGGTTTGTAGAACGCCTCGACAAGACGTGAGGCCACAATCCCGACAACACCCTTGTTCCACGTCGGATTATAAACTATTGTAGCGGCGTCGGTAGAGAGCGCCGTGCCGTTCTGAACCATCTCCAGAGCCTCCTGGGTGATCTCCCGGTCGATGCTCTTGCGGTCGTTGTTGTTGTCGTTGATCTGCTCGCCGATGATCGTGGCGGCATGGTCGTCGGAAGCGGTCAGAAGCTCCACGGCCAGACGGCCTGTCTCCATCCTGCCGGCGGCGTTGATCCTCGGACCGATCTTGAACACGATGTCATCAATCGTCAGATGGCCGAGTTCCAGTTTCGAGAGCGTCGCCATAGCGTGAAGCCCCTTTCGCGGATTCTCATTCAACTGCTTGAGGCCGAAGTGCGCGAGAACCCTGTTCTCCCCCACCATCGTAACAAGATCCGCCGCGATGCTGACCACCAGAAGGTCCAGCAGCGGAATCAAAGTCTCGAACGGAATGCCGAATTTCTGTGAATATGCCTGCACGAGCTTGAAGCCGACACCGCAGCCGCTCAAATCATCGAAAGGATAGGAGTCGTCCTCCCGCTTTGGATCCAGCACGGCCACAGCCGCCGGAAGTTTGTCCTCCGGAAGATGATGGTCGCAGATGATCACATCGATGCCTTTCGCGGCGGCATATTCAACCTTCTCATTGGCCTTGATGCCGCAGTCCAGAGTGATGATCAGGCCGAAACCGTTGTCCCCGGCCCAGTCTATGCCTTTGTAGGAGACCCCGTAGCCCTCATCGTAGCGATCCGGAATGTAGAAATCGACCTTCGAGGAGTACCTTCTGAGGAATGAATATACCAGCGACACGGCGGTCGTGCCGTCCACGTCGTAGTCACCATAGACCAGGATCTTTTCCTCGCTCGTGATGGCCTTGCGGACCCTCTCCACGGCCACATCCATATCCTTCATCAGGAACGGATCGTGAAGGTCATTCAGGCTCGGACGGAAGAACGAGCGCGCCTGCTCGAAAGTCTCGACTCCCCTCTTGACAAGAAGGTCGGCGAGAACCCGGTCAATGCCCAGTTCGGCGGAAAGCCTTCCCACCTTCTCCGGATCAGCCGGCGCCTTCAAAATCCATTTGCGCTCTTTTCCCATAATAGACAAAGGTACGGATTTAATTTCAGAATGTGAATTAAAAGTAGTATTTTTGCATATTCAGGACGTATCTTATTCGCCTTTAACGGAGAAAGGAAGCGGCGGAATGGCAGGCATCCGCATTGCGCGGGGCGGAGGATATTCCTTAGGATTTGAATATAAAAACACAACAGATATGGCAAACATCGAACTCAGCGAGCAGGAGAGAATCAGAAGGGAATCTCTCGCAAAGTTAAGGGAATTGGGCATCAATCCTTATCCGGCGCCACTCTATCCGGTCAACGCGACCGCCAAGGAGATCGAAGAGGGTTTTGACCCGGAGAAAGGCAACTTCCAGGAAGTCTGCATCGCGGGCCGTCTGATGTCCCGCAGGATCATGGGAGCGGCATCTTTCGGCGAGATCCAGGATTCAACTGGAAGGATCCAGATCTACGTCAAGAGGGACGAGATCTGCCCGGGCGAGGACAAGACGATGTACAACACCGTCTGGAAGAAGCTCCTTGACATCGGTGACATCATCGGCATCAAGGGATTCGCCTTCATCACCCAGACCGGACAGCTCAGTGTTCACGCAAAGGAACTTACCGTTCTGAGCAAGTCTCTGAGGGTTCTTCCTATCGTGAAGGAGGTTGACGGAGTAGTCTATGACGCTTTCACCGATCCCGAGCTGCGCTACCGCCAGAGGTACGTGGATCTCATCGTGAACCCGCAGGTAAAGGACGTGTTCGTCAAGAGGGCGCAGATCATCGCCACGATGAGGGAGTATTTCAACGCCGCCGGCTGCCTTGAGGTCGAGACCCCGATCCTTCAGGCCATCCCGGGAGGTGCCACGGCCCGTCCGTTCATCACCCACCACAACGCCCTGGACATCGACCTCTATATGAGAATCGCCAACGAGCTCTACCTCAAGAGATTGATCGTGGGTGGCTACAATGGCGTCTATGAGTTCGCCAAGGACTTCCGCAACGAGGGTATGGACAAGACCCACAACCCGGAGTTCACCTGTATGGAGATCTACGTGGCCTACAAGGACTACATCTGGATGATGGACTTCGTGGAGAAGATGCTCGAAAAGATCGCCCTCAAGCTGCACGGCACCACAGTCGTGAAGATCGGTGACAAGGAGATCGACTTCAAGGCCGGCTACCGCAGACTCCCTATTCTTGAGGCTATTAAGGAATATGCCGGTGTGGATGTCAAGGGCATGGGCGTTGACGAACTCCGCGAGACCTGTAAGAAGCTCAACGTTGAGTTCGATCCTTCGATGGGTGTCGGCAAGCTGATCGATGCCATCTTCGGGGAATATTGCGAGGAGCATCTCATCGAGCCTACGTTCATCATCGACTACCCTGTCGAGATGTCTCCGCTGACAAAGAGGCATCGTGAGGATCCTACCCTCACCGAGAGGTTCGAGCTGTTCGTCTGCGGCAAGGAACTCGCGAACGCATATTCAGAGCTCAACGACCCGATCGACCAGCTGGAGAGATTCGAGGAGCAGGCCGCCCTCAAGAGCCACGGCGACGACGAGGCGATGTTCATCGACTACGACTTCGTGCGCGCCCTTGAATATGGTATGCCTCCTACCTCCGGCCTCGGAATGGGCATCGACCGTCTGACAATGTTCATGACCGGCCAGACGACCATCCAGGACGTGCTCTTCTTCCCTCAGATGCGTCCGGAGAAGATCGCCAAGAACGACAAGGGCGCAGAGGCGACAGAGGAATAATCAATTTTGAATATTCAGGAAGGGGTGGCCGTGACCATGAAGTCCAGGTCACCCTTTCTTAATTATCATGAATACCTGTCGGCCAACTTCACGGGCTTCCCAACAGCCATAAGTCACAAAGACCTGCAACCACTTATATTCCAGTCTGTACATAAATCTGTTCGTCTAATTTTTCAAAGTTACTTCGCAAATATCCGCTTACTAATATTATGAGAATCGAGAACATCACATCGGCGCAGAACTCTAAGATCAAGGAGTTGCTGGCGCTTCAGGAGAAGTCGAAACTGAGGCGGTCGGAAAGGCTGTTTGTGGTTGAGGGCCGCAGGGAGCTCGGCCACTGCCTTGATGCAGGATTCGTCCCGAAAACGCTGTTCATCTGCGGTGAGATCCTGACCGAAGAGGAACTGAATGACCTTCTCGGCAAATCCGAAAAGCAGAATCCGAAAGTCGGCGTCGTCCAGGTTCCATACGAACTTTACGGCAAGATAGCCTACAGAGGTGGCACAGAGGGTGTCATCGCCGAGGTCGAGTTCCGTGACAGGACTCTGGACAGCCTGACACTCAGCAGGAATCCGTTGGTGATTGTTCTTGAGAGCGTGGAGAAACCCGGTAACCTTGGAGCCGTACTCAGAAGCGCTGACGCCGCCGGAGCCGATGCCGTCATCATCTGCGACCCGTTGACCGACCTCTACAACCCGAATCTCATCCGAGCCAGCATCGGGGCTGTGTTCTCCAGGCAGGTAGCCGTAGCCACCTCCGAGGAAACCATCGCCTGGCTCAAGTCCAAACATATTCAGATACTCACCGCGCAGCTTCAAGACTCTTCCCTCTACTACGACACTGACATGAAAAAGCCAACCGCCATCGTGATGGGTACCGAGTCCACCGGCCTGACCGACATCTGGCGCGAGGCCGCCGACGCCCACATCCGCATCCCGATGCTCGGCGATCTCGACTCCCTAAACGTCTCCGTCTCCGCCGCCATCCTCCTCTTCGAAGCCCTCCGCCAGAGGCAGTAAGCCTTTCAGCTCCATTTAAAGCGCCACATAATACGAAGCAAACAAATACACCGTGCCATAATCGCATATAGTTATTTTCGGGATTTATTGTAAATTTGCAGTAAATCCCGAAAGAATCACTCTGTCAGATTACATTATGTAATCCTTTTAAAAAAAACTTGGCAATCTTTGATTGCCTTTTCGGTTTAGATGTCTTTTCTCATCAGTCATGTGCCACCTGCACACTCCTTCTTCAAAGATACATCTATCCCCGGAAATACCGCCAAATCTTTACCGACTTATTTTTTAACGCTTATTATAAAAGAGTCCACTTGAAAAAGTCGTTTTTTTGAAAAACATGTGCCTCGCAGATACTTCTGTAAGGGGTAAAGAGTGGCAAATGGCACTATTTCAAGTGGGCTCATAAAAACAGGCATCATAGCTAAGTCCTATGCCTCAACCAACCACGACAATAATAATATAAATACCTGCCGTGGAGGGCAAAAGGCTGATAATCAATGAATATAGCCACCCTGCTAGTACCCAGAATGCACAGGAGAAAGGTATATTAATACATTCAAAATCAAACAATAAGCCTCCACGGCGGCGGGATGGGCGGCACGGTCATTGCAATGGGGTGGATGGTCGGCTGACATGGGGTCAGCACTGGCCGGATAACATTAAAATGATCGTGTCATGGAAGAATTCTCTTTGGTCACTCCTACGTTGCTGTTCTCGGCTGTGTCTTTGATTATGCTGGCTTACACTAATAGGTTTCTGTCTTATGCTCAGCTTGTGCGGAATCTCAAGGATAAATATGTCAAGGACAGGTCGGAGGTGACCGCGGCACAGATCGCCAACCTTCGAAAAAGGCTGAACCTGACACGGAGCATGCAGATTCTGGGAATATCCAGCCTGTTCTGCTGCGTCGTGTCGATGTTCTTCTGCTTCATCAGCCTGAGGATCACGGCCATCATCATTTTCGGGATCGCCCTGCTGCTCCTGATCTCCTCGCTCGGCCTCTCTATCCGTGAGCTGGTCATATCCACCCGCGCGCTGGAGATTCACCTCAACGATCTGGAGCACAAATAATATGTGACGTCAGGGGAAAAAAGGCAAAAGGCAGATTTTGCACGTTACCAATATCTGCCTTTTGATTTTTCCCCTGACGTTCGTTAACACATATGGGCTTAATCCATAGGCTTGTCAGTCCTGTTGCAGTGGGTCAGAAAAATAAAATTCAAAATTTTGGTAACGTGCAAAATTTTGAATTTTCTTTTTTTCTGACCTTTCTGACACTCGGTGCGCTTCGACAAGCTCAGCGACCATAAGGGGGACCGAACAGCGATTTGGCAAGGTCTGTGAACGGAAGCGGTCGGTGGCCGGACGGTTTAGAAAACGACCTCGGACATCGCTTTGAGGTCGGGCTGAAGGCCGGTCATGATGGAATAGCCGGTAAGGGCTTGGTACAGAAGCCAGCAGCGGCCGGAGATGTAGGTGCAGTCGGCGGAGGTGAGTTTCATGCGGGCCTCATCGAAGGACGGAGTCTTGTAGTTCGCCTCCAGGATCACCTTTCTCTGGCCGGAATCCTCTCCGGCAAAGTCATCGGCGGTAAACTCGGCTATCTCTGGAAGAGCCATCGGTAGGGTGTAGATCACAAGGTCACATTCCTTGACGGCCTCCTTGAAATCAGAGATCGGATCCGGCAGGAAACCATATTCAGGCATAGTTTCCGCTATCGCTTGCGCCTTTTCGGGGGTCCGGTTCATCAGGATGGTGGCGAATCCAAGTTCGGCGGCGGCCACGGCGGCGGCCCTTCCCGCACCTCCGCAACCGACCACAAGCGCCTGAGGCTGACGGTTGAACGTGCGGCTCAGCGTCATCAGGAAGAACTGGTGCATCTTCACGAAGAACTTGTCCCCAAAGTTGCCGATGAATTCCTCCACGATGCCCGGGAAATATGCCTCCACGACAGCCGTCACGATGCCGGTGAAGTCAGAATTATACGCCTCTATGCCATTGGAGCCTTTCACCAGAAGGTTCGTCGCACCGATGCGGGCCGCCGGCCCTGAAACCGCCCCCTCGCCTTTGCGCACCATCTCCAAGACCTTTGAATATGCCCGTTCCTTAAACGGAGCGGTGACGTTGACAGCGGCATATTCATCAATGAATCTCTGGAAGGATGCTTCAAAGTCACTGCCTTCGATCAGGTCGTATGAATATTCCCCGTCCTTCACTCCCTTGTACGCCGCCTCGAACAATGCCGGGCTGCCGGATCCCTTGATCGGATCACCTATGAGACCATATTTCGCCATATTCCTATTTTTTGACTGGTGCGAAGTTAGCAAACCGCCTGACATTCTGCAAATCATATCCACAGAAAAGAAAAGTTTGGAAGATAGAACTAATTTAGTATATTTGCAAAGTCATTTGATGGGATTATAGGACAAAACAAGGTGGGCATCCGACCCCTTTTTAGGATACCTGCCTTTTTTTGATTACTACCGAGGGGAGGTGGCGCAAAAGATTGAGGAGCCGATAGTTCTTACGTCCTATATTATCCCTATAATGAAAAAGAGAACTTATTTGGTACTCCGCATTATGACCTCCATCAGAGTTGAGGTGGTCAGGCTTATCAAAGTGAGAGCGTACAAGCGCATCCGCTTTGGCAAGGTCGAGAAAGTCAGGAGTCACTATCGGAAGGTATAAAGGGTGCCTAAGATAGTCAAGTGACTGACTTTGTGCCGCAAGGCACTCTACTCTATCCCCTCGGTTTTTATTTCAACAATCATTGTCGGCACATATATTGCGGAGGGGTAACCGAAATTCAAATGCCATGAAATTCAGGAATATCTTTGCCGCGGTGCTGGCCATTGTCTGCTGCGGCAGCGTTTTCGCACAGGACAGGATTCATCTTGTGGACTCCCGCCGTGTCATCGAAGCGAAAATCATTGAGATCGGGGAAGTTGACATCATCTATAAGCTTTACAACAATCTTGACGGACCGGATTACCGGCTGTCAGTCTCACGGATCGAGAGCATCGACTTCGAGAACGGGACAAGGCAGGTGTTTGCTGACGGCAGGAGGCTGGCGACAGGACCGTATGTTGACGGGTACATGGACGGGTATGATGACAGAGGCCTTGACTATCGCTGGGGGCATTACTATATGCACGACCGCAGGCTCCGGAGGCAGGAGCTTACCGATTACATAGGTTATTCTCTGTACGGGGGAAAATACAGGAAAGCATCGAACCAGTATATGTGGGGAATGATCCTGACAGGATTGGGAGTGTTTGCGGTAACCGCCACGACAATGGATCTCATATTCTCAAACAAGGAAAATAACGACCCGCATTTTCAGGATGAGTTCTTCAAGGATCATTCTGAGCGCAACTCTACCGGCTACGTTATCGGTTATGTTGCCGGGGCAGGTTGCCTCGGAGCGGGAATCCCGCTTTGGATCAAGTCCAACAAGACTTTCAATGAGATCGCTGACGACTACAACCGCAACTACGGCCGCCGCAATCTCGGCTACAGTTCCTCGTTAACCGTCGGTCCGACCCGCTCCGGAGTCGGATTGGAGCTGAACTTCTAAAATGCTCCGTGAAAGACAAGTCATTGAATATCAACATAAAAACTATCCCTCCTCCCTATTGTTCAAACAGAGAGGAGAGATACTTATTTTTCTGAATATAAACGAGTTAACCTCCATGTATTCCTTTTTTATGGGAATACGGAATATTTTGACTAACTTGCAGTGCTTTGGGCCATGACCGCCGCTGCAATAGTCTTACGTGTGACTGTGCTTGAATTATGAACGCTTGTCACGCGACGGTGCGGCCCAGGCGCATTTTAACATAACTAAACAACTTAAAATTATGTCACTGAACAAAGTAATGCTGATCGGTAACGTTGGAAAAGACCCGGAAGTACGTTACCTTGATGGAAACAACAACCCTAATTCAGGGAGCACGAAGGTGGCGACGTTCACCCTCGCGACGACTGAACGCTATCGTGACCGCAATGGAGAACTTCGAGAGAACACGGAATGGCACAACATCGTGGCCTGGAGGAATTCGGCTGATGTGGCGGAGAAGTACATCCGCAAAGGAACGCAGTTGTACATCGAGGGGAAACTGAGGACACGGTCGTGGACCGACCAGACCGGGAACAAAAGGTTCACCACAGAGATCACGGTGGACAATCTGCAGTTGCTGGGGAGGAAATCGGACAACCCTGGGGCGCAGGATGGAGGTCAGGGATATGGACAGGTTCAGGGGGGATACCAGCCTCAGGGGCAGCAGGGATATAGGCAGCAGGCTCTTCGACAGGCTCAGGGACCGGTGGGTAATGCTCCTCAGGAATCGGTAGGCAATATGGCTCAGGGTCCGGCATATGCGCAGCCTCAGTACCAGCAGGGTGGCTATCAACCGGTGCAGCAACCGGCTCCACAGCCTACGCAGCAGCCTGATTACCAGCAGCAGCCGGCCCTTCGACAAACTCAGGGTCTGGCAGGTAATGCTTCTCAGGGACCAGTTCAGCAGCAGACTCCGGTGAATCCGATCGAGGTCGCGGCGGCCGACATGCCACAGGACGACCTCCCGTTCTAATATTCAAGAATATACAAAACGAATATTATCAGATATGAGTTCAAAACTTGACGTAGTCCTTGGCCTCCAGTGGGGAGACGAAGGAAAAGGTAAGATTGTGGATGTGCTTGCAGGCCGCTATCCGGCGGTGGCGAGATTCCAGGGCGGTCCTAACGCGGGGCACTCCCTCCATTTCGACGGCAAGAACTTCGTGGTCCGCAGCATTCCTTCAGGAATATTCCGTGAAGGCTCCACCAACATCATCGGAAGCGGTGTCGTTCTGGATCCGATCACTCTCCGGGAGGAATGCGCGAACGTGGAGAAGATGAACATCGACCCTAAGAAGAAGTTGTTCATCTCCAAGAAGGCGCACCTGATTCTTCCGACCCACAGGCTTCTGGACGCGGCCTACGAGGCTGCGGCTGGGAAGGGCAAGATCGGCTCCACGCTGAAAGGCATCGGACCGACCTACACCGACAAGATCAGCAGGCACGGTCTCAGGGTCGGCGACATCCTTGCTCCAGACTTCAAGGAGAGGTTCGGGAAGCTCAAGGCCAGACATCTACAGTTGCTCTCAGACCTTCATTTCGAATGTGACCCTGAAAAGGACGAGGCCGAGTGGATGAGCGCCATCGAGTTCCTTAAGGGATTCAATCTGATTGACTGTGAGTATTTTGTCAACAAATGGCTGGAGGATAAGCCGATGCTCGCCGAAGGCGCCCAGGGGTCGATGCTCGATGTCGACTACGGCTCCTATCCGTTCGTGACATCCTCGTCCACGACCGTCGGCGGAGTCTGCACCGGATTGGGAGTCGCCCCGTCAAAGGTCGGAAAGGTCTTCGGAATATTCAAGGCCTACTGCACCCGTGTGGGCAGCGGTCCGTTCCCGACGGAGCTTTTCGACGAGACAGGTGAGAGACTGCGTCAGGTAGGACACGAGTTCGGTGCTGTCACAGGTCGTCCTCGCCGCTGCGGCTGGCTGGATCTCGTGGCTTTGAAATACACCGTGATGATCGACGGCGTGACCGACCTCATCATGATGAAGTCTGACTGTCTGGATGATTTCGAGACGATCAAAGTCTGCACATCCTACAAGGTGGACGGCGTTGAGACTGACCAGGTTCCGTTCGACATCGCAGCCCAGATAGAGCCGGTTTACACTGAGTTCCCCGGCTGGAAGAAAGACCTTACGGAAATCCGCAAGGAAAGCGGGCTTCCGCAGGAATTCAAGAACTATATCAAGTTTATGGAGGACTACCTCGGAGTTCCGATCAGTATAATCTCCCTCGGCCCGGACCGCGAGGCCACCATCGAGCGCTAAGATCAAGACTCTACATCGCAGCACCCCCGAAAGTCAACTTTAACTTCCGGGGGTATGTAGTGTACGCCCAGTGTGCTGCTGCCGAGGTCTCTCGTGCGCAGAACCTGCCTTCTCGCTCACGGGAAGCTGCTGCCTAGGTCTCTCGTGCGCAGAACCGGCCTTCTCGCTCACGGGAAGCTGCCGGGGCAGGTGTGTGAGGCTGCGGCATCAGAGACTCAATGTCAGGCCGATGGCCCAGTGCTTGAACTCCGGCCAGTAGTCGGTGTCCATGATGTTCATCGGGGAATATTTCGCATAGACTCCCACATCCCGGAAATTGAGCTGGAACATCACATCGACGGTGGCGAGATTGCAGTGCGCCCTCTTGTACTTGTTCTTCTGCTTCTCATCGTTCAGCCGGTACTTGTTCACAATTGAGCTGCTGGCGTTGAGATTGACCACAGGACCGACGGAGAAGCCGACACCACGGTAAGCGTTGACACTAAGGATAAGCGGGAAGGTGACGCTGAACACTCTCAGCTTGGACACTTTAGGCTCGGCTTTCTCAGGCCATCCTCCGATCCGGATGTTCCCATCGTCATCTTTTGTCATCATTCCGCTCTTGGTCATGGCGAAATTCTTCCAGGAAAACCCGAGACCGTAGTTGAATGTCACGGAGCGCGATAGTTTGAAGTCATCGGTGCACAGATTCAGGAACACCTCGTACGAGCGTTGGGTTTTGAAATCCGGATTGCCCGAGTTGACATTCAGCAATGCCATGCCGAAATTGCCCGGCTCAACCTTATAGCGATGCCCGTATGATTTGGTCACCACCTTGCTGTAGAAAGGCACGTTGAAATCCAATCTGGAAAAGGCTCCATCCTCAGTCCTGTCTTTGCCGAAGGATAAGCTGAACCGTGTTGTGTCCTTGATGTCGATCTTGGAATTCGTATAGGTGTACGTGAAGGATGTGTCACACTCGGATCCGAAAATCTCCATCTTGTAGTAGACCTCTTTTTTAGGATCATAATGCTGTTTGACGGAATCTGGGCTATAGACAATCAGCAAGGAATCAGACATATAGTTCAACTTTTTTCTATCGGAGTTGTAACGGACCTTGACACCCGGTTTCTTTATCTGAATTTTCACCGTATCAGCCGGATCGATGATTTTGAATTCAGAACGACGTGTGGCACGTGTCTGCGCTGACGCGATGTGGACGCACAGCAGCGACACAAGTAAAACTGTAAATAACCTCTTCATATTCTTCATTATTATCTTTGCTTGAACATTTTCTTAAGGTCGTTCATGGTGGCCTTGCCCCTGAGATAGACCACAGTCACGTAGGCCTGCCTAAACGGTCCTCGGGCATTCTCGTCCAGCTCATAGCCCACCACGGTGTTGCCGGCGGAATCCTGCGTGACCTTTTCCTTTCCTATTCCCTTGATCTGGAAGCCAATATATTCATTCTCCCCGCTTCCGTCCGCCCGCAGCCTCAAAAGGGCATAGTACATCTGCCCTCCGAAGTAGTCGATTTTCCGGTCAAGCGCATTACGGGAATCAGCCTCCACCAAAGACGCAACCCTGTCAATCGCCTGGGATCCCGCCTTGAAGCTGATGCTGCGGAAATACTTCAGGTTGTAGGGTTTGAGATCCGAGCCGCTCACCTCCGACATGGAGATCCGGGACATGTCCGAGACATCCAGGATGGAGCCGCTGAACAGGCTGTCAATCTGAAGTCCCTTCTGGGCGTGAGCCGCAACCAGGGTCAGAAGGCATAGAAACGCTGTCAAAAGAACTCTTTGTCTCATCATTTTCCGAATATTTCGTTTAACTGTTCATCCACGTCAGTTCCGCCGGAGAAAAGGTCGGCAAGGATGCAATCGACGTCGTTCATCACAACCTCCCTGTCAGTCACTTTCTGCCCTCCGACATACGCGACGCAAACATTATCCTTATTGTAGACACTCACTCCAAGAGTTATGAATATGCCGGCGCAGGCTGCCGCGGCGACCCGAAGCCAGACGGCGCGGCGACTCCTCTTCCGAGAATATTCATTCGTCTTCTTCCGTGAGAGGGACTTGCCGACGGCGAAGTAGCCCATCACCGCGCGCGCTTCGGAATATTCAGGAGCCTGTCCCTCCGGCGAGGAGAGAAAGTCCTTGAGTCTCAGTTCCTCCGCTTCGGAAAGGGTCCCGTCGAAGTACCGTTTGATATATTCATTCATCTGTCTCATTTCTGAATTTGTCCCTTAAAATCTTTCTTGCTCTTGAGATGTGCATCCGGACCGCCTCCTGCCGCATTCCAAGGTCTTTGGCGATGCGCTCGAAGGATTGCCCTTCGTATTCGTGCTTTCTGACGATAAGCTTCTGGAGGTCGGTCAGCTCGCTGTCAACCGAGGCCTCGACTTTCCGGAACAGAGCCTCCCGTTCCGCCGCGTCACTTCCTTCGTCCTTGATCTGCCGTCCGTCGATGCAGACCTGCCGGGGGAGCCTCTCCGCCTTGCGGAACTCGTCGATCTCCAGGTTCCTGCCCGTCCGCGAGAGCAGCCCGACCGCCTCCCTGACGCTTCCGACCTTGTACTTCCCACCCCACAGCCGGCAGAAGGCATCCTGTAAGGTGTCTTCCGATTTCCACCGGCCCCGAAGGGCCAGGAACGCTTCTGTGAGAAAGTCACTCGTCATCGTTTGAACTTTTCACTAATATAAACGAAAAGACCGGGATAATGTAACATTCTCCTGGTGATTTTTTTTTTGCCAGTTTGGTCACTTCGACAAGCTCAACTACCACAAGCTTAGTGACCAAGGTTCATCTTTCCTTTTTGCAAGGAAAATACATGCCGAAATTTTCCTTATAAAAAGGAAAGTCTTATATTTGCATAAAAATAATGAATATGGAACTTCGCAGAACATTTCAGTCAATAATCGCCTCGCATCAAGAAGAATTACCTTTCAATGGTTTGGTGGCAAGAAATCTGTCACTTCCTGTTTCCGGAGAGGATATAGTCACCGTAACTGGAATACGTAGATGTGGGAAATCATCTTTACTGCGGCTTACAATAAACAAACTGTTATCATCTGGCATTCCTAAAGAGAATATCCTGTATGTGGAATTCGATGACGAACGATTCTCCTCAATGCAAGTTTCTGACTTTGATGACATACTTCAAGCATATCGAGACATGCACCCGGAAAAACCACTGAAAGATGTGTATATGTTTTTTGATGAGATACAGCTGATAAAAGGGTGGGAGTTATTCGTACTTAGAACCTATAAAAACTACTGCAAACATATATTCATCACCGGAAGTACGGCAGAAATGTTGTCTGAAGAGATGGCTTCCGCCTTACGCGGGTGGCCGGACGAGTACGTTGAATACCCACTTGACTTCAAAGAATATCTCAGGTTTCGTGGTCTTAATCCAAATCCTTACACAGAGGATGGCGCGGCTGTCATAAAATCAGCATTCAAACATTATTGCAATGAGGGGGGCTACCCGAAAGCCGTCCTTGCGGAAACGGAAAGCGCAAGGACAAAGATTCTCCAATCCTACTTCAACACAATGTTATTCAGAGATTTAATCGAACATTATGAGATAAGGACATCCCCATCTATAGTTAGGTATTTTCTGAAGAGAGTATTCGAGAATCTGACAAAACCGACGAGTGTGAACAACATCTACAATGAACTGAAATCCGCAGGAATGAAAGTAGGTAAGGACTCTCTTTACGATTGGTTGGACTACGCTTGCAACATATACCTTCTATACAAGGTTCCGTGCTACACAAAATCTGTACTTAAAGAGACCACACTGCCGTCAAAATACTACATAGCGGACAATGGGCTGAGACGAGCCGTGCTTTACACGCAAAGTTCAGACGAGGGAAAAGAACTGGAGAATATCATCTTCGCATTCCTTCACCGTTCATTGGGAAGCGATGATAAAATCTTTTATTTTAACGAGAATGCGGCCGAATGCGATTTTCTGATCCAAAAAGGAGAAAATCTACACGAATTGGTTCAAGTATGCTGGGAACTGACAGCCGAGAATCGTTCCCGTGAAATAAAAGGCCTTACAGAGGCGGCAAGGGCAACAGGTTGCCACAATTGCCAGATTATAACATACGAGCAGGAGGAGACTATCCATCAAGATGGTTTGACAATATCGGTCGTTCCGGCCTGGAGATTATAAGACAGTTCAAATTAGCTGTACTTTGACAGAGGGATAAAGTATCTCTCGTTACAGCAGACTGACAATCAAGGTCAATAAAGGCCTCCGTTGATGGAGATGACCTGGCCGGTGATGTAGGCGGAGTCAGGAGATGCAAGGAAACCGACGAGGGCGGCGACTTCCTCCGGCTTGCCGAAACGACGGGCAGGAATCTGGGCCTTGAGCGAGGCCTCGTCAAGACCTTCTACCATGTCGGTCTCCACAAAGCCCGGAGCCACAGCGTTGACCGTGATCTTTCTCGGAGCAAGTTCCTGGGCAAGAGCCTTTGTGGCGGCTATCAGTCCACCTTTCGCGGCTGAGTAGTTCGTCTGGCCCGGCAGTCCCTTGAGGCCGGACAACGAGGCCATGTTGATGATGCGGCCGTTGCGGTGCGAGACCATCGGCTGCAGGAACGGACGGGTGACGTTGTAGAAACTGTTCAGATCCGTGGACATCACCTTGAACCAATCCTCAGGCTCAAGCCAAAGCAGAAGATTGTCTTTCCGCACGCCGGCATTGTTGACCAGCACCTCAACATAGTTGTCCGGATGGCTTTCCTGCCAACCGGTTATCGCCTTGACGGACGCATCCGTGTCTGCGACATCGAACTTCAAAAGTTCTCCGCGGCCACCAACCTCCTCGATCAGACGGATGGTTTCCTTCGCCGCCGCGTCATTGGAAACATAATTGACAATGACACAGAACCCCATCTGGGCGAGCTTCACACACACCGCGCGGCCTATGCCTCGGCTTCCACCGGTAACTAAAGCGTATTTGGACATAAGATATTCAAAATTAATTTGAGTGCAAACTTACGCAATAAATCCTCATCTTCATAAAATAATAATCATAAAATGACGATGAGATTATTCATCTGAAAGACAGCGATTAATCAGTGGAGGGAGATGAAATCCTTGCCGAGAATCTCGCGGCAGGTGAGGACGGAGGTCATGGAGACACCTAAGAGGCCGTGGAGGTTCAGGCTCTGGCCGGTGAAAAGGAGGTTTTTCAGCGGGGTGCGGGGCGATAGGATGGTGCGCAGAGGGGTTCTCCAATCGTGGCGGATGCCGAATGCGGAACCTTGGGGAGTGGAGGTGTAGCGGGAATATGTCAGTGGAGTGCTGGTGCTGACACTCTCGATGCTGCCTTCCAGCCACGGAAGCCTTGAAGACACCAAATCAAGACATTCTCTTAACTTCCACCGTTTTGTCGATTCGTATGGTTCACCCTTGGATGAGACCATCTTACCGGTTGTCGAAAGGCTGTATTTGTCATCCTCATTGCCAGAAGTGAAAGACATCGGACTCAAAAGATCCAGATGCGTCACACTGCCTTGCGCCTCAGGATAAAAATGAACCATAACAGACTCAGTCGCAGACGGATCCGGATGCCAAAGGTCGATGCCTTCACGATGTATGAATATGTTGCCGTCGGGACAGACCATACCTCCGGGCTTCAGGCAGATGTTTGCGGTGAACACTCCGAACGTGTTGTCCAGAGCGGAGATCCTTTCTTTGTAAACTTTGCGGAGACCGTCAGAGACAAGGTTGAGAGTCACAGCCGGATGGGCATCGGAGATCACCCAACCGGCCTTCAAGGTCTCTGACCCGTTCACCTCAACCTCCGAAACCTTGCCGCTGACGGCTTTGATCGAAGTCACCTTGGCGTTGGTACGGACAGTTCCCCCCATAGCGGTTATGGAATCCACCATCCTGCGGACTATCTGATCGCCTCCTCCTTCCAGTTTCCATGCGCTTTGGATGAACGAATCGTTGATCTGGGCGAAGACGTACAGAGGCAATGTCTCACGAAGTTCCATGCGCATGAACGCACCGCTGAGAACCTGGCGGAGAAGTGGATTCTTTATCGTCTCATTGAGATATTCATAAGCGCTGCGACCCAACAGGTTGTTCATCACCACATTGTCGCCTTCAAAGGTTTTGAATATGTCGTCACCGATCTTTTGGAGGAAACGGACATATTCCTTAAGATTGTTTCTTTCCGCAGGGAATCTTTCGGCCAGACGCTCCACGAAGCTGTCATGGCCCGAGGCCAGAGGGAAGCTTTGTTCTCCGATGACGATCTCATCGACGCAGTCGGGATCCATACGCCTCCAAGGCAGATCCATCAGGCCGAAATATTCAAAGAAAGGGCGCAGGGACTGACCTTCGTCAAGTCCGCCGACATAGTGAAGCCCTGTGTCGAAAACATGTCCTCCGCGCCGGAAGGACTGAAGGCACCCACCTGGTTTGGCCGCCTGCTCCAGAATCGTCACCCGGAAACCTTTCTTGGCCAGAATGCAGCCACATTCCAGTCCGCCCAAACCGCTTCCTATGATTATGACGTTTCTCTCCACCTTGACTATTCAGATAGCATTTTATCTTTCCATTCTTGGAAAAACGCCGGGCCTACAGGATCGAACTTTCCGTCCTCGGTCGTGAACAACTGAACGGTCGAAGCCCTGAGGATCAACTCATTGTCTTTCTCGTTACGGATCTCGTAGTCAAAACAGAGTTTCGCGCCCTCGGCTGGTTTCCAAGTGATTGTCACGAGCAGGGTGTCATCAACAGTCGCAGCTCTTAGAAAACGCACCTGAAGGTCGTATATCGGGGCATAGTAGCCGTGTCCGCTGATCTGGAGGTAGCTGATTCCGTAACGGTGGCCGAAAGCCTCACGGGCATCCTCAAGGTACTTGATGTAGTTGCCATGCCAGACCACCCGGATCGGATCGACCTCGGAGAAACGGACTTTCACACGAACTGTCTCGCTGATGATCGGCATACTACAGATTCTTGATTATCAATGTGGAGTTCGTGCCGCCAAAGCCGAAGGAATTGGAGAGGAACACATCGAAATGCCTTGACATCCTCTCAGCCGGAATCAAAAGCCGCGCGGAATCCTCGTCCGGATTCTCGAAATTCAGATTCGCGGCGATGAAGTCGTTCTTCATCATAAGCATCGAATATATCACCTCGCTCGCACCGGCCATCCACATCTCGTGTCCTGTCTGGGATTTCGTGCTTGTCACCGGGACGGTCCTGTCACCGAAGACTGAGGCGATCGCCTTGGCCTCGTTGGCGTCTCCTACGTGCGTAGAGGTGGCGTGGGCGTTGATGTAACCGATTATATTCCTGTCAATTCCGGCTTGTTTGACCGCCATTTCCAGAGATCGTCTCGGGCCGTCCACGTTCGGCGTGGAGATGTGGTCGCCGTTGCCGGAAAAACCGTAGCCAAGCACCTCGCCATAGATCCTCGCACCCCTGCGGACAGCGGACTCGTAGCTTTCCAGAATCACCGTCGCCGCACCTCCGCTCGGAACAAGGCCGTCACGGTCACGGTCGAAGGGACGACTGGCCTTTTCCGGTTCTTTTTCCCGGACAGAGAACGCAGAGATGCCGTCGAAAGAAGCCACGGCATAAGGATGGACCTCCTGGGCACCGCCGCAGACAACCATCTCCTGAAGGCCGTGCTGAATCAGAAGCGCACCAAGTCCGATGGCATGCGAACCGCTGGCACAGGCTCCAGACACGGTGAGATTCATTCCCTTGAGTCTGAATATGCAGTCGAGATTCATGGTCACGGTGGAGTTCATCGACTGGAAGATCGCTCCCGAGCCACACATCATCGTGTCCTTCTTCTCGCGGATTATGTCCACGGACTCTATCACTGGAAGCGCCGAGGAGTCGTTGCCGTAGAGAAGGCCGACCTCATTGGCGGCAAGATATTCCTCATCCACTCCGGCATCGCGAAGAGCGTCCCTCGTGGCGCAGTAGGCGAACCTGGCCTGCTGAGGCATGAAAACGCGCTGCGAACGGCTCAGTTCCTTCTTGAGGTCAGGCACTTCCACCTTTCCAGTCAAGGCCGAACGGAATCCTATCTCCTTCCTTTCCGGATCGAACACGATTCCGGACCGACCTTCGTAAAGGGAATCCCGGACCTCATCCAAAGTCTTTCCAAGGCACGACCAGATGCCCATTCCTGTTATCACTACCCTATTCATCTTTCCAAACAATTATCCACAGGATTCGAATATATTCCAAGGAATATGTCCATAAGCACCTCCGGCTCATCGACATCGTATTTTTCTAATTTCTTGAGATGGTGAAGGAAACGATCCTTCTGCTCGTCAGTGTATTTTCCGCCCTTGAACTCGTGCTTTCCGAAACGGATGTCGTGGGCGATGAAGTTGTTGGGAGTCAACCTGTAGCCAGCATAAATTCTGCGGTCCAAGAGCCTCGCCACCTCACGGTTATATTCAATACCGGGAAGTGAATCATAGACCATCAGGTCCCGCTCCGTTATCATCGGACAGAATGTAAGATGCACGTCGCCTTTGAAAGAGGTGATGCCGGAAAGGATGCTGGAGAGATCCTCGCCTTGTTTTTTGACATATTTTCCGAACCTTGACTGGTAAAGTTCCAGGGCTTTCATATAGTCGCAGGTCTCCCATTCGTAGGAAACCGAAAGAGGGACTATATTCAGTTCCGAAAGTGCCTTGATCTTGTCCTCGCGCTTGCTGATCCCGAACATCTTTATGATCCCCTGATCAGTCGCGTCGTTGCCGTCCTTGGTGCGGCCGTTCCTTTGCGCGATCCAGACGGACTCACCCTTCTCCGTGATGGCGTGCCGGATGTACTCGGACAGATGGACGGAGGACTTGTAGAAATCCTTCATGTTGCCTCCTCGCTCCACCTTGAACATCTTATTGGACTTGCCGATGTCGATCACCAGACTGGAACTCATCAGGTTGGCCCCGAATGTGATCTCTGAGGTCCGGAAGCCGTGAACGTGAAGAGTGTTCTGAAGCACGGACGCGTCCAGCATTATGTCCCTATGGTTGGACACGAAAAGATAGTGTCCCGACGGATCCAGATTCTCGATCCCTGAGACCGTGTAGGATGACATACTTCGCTTCACGATCTGCTCGTTGACGTACCACATCATCTGTTTCTGGAAATCGTACACAGTGCTGATGTTCCTGACTTCCGCACGGACTTCATCCACGTTTCTGTCCGGAAAAGCGAACGAGGACAGCAGCGGGAACAAATCGTTGTCCGCCATGCGGTGCATCGCCGCCGGAATCTCCTCGTCACGGTAAGGTCTTATGTCATCGAAGATGGTTTCGTCAATCATCATTTCTTGTTTCTTAAATCCACGAATTTCACTGGTTTACGGCTTTTTGCCGGAAAGAGAATCCTTTGGACATCCTCCTTTGGAAGGATCTCGACATTCGGAGCCACACGCAACCGTGAACGGAATCTGTCCTTGAGGTCTTTCACGACATCGAAACCTGGCTCGCGCGCCAATCCTACCTTAACAACCACATCGTCCGTCCCGGCCTCGGAGTCCTGAACATAAACCACATAATCGGCCACATAATCAACATTGTCAAGCACATCGTTGATTGCCGGCGGGTAAAGAGTCGTTCCCTTGAGCTTTATCATGTTGTTCTTGCGACCCACAAGCGGAGTGAGACGATAGGAGTTCCTTCCACACCTGCACTGCTCGACCCTCTTGGCGGCGATGTCACCGGTACGGAAACGCAGAAGAGGCATCCCTTCCACACCAAGAGTTGTGACCACAATCTCACCCTCTTCCCCGTCAGGAACCGGAAGGTTGTCCTCACCGATGATCTCCACGATGATAAGTTCCGGATGCACGTGACCACCCATCCCGTACTGACACTCCGAAAAAGTGGCTCCCATCTCTGTCGATGAATATGTGGCATAGAGGTCCACATCCCATTTAGCTTTGATCTTAGAGCCGAGGAGATTGAGCGAAAAGTCCTGATTACGAAGCCCTTCCCCGATTCCGATGATTCTCCTGACACTGGAGTTCCGGTAGTCGATTCCGTGATCCTCAGCGTACTGGATGAGACGGAGAATGAATGAAGGGACGCACATTATCGTGTCCGGCTTGATACGCTGGATAGTGTCCCACTGCAATTCCGGAACGCCATTCCCAACGCGGATGATTCCCGCGCCCAACTCCCTGATGCCAAGGAAATAAGCGAGACCGGCCATGAAGCGTTTATCGATGGTGGTCATCAGCTGGACGACATTGCCAGGATGCACTCCCGCACACTCGAATGACTTCTTCTCGTTGTAGGCTAGCCTTTGGAGATCCTTCTCCGTGCAGCAGAACGTGACCGGATCGCCCAAGGTCCCAGAGGTAGTGATGTAATCGATCACCTTGTCCTTAGGCACGCACAGGAAATCCTCATTGTAGAGCTGCAGATCCTTCTTCTCTGTGAACGGGATCTTTACCAGATCCTCTATGTGACGGATTGCTGAGACATCAATCCCGAAACGGGAAAACATCCTTTTGTAATATGACGAGTTGGCCGCCAGATAGTCCAGGGCCTCACGCAGTTTCTTCTCTTGAAAGTCCTTTATGGCTTTCACCGACTGGAATTCAATATCCTCTGTCATCTCGATAGTTTCTGAAAATCGATCAATCTTGCGAAATTAGGCAAAAAGAGCGGTTAATCAAAATCTTACCACGAAAGCAACACGAAAGCAACACGAAAGCAACACGAAGGCAACACCTCCCACAGCACAAGAAAGTAGTCAAGTCTGAAATGGAAGCCGCCTGAATACGACAAGATGGGATGTACCCCATAAGGTCTTTATAATGTTCTCCTACAAGCGACTTTTGGTCTCATTTACGCTTTTAGAGGGATAATTGTCCCTTCACAAGCGCCTTTACGGCGAGATTACGCTTATAGAGTACGGAGTTGACGGGCAGACATAAGCCGCCAAGCAGTCTCAGAAGCTGTTTTGAATTGTTTGTTTGAAGGTTTGAGAGTGAAAAACTTCAGTCTCGACCGCTTCTTCCAAGGAAGATAGCGGTGCTATCTGACTGAAGAAGCGGGAAGAAAATGAAGATTTTTCACCTCAAAGAACATTTCAAACAATTCAAAACAGCTTCTCAAGGCTACTGCCGTTGGCCTTGGCTCGGCAAGTCTTCAAACCAGTCCAGGAAAAGGGGTAACCAGTCGGCTTGAGGGGAGGAGATGCCGAAGCCATGGCCACCGATGGGAAACTGAATATACTGATGCGGGATCCCGGACTTTGTCAGGGCGTTGTCCATCACGACGGAATTGCGGTAGTCAACGGTCGGGTCATCGATGCAGTTCACAAGGAAGACCGGAGGCATGTCCGACGGGATATTCAGTTCCATTGACAACTTTCGCTTTAGGTCCGGGTCGTTACGGTACTTTCCGAGCAGGGCCTTTCTGGAGCGATTGTGGACGATAGCCTCATCGGTCATCGTGACGACCGGATAGACGGAGACGATGAACGATGGACGCGAGGATATTCCCTGATCCTCAACCACTTCCTTCCCACCGTTCAAAACAAGGTGGCCACCGGCGGAAAAGCCCATCACACCAACCTTGGAAGGGTCAACGGAATATTCAGAAGCCTTGCGCCGCACTTCCATCACGGCTTCCCGGAGATCATCCAACGCCTTTGGGTAATGATTCTGATGGACTGCCATATTCCCGAAAAGGAAATATCTCGTGCCGGCATGACGGTAGTGAAGGACAAACGCCGTGAATCCGGCATCTGCCAGTTTCTTCGCGACTTCCGTTCCCTCAATCTTTCTGGAAAGCCAATAGTAACTGCCTCCGGGACAGACTATCACGGCGGCTCCGTTGGCCTTGTCCGGTTCGGGGAAGAACACTGAAAGTCTGCGCGCCTGCGAAGACAAGGCTGACAGCAAGACAGCCAAAAGAATCATCAAAGTCCGTCTCATGACTCCAGATGGAAATGAAGGTTGGCAGGAAGGGATGAGATGTTCGAGGCCAGCATGACATTGTCTTCATCCTTGTCGTAGGCATCCACCTGAATCTCAGGATGCATCAGGGCAAAGATCAACGCATACTCCCCTTGCCCGCAGTCATGGATCTCAAAATGATCCCCGGAAGGAGCCACACGCAAAAACGCCACTTCCTTCACACGAGCCAGAGCCTTGCGGCAGCGGGACTCCACGTCGGCGCCTTTGTAGATGTACTTGTACCTGACGTGGACGGAAAGATATTCAGGTGTCTCAAGAATCCTGAGCAACTCGGAATAGCGGTTGACGAAGAGGCGGTGGCACTCTTTGGTCATCGAGCGGTAATCACCGCCGCAAGGAATCCTGGTCCCGACCTCAACGTGCACGGAGCCCTCCCGAAGCATGAAATCTGTCTTCGGCAAAACGTCGTAAGCGCCGTGGATAAACACAGGAGTGATGTCCAGACCAAGTCCGGCGGCAAGGTAAAACGCGCCTTTGTGGAAACGTCCGATCGAGCCGTCAACTGTCCTCGTCCCCTCAGGGAAGATGACCAATGAATATCCCTGCGCAACCAGAGTGCGGATCTTATCAAGATGTGCCTCAACCCCATCATTCACAGGAATATAATCGGCCTTGCGGATGACATAGCCATAGATCGGGTTCTTCCAGACCCACTCGTTGGTGAAGAAGATCAGTTTCGGATTCAAGGCAATAAGGCAGATCAGATCAAGATGCGACTGATGGTTGGCGATGATCACGGACGGCTTGCTGAAATCAGCATCTCCGGCTTGCGTGAACCGGACTCCAGGCACGTGCCTCAGCAAGAAGCCGGACATCCTCTGAATGAACTGATGGTATCTCAGCTTACTCTCCTCCGAACCGCCTTTGAACAGGAAATGGAAGAATGTGTACGGATAGGCGAACAAGAACATCAGCAGCACATACCCCACAAGAGCGTAGAGGGAATATGCCAACCTCTTCAAGGTGAGTGGAATGTCACGCTTGACACCTTTCTTCTCCGTCAGCCATCTGAATATCACCGGAGGCAGGTAGTATGCCATCACCACGACGATGAACATTCCGATCACGGTCACTTCCCCGAGCGAGCGCATCGCCGGATGCCTGGCCAGGACCAAAGCACCGATGCCGATGAACATTATCACGGCCGAATGGAAGACACTGTTCTTGTAGGTGGCCAGACGTTTCTTCCCGTAGGCGTACTCATAGACAAGGCCTTCGGTGATAAAGATCGTGTAGTCGTCCCCCTGGCCGAAGATGAACGTGGCGAGAATGATGTTGACGATGTTGAAGCGGATGTCCAGCAGCCCCATAAGGCCCAGAATCCAGAACCAGCTGACAACCAATGGAAAGAAGGACAGGAGCCCCAGTTCAAGGCGGCGGAAGCTGAGGGACAGGAACACGAACACCACAAGGCTGCATATCGCTCCGATGTAGTCAAAGCTATCCGACAGGACGCTCACGAGACGGTTGCTGATGTCGCCGGTGTCGAAGACAAGCGTTCCGTCCGAGCGCAAGGATTCCTTTATGTCACCGCTCCGGGATGCATCCTCGAAACACACCTGATTGACAATCAGGTATTTCCCGTTGTCATTAAGAATATATGTACCCTCAAACGAATCAATCAAAGAAGACTCATCGGCGGAAGCGACTGAATATTCATTGGTCAATATGTCCGTGAACGGGCTGAACGCCGACTCCGCGAACCCTTGTCTCCTGCTTTCATCAGAAAGTTCCTTGACAAGTCTCTCCGCGCGGCCACCTCCCCAGAAATCGTTCCACCTCGCTAATCTTTCGGATTGTGTCTTCTCCGACGGAATGAAATTGCCGGCACCTTTGACAAAGGCGACCTGACCTTTCAGAGAGTCCAGCCTTGCAAGCAGATTGTCGTTGCGTTCAAGCGCGGTCTCCGGGTCGTCACCCTCAGCGATGGCGTAGATCTGATGGCAGCCTGATTGCTCCAATCCGCCCTGTAACATCTCCAGATCACGTCTCTGGCTTTCGGTCATGAAATTGATGTTCCTCATGTCGGAATCGAAACCGGTTCGTCCGCTGAGGAAATACATCACCACCGTCACGGCCATCACGGCGACCAGAAGCCATCCGCTTGACGGAGCCTTGTCCGGAAGGATGCGCCCAAGCTCAAGCGTTCCGCCTTCCTTTTTGCGTGCCTTGGTGAAGACCGGCAGGAAGACAAGCACGAATATGATCGTTCCGGCCAGCATCAGCGAACCGAACAGTCCCAGGTCCTGCATCGCCACGGCATCCAGCCAGACAAGGCACAGGAAGGCGGCGATCGTGGTGATGTTGCCGATCAGAAGCGGCTCGACCATTTCCTTGAGATTCTGCCTTGGACTCACACCGGATTTAAGTCCGTCCATAAAATGCAGAGGATAGTTCACGGCGATGCCAATGATCACGGAGGCGACGCCGATGACGATGATCGACATGCTGTCCCGGATCAGGGCGATGCCTCCGACAGCGAAAATCCATCCGAATGTGACAGAAAGCACTATCCAGAGTATATCCGAGAAGCGTTTGTAGGTGAAAACCAGCAGCAGGCCGATAAGGAGCATGGCCAGGGATATGCCCAGAATGCTGTCCTTTTTGATCTGCGTGGCGTTGGTAACGGCGATCAACGGTGCGCCCACAGCGGACACGGAGACATCAGGATGCTCCGCCTCGGTCCGGCTGATGGCCTCATCGACCAACCTCGCGACCTTGGAGTTCATGCCCGACTCGCTCGTCCCGTAAGGCGAAGTCAGAAACGCAAGCCCATGCCCGTCTTTTGTGAATATGCAGTCATCGACAATGTCGTAGTTTGAGTTGGCGGCACTGTTCCTTAACCGTTGAAGCACAGGCGTGAACAGATGCAGAGGGTCGGTGCGGACATTGGCCACCATAGCGCCTCCTGTCGGGAAAAGGAGAGACTGGCGGTCCGCCGCAAGTTGCTCAGAAACGTAGCCTTGAACATTCAGAAGTGAGTCGATGCGCCTATAGTCGGCCTCCGTCATGTACAAAGGATAGGAAGATGTGACGCTCTCCATCATCTCGAACGCCATTCCGCCGTCAACCGTGATCTGCCTTTGAGGGACCATTCCGGTGGAATCCACAGCGTCGAAAACGCCCTCGAAATCGTGGATCGCCTCGGAAATCTCATCCTCTCCGGCCTCTGATCCATCTTTCGCCGAGAAAATCAGGATGATGTTGTTCTTCTTGCCAAGAGCGTTGTAGGCTTCGGAATATTTCGAGCTCTCCTCGTCGCCCGGCAGAAATCTGGAGATGTCCTCCTCATAGTGAAGCCGTGAGGCCAGAAACAGACATATAGCCGCAAGAAGGACAGACAGCAGCGCCGCCAGCCATTTTCTTCCGGCAAGGAAGTCGTAGATTTTCAGAAAAAAGTCCGTCACTTGCAGTATGTCGCGATTATCATATGAATATACTTATTTTTTACGTAGCAGTCGAGATGGCAGACCGTAAAATAGAGCGAGAATGCAGAGAACCGTGTTCAGGACACTGATCCGGAAGAAGTCCCGGAACGGACGGAAATGAGTGACACGTTCTCCTTCCGGAGGGTAATAGACATTGATCCCGACAGGAAGCATCCGGACTCCTTTCCAACATTGGAACACAAGCAGTTCCAGTTCAGCCTCATAGCGGTAGGTCAAAAAGCGGAGTCTGCCGATGCGGTTCAGTTGATAGAGACGGAAACCGGACTGGGTGTCAGGGAGTTTCACGCCGGTCTGAAGTCTGAACCAGAAATTCGAGAAGTTGTTGGCGAAAGTGTTGCCTCCCGGCATATTCTCCATCCTTAGATTGCGGCTTCCGACAAGCATGGCATCAGGATGCTCTTTAATAGCGGAGACAAAAACAGGGATGTCCTCCGGGAAATGCTGGCCGTCAGCGTCAATGGTGACGGCCCGTTCAAAGCCGCGGTCTCTGGCGGCCTTGAAGCCTGTCTTGAGAGCGTAGCCCTTCCCACGGTTCCTCTCATAGCGGACGACAACGGCGCCAAGTTCAGACAATGAATCCGAAGATCCGTCTGTGCTGCCGTCATCCACCACAATCACGTCCTTGCAGTACTTCAATGCTCTCCGCACCACATCCTTGACTGTTCCCGCATTGTTATAGACCGGTATGATGACGCAGGTTTTCAGATTCTTCAATAGGCAGGGCGCTTCGACAAGCTCAGAGACCGGCTCGGAGGAGCCTCGCCAAATAGACACCTCGGCGACCGGCTCGGTCACTTCGGCAGGCTCGGTCACTTCGCCAGGCTCGGTCACTTCGACAGGCTCGGTCACTTCGACAGGTTCAGTGACCGGAACTGTGGTCGCCGAGCTTGTCGAAGCGCCATCAGGACTACCCTCACAGGAATATTCAAGGCTCATCCGCGAGAAGACTTTTTCCTCCGAGCGGACGGTGAGTTCCACTTTCAAGTGGCCATCGGCCTCCACCGATTCCGTGAATGAATATGTCACCTCGGCCCCGGGGAAAAGAGGCTCCATAAATTTAAGGTCTCCGACCCGGGCAAGAGTCAGTCCCTTGCCAAGATGGTTCTCAAGCAGTTCCGTGGCCACACGGATCTGCACGGCTCCTGGGGTGATCGGATAGTCAGGGAAATGCGCCTTGAAGATCACGTTGCCTGGTTCGAGCCTGATGAGTGGTTCGACCGGACTCACCAACCGTGGTTCGGATCCGTTCTCGGTCTCTTTAGTGGAGATCACAGTGAAGAATGTGCCTGAAAGTCTCATTCGGGAATATTCATTTTCGAGAAACTGTAGCGGCGGTTCGGGCATTGCATGATGATGGCTCCACCTTCATCCACGGAGACATATTCATCGGTATTCTCCGCCGCGAACAGTCTCTTGAGATCATGTGCTATCGCCTTGCGGACCAAGCATTTGTCAAGAGGTTTCATTGCATTGAGCAGTTTGACGCGTCTCCGGTTCCCGTTCATCTTGAAGTCAAAAGCTCTGATACCGAACTCGTTGACTATGGATCCGGCGATGATTCCGTCCATCCGTTTGACCACGCATATTCCCGAAAAAGAGGCGTTTTTGTATGTTATGGCCACGGTGTAGCGGGTGGTTTCATTATCGCTGAACGGGAAAAGGTAGGAAGATTCTGTTGTGTCGGTCCGTTCGGCCGAAGCGGTCACTTCGATGGTTGGTGAGCCCAGACAAACCACAGGCTCAGTGACCGCAGTGTTTCCGGTCGCCGAGCCTGTCGAAGTGACCGTGGTTCGACAGGGCTCACCAACCACACTAATGGGCAGCAGCAGGCTAATCAACAACAAAAACCTTCGCATCGACCGTCTTGTTATACACGGCGTTCAGGATCGAAATCACCGTCTCGCCGCTGTTGTCAACCAAATCCACCTCGCTGACTTTCAAATCCTTGCCAAAATGCAGACGAACCGTCTTGAACATCTGCCTCATCTCTTTTTTAAGCGGCTCCAACTCTGCCACATAGCATCCGCCGTCAAGGAACATCTTCACCTTGAAATCCCCGGAACCGGAAAGGCCCTGCCCCGTGATGCTGTTCATAATGATCCTCGCGATGGACTTGAAAAGCCGGTTCGAGTTCACATCCATCTTGCTGGAGGTCTGGCTGCTCTGCAGAAGCACCTTCTCCTTGTTCAGAATGAAAAGACAGGTGTATGGCGAGACATATTCCCACCTCAACATTCCGTCGGCGAAATACATCTTCCCGGTAGAAACCATCTTCTCTTGAAGGATGGCTATGTCCTTGACCTGCTTGAAGTCAGCCGTGAGGCTCTTGATCCCTGCGCATGAAGCGTCAATCTTTTTGATGGCCTCTGTGGCCTGCGCCTCCGTCAGCGGCTTACTATCAGCACCGGAAGCCGATGAAACGGCGAAAAGCAGCGCAAGACCAATGAATATTATTCTTAAACTTTTCATCTTTCACTATTTAGCGATGAACACACATCCACTGATGATCAGAAACACACCGATCCATCGGGTGGCGGGAATGTTCTCATGGAAAATGAATATGGCCGCGAGCATTCCGAACACGTAGCTCAGGCTGATCATCGGATAAGCCATGCTGAACGGGAATCTCTTGAGGATGTACATCCACAGAACCGTGCCACCTGCGTAGCAGAGACCGCAGCCAAGGAACCACCAATTGACAAGCAAACGTCCGAAGAACGCCCATGTCCATTCAAAGCTGCCCATCTTCTCAAGGGCGAACTTGAGAAGCACCTGACCTCCGGAAAGAAGGAGGCTTTGGATGACGGACAGTGTCAGCAGTCTCCACATAGGCCTTTAAGATAAACCAGTCCCACATCCTCTCCGGCATCGTTCACGACGAGGATGTCCTTGTCAAGTCCTTTGGCGATCCTCATAGCGGCCTCGTAGGCTCCGAGACCTGAGGTCGAGAAGCATTTGCCGAACAGCTTGAAATAGTCAGAGCTGCGAATGACGCATGAGGCATTGTATTCATTGACAATGGATTCCAGATTCTTTGGATCATGAAGAATCCGGACATCGGCCAGTTCGCAGAGAGGTTTCTTCGATGGTTGGCGAGCATTGTCGAACCACAAGCCCAGGGGCTGGTCGTCCCGCATCACTCCATGGGTACTTGAGTCTGTCACAAAATCGGTCCCTGAGCCTGTCGAAGGACAAGGGGATGCGGAAAGCACAAACGCTGACGATGCCTCGGCGGCAGTGACACCCTCACCGAAGTACCCGGCACCTTCCAGAAGGTCGTAGGAGTCCGGTGTCGTCTCATCGTGGGAGCCGACAAGGGTGTTGGAGACTCCACCAAACTGAAGCTGGAGGAAAGCGTCCAGCAGCGCGCTCTCAAAGGAAATGTCCTTCTGCGAATATGTGCAGTTCTGTCCGTGACAACGAAGCAGGATGGCCACAGCAGAGCTGATCGTGTTGTGCGTGGACATCATGAAATAGGTCGGAGGAAGCATCTCTTCCCCGTCACGGCACATCGCCGACAGAAAGTTCTCCGTGTTCTCCATGCAACCAAGTCCTGTTCCTGTGAATATGGCGTCCGGACATTCGATGCCGGCGTCCTTCAATGCGGTCAGGGAAACGGCGATCGCGCGTTTCAGAATCAAGCCCATCCTGCGTGCCTGCAGCGGATTCAGGAACTGTTTGAAATCAGGATCCTGACTTCTGAGATAAGGCCCGGAGCATGGCGCGGGATCAGTCATCCAGTCCTCGCAGAGAGGTTTCTGGACAGAAATCTGTGCGGCAGAACGTATGTAAATCCTATTTGTCATAACGTGAGATCAACAAGGACGAATCATTGCCTCCGAAACCGAATGAATTGCACAGAACGTGATTGAGTGTGACTCCTTCACGCCCCTCAGTCTCCGGGATGATTCCTCCGTCAAACGGTCCATTCCAGTTCAGGTTGGCCGGAATGAAGCCATGCCGTATGGCAAGGAGACAGATCACCGCCTCGATGCTGCCGGCCGCGCTGGTCGTGTGGCCGGTGAACGCCTTTGTGGAGGACACCGGCGGAACCTTGTCGCCGAATAGACGGATCATAGCCCGGCTTTCGCTGGCGTCGTTGTTAGGTGTGGCAGTGCCGTGGGCGTTCACATAGTCGATGTCCGAAGGTTTCCAACCGGACATATTCAATGCTTTGGACATCGCGAGGAATGCGCCCTCGCCATCATCTGAGGATGCGGTCTGATGGAACGCGTCGCAGGCGTTGCCGTAGCCGTCAAGGATTCCGAGCGGCACCGCGCCTCTTTTCAAGGCATGTTCCTCACTTTCAAGGACCACGAATCCGGCACCTTCACCAAGATTCAACCCGTTACGTGTCGAGTCGAACGGCCGGCAAGGCTCGCTGTCCAGTATCTTGAGAGAATTGAACCCGTTGAGATGGTATCTGGTCAGGCATTCCGCGCCACCGGCGACAATGACATCACAGCGACCGCTCTTGATCAGATCCGCACCAAGCATAATCGAGTTCGCCGCCGAAGAACAAGCCGTGGAGATTGTGGTCACAAGGCCGAAACCACCGAAAAAATCAGCGATCTCATCCGTGCAGCTTCCGCAGTCGTGAAGACGGAAAAGAGACTGGTCACCACCTTGAAGACAACAACGCTCAGTCACATCCATTCCTCCGACCGTGGTCCCGGAAATCAAAGCAGCACGATCCGAACCTTTGACTCCAGCCTCCTCCATCGCCTCTCTGACAGCTATGATTCCGAGCAAGGTTGTCCGAGGAACAATCCTGTCCGCAGGAACCCCGATAGCGTTCTTGAGTTCCTCGTCGGACATATTCACCTCTCCGCAAGGCAGGTCGGAATGGGCGGTCTGAAGATGCCTCAGCCTCCCGACTCCGCTCTTGCGGGCGACCAGAGAACGCAAGGTCTCCTCCTTCCCCACCCCGATGGCGGAGATGATCCCGGCTCCTGTTATGACGATTCTCCCGGACACTTACTTCGACTGGTTAGCCTTGATGTACTCGGCCATAGTCCTGACGGACTTGAAGACTTCCTTGCCCTCGGCAGGGTTCTTAAGTTTGATGCTGTAGTTTTTCTCCAAAAGAAGCATAAGTTCCAGTGCGTCAATGGAATCGAGTCCAAGACCCTCTCCGAAGAGAGGAGCGTCGGCATCGATGTCCTCCGGTTTGAGATCAACAAGCTTGAGAGCCTCGATGATCTTTGTTTTCAATTCGTTGACAAGTGCGTCCATATTACTGTTTTTCAATTAAATACAATTCTGCCTCAAAATGTTCCGGGTCAGAGCATTCCAGCCAACCGGCAATCGCCGACAGCGTCACCGGATCCTGAAATGACTGCTCCACGGTCTCTTTCATCAGTTCGTCATCCCGGCGTTCAAGCACATAGAAAGAGGTCTCACCGTAGTACTTGTTGCGGATGGCGACCTCCCCTGTCACGATGTTCGGCAAAGTGTAGACGAACACCGCAGGGCTGGGAAAGAACCCGTCTTTCCCGATGGTCTTCTGGTACTCGGTGTCATCCGCAAGGGAGGCACTCCGGTTGAACAGGATCACAGCCCTGTCCTCACAGTCTGTCCTTCTCGGATTCTCCTCGCCCAGGAGCAGTTCCGTCGCGACGAATCCCAGACGCGCCAAAGGGTCCATTTTGAAGAACTTGGGATAGTTCCCTACCTTCTGCCGGTAAATCTCCACCAAAAGGTCAGCTCCAGTGGAACCAAAGATAAGTATTTTTTCTCCAACGACCACCTTCTCCGGCGTGATCAGGACATGAGCCGTTGTCTTCATTCGTCACCTCCATTAAAAATGTCACCTTTCATGAATATGGCGGCGGCATTGCAGCCTCCGAACCCGGACAGCAGCTTGGCGAAAGCCCGCTTTGTCGTCTTCCTCGGCTCCGGGGAGATGTCCAGCGGACAAGAGACCCCGCACTGTGAATATCCCCGTGTCCCAAGTAGCGTTCCGTCATCGACCGAAGCCATCGAAAGGATGGTCTCAAGGATTCCGGCCGCCCCCATCGTGTGGCCGAAATAGCCTTTCAGGCTGTTCACAGGCACGTTCTGCAATCCGGCTCTGTTCAAAGCGATAGACTCCATCTCGTCGTTGTAGGCGGTCGATGTGCCGTGTACCGAAACAAGGGCAAGACTCTCCGGTTTGACTTCGCCCAGAGCCGCTTTGATCGCCCTGAAACTTCCCTCTCCCGTTCTGGACGGCCCGGAGATGTGGTTCGCGTCGTTGCGGATCGCACCATTGACCAGAACCCAATCGTCAGGCACGGGAGTCTTGTACTGGAATATGATCGTGGCGGCAGCCTCCCCAAGATTCAGACCCTTTCTCTGCGCGTCGAACGGTCTGCATGCCTCCTGCGACAACGCCTTGAACGACTGGAATCCGGAAATGATGAAACGGGACTGGACATCGGATCCGGTCACGATCACCGTGCCGAATTTTCCGGCCCTGAGCTGCCTCATCGCCGTTATCTGGGCGCAAAGTCCGGAGACACAGGCGTTTGACACGACAATCGGTGTGTTCTTGTTCCCGAAGAATCCGGCGATTTTCTCCGCCGAGTTCCCGAGCCGTTCCCTCTCGGCCGGATCTCCGCCACAAGGTTCGGCACCGCTGTCCAGCAGTTCCACATTGCCTTTCGTGGAAGATAGCACGAACAACACATCTTCGGAAGCCGGATCTGTCTCCGTGCCTTTCAAAGCCTTTGACACAGACAGGATTATCCGTTTCTCAAAACGCGTGAGACCGTCCAGTCCGGCATATTCGCCAATCCTTGCGGACGAGTCGATTCCGGCATATTCATCAGCCAAGGAATCCTCGTCAATCAACGAGGCGAAGAATGGTTCCGGAAGGTTCTTTGAGGATTCGTAGAGTCTCAGTGCCGATTTTCCGGCCTTCACAGCGGCATAATTTTCCTCCGTAGTCGTTCCCAGAGGCGAGATGATGTTGTCTGCGACCTTGACCACGGCCTTCTGCCCGCCAACCGGCTTGTCCTCATCCAAGGCGATGACCATCGATCCTTCAGCTATCATATTCCCGTCTGATTTTACAACCGCATCCACCATCAACATAGTCCCGTATTCCCCCTTGAGGTTGATCTCCGTCTCTATTGCCACGCCGACGGCCGGAGTCTCCACAACCTTGAAATCCTTTAAGGCGCAGACATAACCCACGCTGACCGGCTTATGAAGTATGTACTTGTTGATGAAGCCAATCCTTGCGGCACATGTCTGGGCGATGTTCTCCACAAGGCCTTCCGGGACAAATTTCCCGTCCTCCACGAAGACATTCTCCTCCTGAATCAGAAACCGCGTCACTGTCCTCTCATAGGAACACGACAACAGACTGGAAATCATGACAAAAGGCTTCCGCTGAGGCAGAAGATCCCCTATGTCCACAGATGTGAAGTCAAAAGATTTCAGTTCTTCCTCAGTCATTTTTCCAGAATTCATAAAAGTTAAACCATTGGTCAGGATAAACCTTCAGCACCTCCGTGACGGCACCAGCGTAAGCCTTGGCCATCGCCATTGCCTTCTCTCTCACCCCGAGGTCTTCCAATCCTTTGTCCAGACGATACAGACACACACGGTATTTTCTCAATCCCGCCTTCATCACAAAGACCGAAACTGCTGGGACATTCCTCATCGAAGCCAACAGGAACGGCCCCAAAGGCAGCTCCGCATCGGCGCCGAGAATCTCACAACAGACTGTACGGTTCGAGCCGAAGACCCTGTCTCCGTGAATATTCACAATCTCACCATCCGCCAAGGCATTGTTCAGGATCACGAGATGGGACATGTCCCCGGAAATGTTCACCAGACGCACATTATTTCCACCCAGAATCCTTTCCCTGTTCTCTGTCAGAGCCTCTCCCTCTCCGCCGAACACCAACGCGCTCATCTTCTTGGGAGGCCTCAGTTCATAGCCGGCCAGCTCATCGTTGCCAATGTGCGAGCCCAACTGCAAAAAGCCGCTTTTCCCGGCGCAAAGTTCCTCGTACATTGGCATCTGCGGCACATCCACCTTGAACTTCTTTCCCGAATATGACGCAAACCTGTCCATGATGACTGTTCCGAACATCCAATGGCAGGCGAACACATGAAGGAAAGATTTCAGTGGTCTGAAACCATGTCTGCGACGGAAGTAATGATAGTTGGAGATGTACCCTTCGTGATTGAATATCACGTAGAACGGAATCGCAAGGCTCATCAGCAGATAAAAAAACCACAGCGGAATGACCTTCATCATCCCGATAAGAGACCTGTGCATCCACGAGGTCCCGTCAGTCGTACCCTGCCACTGCCTTTCTCCGTTCTCTGACATGTTTCCGAATTAAGCCAAAGGCAATCAAAGATTATCCCTTAACGCTTGCCGGACCGGTACCAGACCAGCTTTTCTAAGCGACCTTCTCCTCGATGAAATCATAAAGGCTGCCCAGAGTTGTGAGCCTGCCGAGTTCCTCGGTCTTGACTTTCACGCCGAATTCCCTGTCAATCAGAACGATGATGTCCACTATGTCGAGACTGTCAATGCCCAGATCCTTTTTGAGGGCGGCATTGTCGTTGAGAAGCGCCGCATCGATTTCAAACTCGTCAACGAGGAATCCGTTGACCTTGGTGATTATTTCTTCCTTGCTCATTATTTTTTTAATCTATTATTCTTTTACGCAAATCAATATGTTGTGTCCCTGACCGATTCCGTCAATGATCTTCCCGACCTTCATCCCGGCTTTCTCTATCAGCCTTGTCAGGTCCTCGGAATAGTACATCTTGCTGTTACCGTTGGCCATGGCCGTGAAGTATAGGCTGGTCATCGTCAGGCAGAAAGCAGCCGTCTCAAAGCGCTGGCGGTTCCACAGAAGCTCCATTATGCAGAGTCTCGCACCCGGACGAAGAACCTCCGCGGCCCTTTGAAGAATGCTCAGGATCTCTTCCTCGGAAAAACAGTCCAGAAACTGGCTCATCCAGATGACGTCATATTCCTTGTCCGTCGGGAACTTGGTCGAGGGATCGAGAAGGTTGCCTCCGCAGCCGTGGATCCTTTCCGCGCCCGGCTTTCCGGACGTTTCTTTCCGCATAAGCCTGATCTGTTGAGGCAGATCCAGGATAGTGACCTCCACGTCAGGATCGTGGCCGACGCACTGGAGAGCCCATTTGCCGGTGTTGCCTCCGACATCAAGCAGATTTCTGACCGGACGGTCGAATATCACCTTCAAAGCCTCCTCGAAAGAATTGTTGGAGTAGAAATGGTCGAATGCGAACCAGCTTGTCCGTGCCGGTTCCGGAAGGGTCGAGAGCCCTTCGTAAATCGTGTTCCAGTCTCCAAGGCATTTCAGCCCGGCCGGACGACGCTCCCTGAAGGACTCGTCCAGATGGAAGAACCCCTCATAGTTGACATCATTGTTGAAGTCCATGTTGACTTTCGTGGCCTCGTCCGTGAGCAGAAACCAGCCTATCTTGGAAATCGTGAACCGATCAGTCTCTGTGTCAACAAGCACGGTCCCTATGCACAGCCCGGCTTCCAGAAGGCATTTGACAGTGTATTCGGAAAGTCCTGACGCTTCCACCACCTCTTTCAGCGTCAGCCCATCGCGATGCTCGCGAAGGAGTTCAAGGATTCCGTACTTGACCAACAGGCGAGATGCTTGGAACACAATCGGGCCAAACGAGATGAACTCAGCCATTCGTTGCGCCTCACGGGCGCTGCAATGATCCTTTGTGTACCTTTTCTCGAGTTCGGGGAACAGTTCCATCTATTGTAGCCTTAACGGGTTGTTTCTAAGATATTCCTCAACATTCGCTATCTGCTCATAGAACGGATTGTCCTCCACGAACTTAGGCGCGATGACCCGGACATCGTCATACACCTTTCTGGATGTCGGGGCCAGCTTCTCCGCTATCCCGAGGCAATCCACAGCCTGTGCCAAAGCGATGAAATGAATGGCGAAGACCTGATAGGTGTTGTCGATGACACGCTTGGTGAGCAACGCCGTGTTGGTGCCCATGCTCACAATGTCCTGATTGTCATTGTTGTTAGGAATGCTGTGGACATAGTTCGGCATGGCGAGTGTCTGGCACTCGGCCGTCGTCGAGGTGGCCGTGAACTGGCAGGCCTGCATACCGTAGTTCAGTCCGAGCGTTCCCATATTCAGGAATGGAGGAAGCATGCCGTTGATGCGGTCGTGGAAAAGGTAGTTCAGCTGACGCTCGGCCGTCATGGCCATCCTGACAGTGGCGATCTTCACTTTGTCCTCTTCCAACGAGATGTAGTCTCCGTGGAAGTTGCCGCCGTGGAAGACGTTCTTGGCCACATGGTCCACAATCGGGTTGTCACATGCGGAGTTCAACTCTTCCTCCAGAACCCTGCGGGCATTAGCGAATGTCTCATAGACAGGGCCAAGGATCTGAGGGGTGCATCTCAACGAATAGTAGGCCTGCACCTTGTGACCAAACGTGTGGTCCGAGGCGTGGGCGTTGTCGTAAAGGTCGTGCTCACGCTTGCGAAGGCAGCCGCTTCCCTCGGAAAGTCTTCTCATCCTCGCCGCGATCACCTGCTGCCCCTCGTGCCGGCGGACCTCGTTGAGTTCCTCGGACATCAGGTCATCGAATGAAGAGGCGATCTCGTTCATCATCACGGAAGCCAAAGTGGCCCAGTCCAGCAGCCTGTCGGCATAGATCTGGTTGACAACGCCGATACCTGTCATGAAAGACGTTCCGTTGGAGATTGACAATCCTTCACGAATATGAATCTTGAACGGCTCAAGACCATTCTCTTTCAAAACCTCGGCGGACGGACGCCACACGCCTTTGTAGCGCACCTTCCCCTCACCGATCATGCAAAGCGCCATGTGAGCCAACTGGACCAAATCACCGCTCGCACCGACACTGCCATGCTGAGGGATGAAAGGGAATATGTCCCTGTTGATCATCTCAACCAGAAGTCTGACCAGATCCTGATGGACTCCCGAACGGGCCTGAAGGAAGGTTCCCAGGCGGGCGATCATCGCCGCCTTGACATAGATGTCCTCCAAAGGTTCTCCGGCTCCCGTCGAATGACTTCTTATTATGTTGTACTGAAGATCTGTCAGATACTTGTCATCAACCCTCCACTGTGCCATCGGTCCGAAACCGGTGTTGATGCCGTAGATCACTTTCTCGGAAGCAAACCCCTCAAGAAATTTGTAGCATGCCTCAACCTCTCCCATAGGAAGGTCTTCCAACGCTACTTTCTTATCATTGAATATTACATCCTCAGCCCAATTCATGCCGAGTGTGAAACTCCCTCCCATACTATTATCGCTCTTTGATTTCGAGTAATCCCAACGCTCACTCAATTCTGCAAAAATACCAAATAATTGCCCAAAAGCATAAAAAAGTGTGGGATTTCGTCATGAAACCCCACACTTTCGCAAATATTATCCTTTAATTTAACGCTTACTAAGTAACCTTCAAAAAATAACCTGCATCATCTTAAGGAATCTCTTCGGTCTATATCTCTTTTCTCATCAGTCATGTGCCACCGGCACACTCCTTCTTCGAAAATAGATCTATCCTCGAAAATATTCTCTTAATCTGAGGCAACTTATTTTTTTCATGTTACTAAATTTTAGAATGCGTAGCGGACACCTATTCCCAAAGTGAACGGGCCATCGCCTCTGAGGCCGCCGTCACCGAACATCAACCTCGGACGGAAATCCACAGAAAGCTGGAGAGGGAACCAGAACGTGTACTCCAGACCGACATTACCGACGAATCCGGCATAGACAGTGTTCTCGTCCTTATCGTTCTCCCACACAGCAAAGCTGGCGCCCGGACCAGCATAGAATCCCCACTTACCCTTCGGAGTCCAATCCGGCTGAACAATCATGAAGTTATAGATGCCATCCACATGGAAAGCACTCGTGCTGAACCCATCATCCAGTCCAAGACCAAATTCGAGGAAATCAGAGCCTCCCATAACATAATTCTCGTAGCTGACATCGATACCGTAGTTGCCGAGACGTCCTCCGATCGACTTAGGCTGAGCGAATGTGGCTGCGGCCGAACCGATCAGAACAGTGAGAATCAATAAAGCCTTTTTCATAATCATAAAAATTAGTGTAACCTATGTACAGGCCACTTATTTCTACAAAAACTATACTAAACCTGAAAATCCCATGAACGCCATGGCGAGGATACCGGCAGTGACAAGGGCTATCGGAATGCCTTTGAACGGCTTAGGGACTTCATTTAAATCGAGGTGCTCACGAAGGCCGGCGAACAGCACGAGGGCCATTCCATAGCCGACAGCGGTAGCGAAAGCGTAAACCACAGACTCACCAAGGTTCAGCATGTGCGCAGGACCACCGAAGGCGAACTCCTTCGTGACCACATTTAGAGCCACACCGAGCACGGCGCAGTTCGTGGTGATCAGAGGCAGGAATATTCCGAGAGCCTGATAAAGAGACGGGCTGATCTTCTTCAGCACGATCTCAACCATCTGCACGAGGGCTGCGATCACTAGGATGAACGCGATGGTCTGCAGGAACTGGAGTCCGAAGGCATCCAGAATGTACTGGTTGATGAGATATGTCACCAAAGTCGCGAGGGTGATCACGAAGCACACCGCTCCGGCCATACCGGTCGCCGTGGAGATCTTGTTGGAGACACCCAGGAACGGACATGTGCCCAGAAACTGGGCGAGCATGATGTTATTGACGAATATCGCCGATATTATTATGAGGAAATATTCCATGACTTAGTCCTTTTTAGCGATTTTATTGAACAGAACCATAAGGTAGCCAAGGGCGAGGAAAGCTCCAGGAGCCATCACGAACGCGAGCATTCCGTCTCCGGAGATGAACTTGAGGCCGAAGATGGAGCCGCTGCCCAGGATCTCGCGGACGATACCAAGGACAGTCAGCGAAAGGGTGAAGCCCAGACCTATTCCAAGTCCGTCCAAAGCAGAGTCAAGAATGCCGTTCTTGTTGGCGAAAGCCTCGGCGCGCCCGAGGACGATACAGTTCACCACGATCAGAGGGATGAACAGACCGAGGGTGGCGTACATCGCCGGGGTGTATGCCTGCATCGCGAACTGTAGGATCGTCACAAAAGTGGCGATGACCACGATATAGACAGGAATATGCACCTTGTCCGGAACCACCGGAGCGATCGCCGAGATGGCGATGTTCGAGAGCACCAGGACAAACAGGGTGGCGAGACCCATACTCAGACCGTTGATGGCCGAGGTCGTGGTCGCCAGTGTAGGGCACATACCCAGAAGCAGTACAAATGTAGGATTTTCCTTCAGGAAACCTTTTGTGAAAATATTCAGTTTATTGCTGCTCATAGCCTATTCTCCTTTGATTGAATTGAAAGCCTTGACCGCATTGTCCACAGCCTGTGAGTAGGCCCTGGAAGTGATGGTGGAAGCCGTGATCGCGTCCACATCGCCGCCGTCCTTCTTGACAGTCAGGCTCTTGGACGACGGATCGAAACCCTTGAACTGGTTCATGAACTTCTCGTCGGTGTTGCACTTGGCTCCAAGTCCCGGTGTCTCGTTGTGGGACAGCACTGATGTGTTGTAAACAACCCCGTCGGCGGTGATGCCCACCATCAGGACGAGCGGTCCACCGAAACCTACGGTCGCGGACTTCACGGCGTAGGCCACAGGAACTCCGTCAACGGTGCTTACATAATATTCAGAAGCCTGTCCTCCGACCTCGACCGGCTTTGCCTCGGAGAGTTCGCCGCCTTCAGGAAGCACGGCTCCGATTGAGGCTTTAAGGATGTCGGCGTTGGCCTTTGCGATCGGCTCGGCTGTCAGGGCGTACATTCCGCCAAGGAGAGCGGAGCAGACGAGGCTGACAACAGTCAGGCAGACCACCATTGTGGTGAGATTTGATTTTACTGCCATAGTCTATGCCCTCCCGTATTTTTTCTGATGGAACCACTTGTTCAGGAGCGGAACCATCGAGTTCATTATAAGAATAGCGAAGCTCATTCCTTCAGGATAAGAACCGAAATACCTGATCATCAAGGTGATGAAACCTATACCCACACCGAAGATGATTCCGCCTTTCGTGCTCATAGGCGAGGTCACATAGTCGGTCGCCATGAAGCAGGAACCGAGCAGCAGACCGCCGGTGAGGAGGTTGAATACAGGGTCGGTGAACCGGGCAGGGTCAGCGAGCCAGAAGATGCAGGATACAGCGGCCACGGTTCCAAGGATGGAAAGGGTGATCCACGGCTTGATGACCTTGCGGACAAGCAGATAGACGAATCCGATCAGAATCGCGACGGCGCTCGCCTCTCCGGCCGAACCACCGATGTTCGCGAAGAGCATCTGTGAATATGAAAGGCCGTTCCGCGCGATTATGTCAGTGGCGGAAAGTCCTTTCATCAGCCCTTCGTTGATGATGCCGAGAGGGGTCGCTCCAGTGATCGCGTCAGCCCCGAAAAGACCTCCAGGAATCGTCCAGTTGGTCATATAGGTAGGGAACGAGATCAGCAGGAACACACGGCCCACGAGAGCCGGATTGAAAACATTCTGTCCGAGGCCGCCGAAAGTCATCTTGGCGATTCCGATGGCGACGACAGCGCCGATGAACACAACCCACCAAGGTGTCGTGGCCGGAAGGTTTAGGGCCAGCAGGATGCCGGTCACGGCCGCTGACCAGTCACCGACGGTGGACGGTGCCTTGAGCAAATATTTAGTGATCAAATACTCCAGCGCCACGCAGGAGATGACGCTGACAGCCAGAACCAGCAGTTCGGCAAGGCCGTAGAACACGACCGAGACCACAACGGCTGGGATCAAGGCGATCACGACATCCCTCATCAAGACCGGAGTTGTGGTCTTGGAATGAAGGTGCGGAGACGGTGAAACCAACAATCTTTCCATATTCTTAAACAGTTTTTGCTTTTGCGGCCTCGGCGGCGGCCTTTGCGGCAGCGGCACGAGCCCTCATTATTCCCATAACCTGACCTCTTGCCATGCTGATGATGTCCAGCAGCGGGATGTAGGAAGGACAGGTGTAAAGACAGCATCCGCACTGGATGCAATCCTGAACAGCGTTGGCCTCAAGCTCATCCGTGTCGCCGACCTTCGCGAGACGGTAGAGCAGGAACGGTTCCAGTCCCATAGGGCAGGCGTCGGCGCACTTTCCGCAACGGATGCAATGGCCTTCCGGATGTCTCTTGGTCTGCTCCTCGGTAAGGAAGAGCAGAGCGCCTGTCCCCTTGAGTGTGGCGGCGTCGAGATTGGCGATTGCCTTACCCATCATAGGCCCGCCGCTGATGATTTTGGCGGCGTTTTCAGGAACACCTCCGAGGTAGTCGATGATGTAACGGAGCGGAGTGCCAACCCTGACAAGCAGGTTTGCCTGCTTAGGGAAGCACTCACCGGTCACTGTCACCGAATTGTCAATCAACGGTTTGTTCTTCTGCACAGCGTCATAGACGGCAAGAGCCGTGGCGACGTTCTGGACGACAGCGCCCACATCGATAGGCAGTCCGCCGGACTTCACCTGACGGTGCATCACAGCGTCAATCAGCTGTTTCTCACCACCTTCCGGATATTTCTTCATCAAAGGAAGCACCACGATGCCGTCGAACTTCGAGGACTTACCCTTCAACTCCGCAAGTACTTTCCGAATATGCTCTATCGCCTCCGGCTTGTTGTCCTCGATGGCGATAGTGGCACTTGCTACGCCGAGAGCCTGCTTGATCAGCGCGGTTCCAACAACGACCTGCTCTCCCTTCTCAAGAAGGGTACGGAAGTCGGATGTGAGGTAAGGCTCACATTCGCATCCGTTGATGATCAGCATCTCGCACTTCTTTCCTGGAGGCGGGGTCAGTTTCACGTGGGTAGGGAAGGTCGCTCCGCCGAGTCCGACGACTCCGCCGAGACGGATCTTCTCGATGATGGCCTTGCCGTCCTCAGGGATATCGGTCACCAGAGCCTCGGAGCGATCAATGCTCTCAAGCCACTCGTCACCTTCCACAGCGATCTCAACATAGGTCTGGGTGTTGCCGGAGAGATCCTTGCGCGGGCCGATTGACTTCACGGTTCCGGAAACGGAAGAGTGGATGAAGGCGGACACGAATCCGCCCGGTTCGGCGATCGGCTGGCCGACCTTCACCTTGTCTCCCACAGCGACAACCGGCTTTGCCGGAGCGCCGATGTGCTGGGCAAGGGAAATGTACACGGTCTGGGGCAGCGGAAGAGCCTCGATGGCGCAGTCGCGCGATATCTTGGCGTCATTCGGGTGAACGCCTCCGATAGAGAATGTTCTGTTAGCCATTGTTCTGTTCCTCCTTCTTTGCGGCAGCGGCCGCGGCGGCAGCCTCTCTTGCCTTTTTCTGACGTTCCTGGACACGGGCCTTGACAGCGTCCTTGTCCAGCGGTTTAGGGAAGTTGACACTGACAATCGCTCCGGTTGGACACATAGCCTCGCACTCACGGCAAAGCTTGCACTTCGCGAAGTCGATGTAAGCCACATTGTTCTCAACAGTGATGGCGTCGTGGGTGCAGGTCTTGGCGCAGATTCCGCAGCCGATGCATCCGGCTGAGCAGGCCTTCTTGACCGCAGGTCCCTTGTCCTTGTTGACACAGGAGACGTACATCCTCATGCCGCGTGGTCCCTTTGCCCGCAATTCAATGATGGACTTAGGACAAGCCTTGACACAAGCACCGCAGGCAGTACACTTATCCTGGTCCACCACAGGCAGACCGGTCGCAGGATCCATAGACAGCGCACCGAACTGGCAGGCGGCGACGCAGTCCCCGCAACCGAGACATCCGAACGCGCAGCCCGTGTCCCCGGCGTAGAGGGCAGCCTTGACCTTGCAGGAGGCCGTGCCGTCATATTCATTGATCCTCGGTCTGGCGGCGCAGGTTCCGCCGCAGCGCACCACAGCCACCATCGGCGCCTTCTCCTTGACCTCGTAGCCAAGGATCGCGGCAACCTTCTTCATTGTCTCATTGCCTCCGACAGGACAATAGTTGTTGTCCAGATTCGGGGCCTTCACCGCAGCCTCCGCGAACGCGTGGCATCCGGCGAAACCACAACCTCCGCAGTTCGCTCCCGGCATGGCCTTCTCAACCTCCTCGATGCGTGGGTCTTCCTCCACCTTGAACCGCTGCGCGACAAGGTAAAGGGCCAACGCCAGCAGGAGGCCAAGCCCCGTGATGACTGCGATGGTCCAGATGATTGTTGTTGTCATAAAGCCAAATAAAAGCTAATTAATTAGTTATTTCCGAATATAAAACACATACCCCTCCGCAAGACGGTTCCTGCAAAGGTAGAGTATGAGGTAATACACCGCGATTCCCCCGATCGAAGCCAACCCGCTGGCCAGCTCACCGAGTCCAATCCACGACAAAGATAACACTAAAATCAGTAATATCACCAAAGGAAACACATAAGAAAGCAAGACTGCCTTAAGTCCCATCTTCCTCGCAAGGCAGACCTCGACCTCCTGACCTATTGAATATGTCTGGCCTCCATAAACCGGAACATCCACAATCCTCTTTTTGGATTCCGACGCACCGCAAAGACCGGCGGCGTGGCAGGCCGAACAGGCGGATTCGGACACAATCTGAACCGAGACCTTGCCCTTCCCGACCGACACAACCTTGCCTTTATGTGAGACTTCCCCGGCAGCCATGCTATTCCAGCATTGAAGAAAACGGATTCTTGAGTTCAGACCAATCCCTCAGACGCCCCTGAACCTGACCGACTTTCATAGGAGCCGAGAACCAGACCGGAATCCTGTTGTCATCGTCAGAGAACCATACGAAAAGATCCGAATCCCCGGAGAACACCTCACCGGATACAACCTCGAAACTGAACTTAAGACAACGGACAGTCCCGATTTCCGGGATGCGTTTGTTTTCCCTGCCGAGATATTTGAAATGCAGGGTATAGACATCATCATCGACCGCGAATGTCATCGGATAATCCTCCCCTTCCCTAAGCCGGTCCACATCAACGTTGCGAAGGACATAGTACATCAACGGGATGTCATAGGTACACTTGTCAAGGGGCAATGTGGCCGAGAACTCCCCCTTTCTTGAATTGCTCAAGGAAGCGCTTATGTGCTCATTGCCGGGAGTGTGCACATAAGAGTAGAGGTTCGTGCATGTGTACTTTCCCTCTCTCGCGAACCGGGTGAACTTCATCGGACGCATGCCGTCACGGGTGAACCATGAGTCAAGATCCTCCTTGACACGGAAAAACTTCTCATAGAACCTCTGCGTCTTGCCTGTCATGGACGCATGGAAGACTTTCCGCCCGTTCAGGATGACAGTGTCAACCTTAAGAGTGGCCTGGGCCACATCCGCGTTGATAAGTCCCCATTTATAATGGATGGTGAACACCAACTTCTCGCCACCTTTGAAAGCCAGATTCTCCTCCTTGAGTATCCTGACAGGGATGCACTTCCCCTCACCGGCAGCGAAAGCCGGCACGGAAGGAAGCATGAATATGGCGGCAAAGACGCCGAAAAGTTTCGATATGCTCATCAGAATTCAGTGTTATTGTCAAACTCATTGTTCATCGCCGAGTTCATGGCGGACTCGGTGCCACCCATCTCCTCAGCCCTGGCGACCAGAGTGTCTCCCGGCTCGACGAAGCGAACCTGCTCGGCCTTGAAGAGCATGTCGATGTCGCACACCTCACCGTTACGGTGCTTGGCGATGATGACCTGCGTGGTTTCCTTACCGTCAGGAGTCTCACCAAGCCCCACATAATCAGGACGATGGATAAATATCACCATGTCAGCGTCCTGCTCGATTGATCCAGACTCGCGAAGGTCGCTCAGCTGAGGTTTTCCGCTGCCACCGGTCCTCTTTACGGCATCACGGGACAACTGTGACAAGGCTATGATCGGAACGTTCAGTTCCTTTGCCGTGGCCTTGAGGGTTCTGGAGATCGCCGCGACCTCCTGCTCACGCATTCCGCGCAGTTCCGCCGGCCCCTGCATCAACTGAAGGTAATCGACGATGACAAGACGGACATCCTTGGCCTTGACCAACCTCTTGATCTTGGTCCTGAACTCCATAAGAGGGATGCTCGGGGTGTCGTCAATGTACAGCGGAGCCTTTGAAAGGTTGGCCAGTCTGGTCTCAAGCTGCTGCCAGTCCCAAGGATCCAGTTTGGCTCCACCCTTGAGTTTGTCGGCAGACAGGCCTGACTCGGTAGTCATAAGCCTCATGACCAACTGCAAGGCTGACATTTCCAAGGAGAACACGGCCACAGGCATGTGGTAGTCAACAGCAGCGTTTCTGGCAAGGTTGAGCGCGAATGCTGTCTTTCCGACAGAAGGACGGGCCGCAAGAATGATCAGGTCGGAAGCCTGCCACCCTCTCGTGACACGATCCAGAGACTGGAAACCGGATGGAACACCACTCAATCCCCCGGAAGCCTTCTGGTTCTTCTCCACCACTTTCATTGCCTCGTTGAGCACCGAGCCGATCTCCTGAATGTCGGTCTTGACACTGCTCTGGATAGCGTTGTAGATCCTTGACTGCGCCCCGTCGATCAGGTCATCGACCTTCACGGCTTCGTCGTAGGAATCCCTCAGAATCTCGTATGAGGCCGTGATCAACTCCCTCTGGATGTTCTTCTGCTTCAGAATCCTGACATAATACTCGATGTGGGCGGCCGCGCCCACCTTCTCGGACAACCCTGCAAGAGCGACAGGGCCACCTACCGCTTCCAGATTACCGTTCTCACGAAGTTTCGCGCTGACGGTCACTATGTCCACAGACACATGCTCGTTCACAAGCGATGTCATGGCCTCGAAGATCATCCGGTGCCGGGGATCATAGAAGCAAGAAGCAGTGAGCTCCTCAAGCGCCGTGTCAACGGATGAGGGTTCGATCAGCATGGCTCCAAGGACAGCCTCTTCGACTTCAAGAGCTTGAGGCGGTTTGTTTCCCATCTCAAGCCCAAGTGTGTCAAGATTGACTGGCCTCGCCTTCTTTTTGGTTGTTTTTCCGGGCTGGTCAGGCATATTGTCCGATGCGGTTTGTCTGTCTATTCAAAATCAGGATTGACGATGATCCTGCCGCAATGCTCGCAGATTATGAGCTTCTTGTTGGAAGCGATGTCGACAAGACGCTGAGGAGTGATGGTGTTGAAGCAGCCGCCACAGGCGTCTCCGTTATAGACGGACACGACAGCGAGATGATTGTGGACGCTGGCGCGGATGCGGTCGTACGCGCTCATGGTCCTTGGATCGATCTTCCTGGCGCATTCCTCACGCACGGCACGGAGTCTCTTCTCCTCCTTCGACGTCGACTCAACGATCGTGGCGAGCTCTTCCTTCTTGGCCTTAAGGTCATCGGTCCTTACGGCGATGTAGTCCTTCAAGGATTCGATGTCCTCCTTCTTCTCAAGGATGGCCGCCTTGGTGTCGTTGATGTTCTTCTGGGCGATCTGACGGAGAAGCCCCTGATTCTCAACTTCCTTGTTGATAGAATCGTACTCACGGCTGTTGGAGATGTCATTCAACTGCTGCTGGTACTTTTCGATCTGGGTGTCACAATCAACGATGTTCTGCCTGTTCTCGGCGATTGTCTGGTTGTAAGCCTCGATGACAGCGGCATCCTGGGCCTGACGGGCCTTCAGATCCGCTATCTCATTCTCAAGAGCCTCGACCTCAGACGGAAGCTCACCACGCATCTGAATGATCTTGTCAATCGCAGAGTCAGCCTCCTGAAGCGCGTAGAGTGTCTTAAGCTTTTCCTCGACGCTGATCTCAGAGTCAGCGAAGTTCTTCTGAAGGGAAACGAATGTCTCCCTCTGGTCTATCGGGGTCTCGACTTTCTTGATTTTTTTAGTTGCCATATAGCTATCTGACTAATAATAATATACCGGATTACTTGTCTCCAGCCTCGCGCTGGTACAGATTGCAAAGTTAGGAAAATTTTTCCTTAACAGAGAAAATAATATCTCCACAATCTCCACTTCGCCTTCAAAATGGCCTATATCCATGACCATAAAATCCTTAGTGGTGAAGAAATGATGATAGGAGATGTCTCCGCAGAGGTAGGCCTGGGATCCCGCCTTTCGGGCATCCTCAATCAGCGAGCCTCCCGAGCCACCGCACATGGCCACACGGCGCACGGGAATATCCGGGACATGCGAGCAGCGGACAACTTTGAGGCCGAACCGTGACTTGACATATTCAATGAACTTTCCTCCCTCCATCGGCTGCGGGAGGTTGCCCACCGCACCAAGGCCATAGCCTCCGGGTTCTTCCACAAGTATCTGAATCTCCTCAAGTCCAAGTCTTCTTGCCATGGCTCCACTCACGCCGGCGAGCACCTTGTCGGCGGTGGTGTGAGCAGCATAGACCGCTATTCCCGCCGCGGCCGCCTTCAGGATCGCCAGTCCGACCGGATCCTCAGGAGAGATTTTCTTGATCCCCCCGAATATCAGAGGATGGTGCGTCACGATCATGTCCGCGCCACATCGCGCGGCCTCATCCACGAGTTCCGGCGTACAGTCAAATCCCAGAAGGACTCCGTGGACTTCCTGCTCCTGTGATCCGATGACAAGGCCGCTGTTGTCCCAACCCTCCTGAATGGAAAGCGGAGCGAACGACTCTATGACCGAGGTGATGTCCCTTACTTTCATATTCACAAGGATTTTTTGACCTCCACAAGCTGGCGGCGGATCTCCTTGAGGCTGTCAAGAACCTTCACACGCCCGTCCACGGTCTTCCTGTCGCCAGCCATCTTCCTCGCCGCCCCTTCGAGGGTCAAGCCTTGCTCCTTGACAAGCAAGTGAATCTGTTTCAGACAGTCCAGATCCTCCGCCGTGAACAACCTGTTGCCTTTGGCGTTTCTCTTAGGCTTGATGTATTTTGGAAACGAATTGGACCAGAACCTCACCAGAGACGTGCTCTCGCCCAGTATGTCAGCGGCCTCACCGATGGTATAATACAACTTTTCCATTGATATTCTTGTTGATTTGTTTGTTAATCCATTGACTGTCCTGTGTTGGCGGACATGAAAAGCATCCCCATGTAGTCATCCGGACTGACCGACGCGAAAAGATAGTTCAAAGGATCCATCCGCAATGTGTCCCGAAAGACCTCATAATGGAGGTGTGGGGCGAACGAGTTGCCGGACATCCCTACCTGACCTATTTTCTGTCCGCGGGTGACCTTCTGTCCCTTTGAGACCTGGGTGTTCTCAAGATGCGCGTAACGGGTCAGGTAGCCGTTGCCATGATCGATGGACACGACATTCCCGAGTCCTTTTGAGGAATGCGTCACCTCCTTGACGACTCCGTCCGCGGCGGCGTTCACAGCCTCACCCTGCTGGGAGATCAGGTCAAGCCCCCCATGGAAGGTCCTGACCTTGTAGAAAGGGTTTATCCTCTCACCGACAGAGGCTCCGGTCCTCGCATAGGAGAACGTCTCAAGGGGATTCGTCATCGGGGGCAGAACGGATGATCTGTCCGAAACGACCTCCATTATTCTTCTGAAATTCGCCTCCACACGGTCCGCCTTCTTGTCCAGAGTGTCAAGTTTCACCTTTGAATAATTCACTATCAAGCCATTCTGGATGGAATCCACGTCAGACAGCATGGCATACTTATAGACCCCGCCCAGATCCGGAGCATCGGAATTGAACAAACGGTGATAAATCTCGTTGTCCTTGGCCTTCAATCCGTCAAGGACATCCCCTACAAGTTCTTCCCTCTCCGAGAGCTCCTTGTACATCTGGCGATACATCTGGTTCTGCCTCTTGAGTTTACGCTCGGAATCCGTACTGATCACAAACGAAAAGACAACATAATACACAACCGCCAGCGAAGCGGTGACAAGGAAATATTTCGCCGCCTTTCCAACAACCGTCCAGACCGAATGTGTGACCTTGCGGAATTCCATCCGCGTCTTGTCGAACTCGTACTTCACTCCCATTGCCTGTCCTCCTCATCTAACGGCTCCTGACACTGAAAGCACGTCGCCTGGCGGATGACGATGAGCCGGATTCATTCTCCCTCATCCTGACCATCGCTGAATACTCCGACACCGGCATTGACAAGTCCAGATAGTTGGCCGGATTCACCTTCTGCCCCTTGTAAACGACCTCATAGTGGAGATGAGGGCCGCTGGAGCGGCCGGACTTTCCGCTCTCGGCGATGCAGTCGCCTCTCTTTACCTTCATGCCTTCGATCACCTTTACGGAATTGAGATGGGCGTAGATGGTCTTGTAACCGAACCCGTGGTCTATTGTCACGGAATTGCCGTACCCGAAGAACTCGAACTTCACCGACTCCACGACACCGTCACCCGTCGCATAGACCGGATTGCCGATCTTCATCGCGAAATCAAGTCCGGTGTGCATCCTGGCTGCACCAGTGAACGGATCAGACCTGTAGCCGAACTGGCTGGTAAGTCTGTACTTTGACTGATCCGGAACGACCGGAGGAATGGCAGGTATGCACGAGGCCATGTCACCGGCGGTCTTGGACACAGAGGCGACCTCATCAAAGGACTTGCTCTGGACGTAAGCCTTTCTCGTCAGCCTGTCCATCCTCAAAGCGGTGTTCTTAAGCCGGTTGTCAGATTCGAGTCCATCAAGGAACGAGTACCTGTCAACTCCTCCTATGCCCGCCTCGCGGACTCCGGACGGGATCTCATTCATTCCGAATATGGATCTGTAGATGTCGTCGTCCCTCACCCTCAAGGCTTCCAAGGTCTCGGCATAGCGGTCAAGTTTGGTGTTCATGAGGTCAATCCTCGCGTCCCATCTGGCATGTTCCGCCTTCAGGAACGCGGTCTTCGGCAAATCGTAGCCAAGAACCGACGTGAAGAGCCAGAGATAGAGCACTGCCATCGCCACACTGCCGGCAAACAGCAGCACCCCCTTGAAGACTTTCGACTTCAAGGACACCTCCTTTATCTCATATAATAAGGTCTCTGGATTGAGAATATACTTTCCCATAGCCTACAAATATACCCTTTTTTGCGATATATCCCGAAAAATGTTATAATTTTGCCAATTCCGTGCCTTTCCCGAAGAAATTTTCGGGACTATGCGGAAAAATATTCATGAATTAATTGATTTTTAGATATGTACACCGCCAAAGAGATTCGACAGCAATTTTTGGACTTCTTCGCATCCAAGGGACACACAATCGTGCCGTCCGCGCCGATGGTGATCAAGAACGACCCGACATTGATGTTCACCAACGCCGGAATGAACCAGTTCAAGGACATATTCCTCGGGAACTCCGTACCCAAGATGAAACGGGCGACAGATTCGCAGAAATGCCTCAGGGTCAGCGGAAAGCACAATGACCTTGAAGCTGTGGGACATGATGGAAGGCATCACACGATGTTCGAGATGCTTGGCAACTGGAGCTTCGGGGACTATTTCAAGGCCGAGGCGATCAGCTGGGCATGGGAACTGCTGACCGAGGTTTACAAGATCGACAAGTCCAAGCTCTATGCCACGGTGTTCGAGGGTTCCGCAGAGGACGGGACAGCCCTTGACGAGGAGGCGAGGCAGGCTTGGATGAAGCTCATGCCTGCGGACCACATCATCTTTGGCAACAAGCACGACAATTTCTGGGAGATGGGCGACACGGGTCCTTGCGGCCCTTGCAGCGAGATCCACATCGACCTGCGTCCGGACGAGGAGATCGCCAAGATTCCGGGAAAGGATCTCGTGAACACAGACAACGACCAGGTCATCGAGATCTGGAACCTCGTGTTCATGCAGTACAACCGCAAGGCTGACGGATCCCTGGAACAGCTCCCTGCCAAGAACATCGACACCGGTATGGGTTTCGAGAGGCTCTGCATGGTGCTTCAGGGCAAGACCAGCAACTATGACACGGACGTGTTCTCAGGAATGATCCGCAGGATCGAGGAACTTTCCGGACACAGATACCACGAGAGCGAGAAGACCGAGGTGGCGATGAGAGTCATCGCAGACCACATCAGGGCCATCGCTTTCTCCATCGCCGACGGTCAGCTGCCGTCCAACGTGAAGGCCGGCTATGTCATCAGAAGGATCCTGCGCCGCGCGGTACGCTACGGCTACACGTTCCTCGGATTCGACGAGCCGTTCCTCTGCTCGCTTGTCCCTCAGCTTGTCGCTGACATGGGTGAGGCCTATCCGGAACTCGGCAAGCAGCAGAAACTCATCGAGAGTGTGATCCGTGAGGAGGAGATGTCATTCCTCAGGACTCTCGACCGTGGAATAAGGCTGATGGACGACTACGTCGCCAAGAACGCCGCCACGAAGACCATCCCTGGAGAGGACGCCTTCATCCTCTACGACACCTACGGATTCCCGATCGACCTGACCGAACTGATCGCATCCGAAAAAGGCTACACGGTTGACATGGAGGGATTCGGGAAGGAACTCCAGAAGCAGAAGGACAGGGCCCGCAACGCCACTGCCAACGAGTTCGGAGACTGGACGGTCTATCACGAAGGAGAGGAAGAGGCATTCCTCGGCTACGACAACTTCGAGCTTGATGGTGTGAGACTTCTCAAACAGCGCACAGTAAAGCAGAAGAACAAGACCATGTTCCAGCTGGTTTTCGACCGCACTCCGTTCTATGCCGAGATGGGCGGACAGGTCGGCGACACCGGGGTAATCGTCTCAGAGAGTGGCGAGGAGATCAAGATACTCAACACAATCAAGGAGAACAACCTCACGATCCACATCGCCGAAAGGATTCCGGCGGACTGCGAGGAAACCTTCACCCTGAAGGTTGACGTGGAGCGCAGACTTAAGATCACAGCCAACCACACGGCGACCCACCTTCTGGATTTCGCTCTTCGTGAAGCGCTCGGCACACACATCGAGCAGAAGGGATCGTTCGTCGGCCCGGACTATTTCCGTTTCGACTTCTCACACTTCGCCAAGGTTACCGACGAGGAACTCAGGCAAGTTGAGCACAGGGTCAACCAGCTCATCCGCGCGGACTACCCTCTGGAGGAAAAGAGGGACGCAACGATGGACGAGGCCAAGGCGATGGGAGCCATCGCTCTCTTCGGCGAGAAATACGGTGACAAGGTGCGTGTCATCAAGTTCGGTGACTCCATCGAGCTCTGCGGCGGAACCCACGCCAAATCAACCGGCAGAATCGGTTTCTTCAAGATCGTCTCAGAATCCGCCATCGCCGCCGGCGTGCGCAGGATCGAGGCTGTGACCGGAGAGGCAGCGGAAAACATCCTGGACGCTCTTTCGGACACCCTCAAGGGCATCCGGACGATGTTGGGCAACGCTCCTGAAGTGGCAGCCGCCGTGGCGAAACTCATAAGCGAGAACTCCTCCGCGAAGAAGAAGATCGAGGAATATGCCAAAGAGAAGGCCGCCTCGCTGGCTAAAGTGATTTCCGAGAACGCCGAGGAGATAAATGGAATAAAAGTTGTTAAGTTCATCAAGGACGTTGACCCGGCCATGCTCCGCGAGGCCGCGGTGATCCTCCAGAAAGAAGTGGAGAATTTCGCTTTCGCCGCGGCATTCAGCCACGATGGCAAACCTCAGCTCGCCCTGATGTACTCCAACGACCTTGTGGCCGCCGGTCACAACGCCGCGAAGGACATCCGTGAGGCCGCCAGGTTCATTCAGGGAGGTGGCGGCGGACAGCCTGTTCTCGCCACAGCCGGCGGAAGGGACATTGACGGACTTCAGGCAGCACTTGACAAGATGGTCGAGACCATCACGGCATAGACGGTAACATATTCACGAACATATTCATAAAACGCCTCATTCAGGGATGAAGAAGATCGACAGATTCATACTGACCTCATTCATAGGACCATTCTTTATGATCCTTCTTGTGGTCATCTTCATCCTTATGATGCAGTTCCTGTGGGTTTACATCGACGAGCTGGTCGGTAAAGGTCTGAGCCTCGGCATCGTGGCAGAGTTCCTCTTCTGGGGAAGCTGCACCGTGCTGCCGCTGGCGCTGCCGTTGGCCACTTTGCTCGCCTCGATGATGACCATCGGGAATATGGGCGAGAACAATGAGCTCATCGCCCTCAAGGCGGCCGGCATGTCGGTCCTGCGGGTAATGCTGCCAATCCTCATCGCCTCGTTCTTCATCAGTGTGGGGACATTCTTTGTCATCAACAACCTCGTGCCGGTCTCCTACAACGAGATCTTCACACTGAGGGATGACATCGGAAAGACCAAGGATGAAATCAAAATCCCTTCCGGAACGTTCTACGACGGCGTTGACGGCTATGTGCTCAGGGTCGGAAGCCGGAACGACAGGACCGGCATGATGAAAGACGTGATGCTCTACGACCACCACGGCAAAGGCAACACCCGGCTCACTCTCGCGGACTCGGCCATCATGAAGATGTCCAAGGACAAATCCTACCTGACCTTCAGGATGTACCATGGCGCCAACTATCAGGAAACGAATGAGAAATCGTACCGCGACACATCCCTCCAGCTTCAGAAGATAGACTTCACGAAGCAGGAAATGGTCATCGCGCTCCAGAACTATGCTTTCCAGAAATCAGACAGCGCAAGGTACGGAGATCAGGTGAAGGCCCTGCCTCTGGAGAAGCTCCGGACGCAGAAAGACTCCCTTGAGAGACAAAGGGACAGCACCAAATCCCAGCAGCTGTTCAGCACGGCCGCATCCTACATTTTCACACAGAACAAGCAGCTGGACACATCGTCCTGCGGGATTACAAGGAATTTCAAGGATTCTGAATATCTAAGTTTCAAGGACGACCGGGCCACCGCCCAGGCGCTTGAGAAAGCCGCTGACAACGCCAGACAGCTCAAATCCAATCTGGAGAACTATGAGTTCGGGGCGTTTGACTACACGGTACGCCTCCGCTGGACCGCGCTTGAGTTCCTCAGGCGTTACGGCCAGGCTCTGGCATGCTTCATCATGTTCTTCATCGGAGCTCCGCTCGGAGCCTTGATCAGGAAAGGAGGGATCGGGGTCTCCGCCATTGTTTCCCTGCTGTTCTTTGTCCTTTACTGGATAGTGGACATCACCGGAGTCAAGTTGGCCAGGGACGGAAGCATCAGCACCGTGGCCGGAGCGTTCATGTCGGCGGGAATACTCCTGCCGATCGGTCTGTTCCTTACATGGAAAGCGATCCACGACACGGACATTTCAAATTTTGACAGCATAAAGAATTGGTGGAGAAAGACAAAGAGTATGTTGGCAGGAATATTCAAGAAAACAAGAATTGTCTATATGGGCACACCGGAATTCGCGGTTGCTCCTTTGCAGGCTCTTCTGGAACGGAAGTACAACATCGTCGGTGTGGTCACTGTACCCGACAAGCCGAGTGGCCGCGGCCAGAAAGTCAACGAGAGTGCCGTGAAGAAATTCGCGGTGGAGCATGGGATCCCTGTCCTCCAGCCTGTCAAACTGAAGGATCCGGAATTCCTGAAGCAGCTCAAAGCATTGAAAGCAGATCTTTTTGTCGTCGTGGCTTTCAGAATGTTGCCGGAAGAGGTCTGGGGCATGCCTAAACTTGGCACGTTCAATCTGCATGCCGCGCTTCTGCCTCAGTACCGTGGAGCGGCTCCTATCAACTGGGCTGTGATCAACGGTGAGACAAGGACAGGCGCCACGACATTCATGATCGACAAGGGCATCGACACCGGAGGGATCATCCTGCGTCAGGGAATCAACATCTCCGGCACGGACACGGCCGGGGATGTGCATGACAAGCTGATGGAGATCGGGGCGGAACTGGTTGTTCAGACAACTCAGGGCATCATCGAGCACAACGTGGACACTCGTGTGCAGAGGAGCTTCATCCAAGGTACCGAGGTGCTCAAGCCGGCTCCTAAACTGTCACGGGAGCTATGCCACATCGACTGGAATGACTCCACCAAGCAGATTTACAATCTCATACGCGGACTGAGCCCGTATCCTGCCGCGTTCACGGAACTGGTCAAGGAAGGCGGAGTTCCGACCCAGCTGAAGATATTCACGGCCGAAAAGGTCGTTGAGCCTGTCGAAACGACCGTTCCGGGCAAGATTCTCACCGACGGCAAGACCTACCTGCACATCACCACCGCCGACGGAGCCATCTCTCTGAAGGATGTTCAGATAGCCGGCAAGAAGCGGATGGACATCAAGGCATTCCTCGCAGGATTCCGCGAGCCGGAGCTCTACACCACGACCGCCGGCACATCCAAGGCCGAGATCGCCAAGACAAAGGCATAATGGAGGCTGTCATCATCTGCAAAGGCGATTTCCCGAAAAAGGAATATCCACGCGAACTTCTCCGCAGAGCGGATGTCATCATCTGCTGCGACGGTGCGCTTGAGGCGTTTCTCCGGAACCGGGACAGGATATTCAAAAACCGCCGCGACCCTGATGTCATCATCGGGGATATGGACTCTCTTTCCAGGAGACTGATGAAGGAATATTCCAGCATCGCCGTGAGGGAGGAGGAACAGGAGACCAACGACCAGACGAAAGCGTTCCGCTACCTGCTGAAGCATTGGCCGGAAGTCAGGACCGTGCACATTCTCGGAGCGACAGGCAAGCGGGAAGCACACACCATCGGCAACCTTGGACAGACCATGGAATATGCCAGGCTTTACGGAGCCAGCGGCAATCCCGGGGAAGACGGAATATATGTCGATGTCGTGTCCGACTACTCGACGGCTTTCGCGTTGACGGACTCCTGCGAGCTGTTTGTCGGAGAGGGCAGGGCCGTGTCCATATTCAGTCCGGACAATTCTTTGAATATCAAGTCTGAAGGATTGGCATGGCAGACCAGTGGAGTGGTTTTCGACAACTGGTGGCAGGCAACCCTCAACCGGGCTTCGGCCGATGTTGTCAAGCTGACGTTCTCGCACAAGTCAATGGTGTTGGTGATTCTGGATTAATATCATTTCAGGATTTTTTTCATTATTTTTATGGAATATTTTGGCTTATAAACACTATGCTCCGAAAAATTAGAATCACTGTTGCGGCGATCTGCTTCGTTGCGGTCACGTTGCTGTTTCTGGACTTCACCGGAACACTTCACCTTTGGTTCGGCTGGCTCGCCAAGATCCAATTCCTACCAGCTGTTCTGGCCCTTAACTTCGTTGTCATCGCCATTCTGCTGGCGCTGACACTGCTTTTCGGCAGGATCTACTGCTCGGTGATTTGCCCGCTGGGAGTGTTTCAGGACTGTGTCTCGAATCTCAGTTCAAGAAGGAAAGGAAAGAAGGCAAGGTTCTCATATTCAAAGGAAATCAAATGGCTGCGCTACGGGGTGCTGGTACTGATTGTGATCGCGCTGGCAGCCGGGTTCAACTCGCTTGTGGCACTGCTGGCTCCTTACAGCGCTTATGGTAGAATGGCGCAGAGTCTGCTCGCGCCGGTTTGGCAGTGGGGCAACAACCTGCTCGCATGGATCGCCGAAAGACAGGACAGCTATGCCTTTGTGACCAAGGAGGTTTGGTTGAGGAGTCTGCCGACCTTGATCGTGGCGGCGGTGACATTCTTTGTTGTGGTGGTTCTCGCATGGAGGAACGGCAGAACCTACTGCAACACCATCTGCCCGGTTGGAACCACGCTGAGTTTCTTCTCCAGGTTCGCGATGTTCCGTCCGGTGATCGACAAGTCAAAGTGCAAGAGTTGCCATGCCTGCGAGAGGAAGTGCAAGGCGGCGTGCATTGATGTTGACAATCATCGGATTGACTACAGCAGGTGTGTCGATTGCTTTGACTGCATCGACTCATGCAGGCTCGGAGCGCTCAAGTACCGTTTCACTTGGGGACATACTGTCACTTCGACAAGCTCAGTGACCGATGCGGCATCTCCGGTCGCTGAGCCTGTCGAAGCGACTGAACCCGCCGTTCGACAAGGCTCTCCAACCAGCAAAGCGACTGACAATGGCCGAAGAGCCTTCTTGGTCGGCAGTGCCACTGTCTTAGGAGGATCACTCTTGTCTTCCATTCCGATGAGAGCCGAAGAAGAGGAGATCAAGGACAAGAAACGTGACGGAGGATTCGCCGAGGTGCTTCCAAAGAAGGCACCGGCCAGAAAAATTCCTGTCACTCCGTTCGGGTCAGAGAGTGTGGAGAAGTTTTACAAACACTGCACAGCCTGCCAGCTTTGCGTGACCGTCTGCCCGAACAACGTTCTCAGACCATCCTCCAGACTTGAGCACCTGATGCAGCCGGAGATGTCTTTCGAGAAGGGTTACTGCCGCCCTGAGTGCGTGAAATGTTCAGAGGTCTGCCCTGCGGGAGCGATCCTTAAAATCACCCCGGAAGAGAAGACCGAATGGAAGGTCGGCACTGCTGGTGTGGACTACGATCTCTGCGTCGTGAACCGTGACGGTGTAAGCTGCGGCAACTGCGCGCGCCACTGCCCTGTCGGAGCGATCAGCATGGTCAAGAAGAATCCTGAGGACGAGAAGAGTCCAAGAATCCCATCGGTCAACGAGGAGAAGTGCATCGGCTGCGGAGCGTGCGAGAACCTCTGCCCGTCACGTCCGATCAGCGCCATCACCGTCAATGGATATAGTGTTCATCATAATGCTTAACAACCGGTCATTGAGGGTGCCCCTAAAGCCACTTTTGGGCCATCTTCATCAAAATCAACGAATATGAACGAAAATATTAATAGAAGAGAATTTCTCAAACGGGCCGGTGCAGGGACAGCGGCTGTGGGAGCCGTGGCTATTGCCGGAGCATGCGCCCCTAAGAAAACAGCCGAGGCTATCCTTGACGGTGACTCAGAGGATGTCCTTGAGAACGGCAAGATGGAAATGCGTGAGAATCCGGGCAACGGAGACATGGTTTCCCTGCTTGGCTACGGCTGCATGCGCTTCACGATGAAGAAAGACAATAACGGCAAGGACATTGTGGATCAGGAGAACGCCAACAAGTTGATTGACTACGCCTTGGCTCACGGTGTGAACTACTATGACACGTCTCCGGTTTATCTTCAGGGACTTTCCGAGGAAGCTGTCGGCAACGCCCTTGCCAGACATCCAAGAAACTCGTACTACATCGCCACGAAGCTGTCCAATTTCAGTGATCATTCCAAAGCCGCGTCCCTGAAACTGTACAACGATTCGTTCAGATACCTTCAGACAGACTATCTGGACTACTACCTGCTCCACTCCCTCGGACGTGGAGGCCTTGAGGCTTTCGATGACAGGTTCGTGAACAACGGAATGATGGATTTGCTTCAGGCAGATCGTGAGAAAGGCAAGATCCGCCAGCTCGGACTCTCCTTCCACGGCAACCAGCAGCAGTTCGACGAACTTCTGAAACTGCACGACAAATACCATTGGGACTTCGTCCAGATACAGATGAACTATTTCGACTGGAAACACGCAGATGGTCAGCGTAATGTCAACGCCGAGTACCTGTACGATGAACTGGACAAGAGGGAGATTCCGATCGTGATCATGGAGCCCCTTCAGGGTGGCCGTCTGGCAAATCCGGCGGAGAGTGTCGTGAACAGGCTCAAAGAGCGTGACCCGAAAGCATCGCTCGCCTCATGGGCGTTCAGGTTTGTAGGGTCATACCCAAGAATCCTGACGGTTCTCAGCGGGATGGTCTATCAGGAGCATCTGGAGGACAACCTGCGCACATTCAAGGACTTCAAATACCTCACAGATGAGGAGAAGGAGTTCCTTGGCACTGAAATCGCCGGCATCATGGCCAGCTTCCCTACCATCAACTGCAACGACTGCAAGTACTGCATGCCTTGCCCTTACGGGGTCGATATTCCAGGAATATTCAAGCACTACAACGAATGTGTCAACGAGGGTGAGATCGCCCAGAGCACCGAGCAGGAGGACTACCGCAAACTGCGCCGGGCCTATCTCGTGAGCTACGACCGGGCCATCCCGTCCATCCGTCAGGCCAGCCACTGCATCGGTTGCAAGCAGTGCATAGAGCACTGCCCTCAAAGCATCGCAATTCCTCGTGAGCTCCGCCGCATCGAAGCTTATGTCGAGAAGTTGAAAAGGAACACATTGTAGTGAATATAATCTTTGCGATGCTTCGACAAGCTCAGCATCCATAAGCTCAGTGATAGGAATGACAAGGCCAGTTGGTCACTGAGCTTGTCGAAGTGACAATAGATACGCCAAAGCACCAACGCAGAAGAAAATTATTCGCCACAGACGCTGAATATTCAAAGGTTTTGATTATCTTTGCAGTCCGCAACTAAAAATGCGGACCATTGGAGAGATGCTCGAGTGGCTGAAGAGGCACGCCTGGAAAGCGTGTGGCCTCCCAAAGGGGCTCGCGAGTTCGAATCTCGCTCTCTCCGCGAAATTAACGGCTTTGCAGGACATCGCAAAGCCGTTTTTGTATCATTGTGTTCAGTCACTTCGACAGGCTCAGTGACCAGCATGAACAACAATTACCCTGAGCCTGTCGAAGCGAGCCCGATGTCCCGTCTCTGAAGAAACCAGATACTGATAAAAACAGATTCGGTCGCTGAGCTTGCCGAAGTGATGGGGTGTACTTAAACGAAAAAGGAACCCGCAGTCTGCGGATTCCCCTCCCAATAATAAATGAAATCGATTCTTTGATTACTCAACTTTCACTGAAATCTCACCGGTCTTGCCATCCTTGTCTGTTACGGTGACTGTGGTGGAGCCAGCCTTAACACCCTTGACGGTGACAGCGGACTCATTCACGGTGGCCGTCGCGACTGCCTCATCGGCAACTTTCACTGTGTACGGAGCGGTGCCTGTCTTCACTGTAATGACCTCCTCCTTCTCAACACCGACTGTGACCTCGGCCTTGTCAAACTCCAATTTCTCAGTCACAGCCTTGACCTCAACAGAGAAAGAACCGATGGCCTTGTTGTTGTCTGTGACAGAGATCGTGGCGGTTCCAGCCGCGACGCCTGTGACGGTAATCTTCTCTTTGTCAACCGCTACAGTGGCAATCTTCTCATCACTGGACTTGACGGTGAAAGGCTGCGTGCCGTTCTTCACGGAAACCTCAACGGTCTTGCCAACCTCAACCTCTGCCTTGGTTACGCTGAAAGTAAGAGGATCCGGAGTCTTGTTGTCATTTTTGTCACAAGATGTGAACACGAACGAACCGAGGCAAAGAGCTGCCATCACAACAGAACTGATAAAACTTTTCATTGGTTTAAATCTTTAATTGTTAATAATAGTTTAAGTACCTCAGACCGTTCCCGGCCTGACGCATTACTAAATCTCGTCTCCCGGAAACATTGCACGGGCCAAAACACAAAATTTTCGAATGGAGGCCAAAACGCTGCCAATGAATATATTAAAAAAGTCTCCTTCCACCCCTAACGGGCAGGAGGAGAGTATATTATTTCACTGACTGTCATGAAACTAACCTCCATGCCCAAATCAACAGAGCCTATGATCAAAGAGCAGAACTGTTCAACAAGTGGATTCCTGAGAAGGAATATGTGAAGAAGTCTCTGCCCAGGCGGCGAGGCGGGATATTTTCAGGGACGAGCCGCACCGGAGCAAAGGAGCGGAACGCTGAATATCCACTGCGCTACATCCTTGGAGGTGGAGGCCCCATAGGGCCGCGGCCCATACCAGGGCCCATGTGGCGACCGCCTTTGCCACCGAAGTTGCCGAAACGGTAGGTCAGGGAGACCACGATGTAGCGGCCCAGTGTGTTGTTCAAAGTCTCTGTGTGATAGTTTGAAGAATCAGACACCGACAGATTCTTGGCCTGATCAAGGATGTCGTAGGCGTTCAGGGCAAGGGTGAACTTTTCCTTGAACAACATCTTGGTGATCTTGGCGTTCAGGATCAGTTGAGTTCCCTGATCAGTGGTGTAGCCATTGTACCAATTGTAGTTGCCATCGGCGACAATGCCGAGGCCTCCAGGCAGGGTCCAGTTCATCGAGGCTGTGACCTGATTGCTCCATGTTGCGCTCGTGGACTGATTCGCGATGGTGTACCAGGACTTTGACATCCTCGTGCGGCCACCAGCGGTAAGTTCCACAACGTCATTGCGGTAAGTAAGACGAAGTCTCTCCATGAGACCGACTGTCTGAAGGTTGTTCAGAGTGAAGTCAAGCGAGTGGAAATCCTCAAGGAACTTGTCGGCGAGGAAGTTCTCCGCATCATAATTGTCACCTTCGTAGTATTTGCCCATGTCGAATGAGGAAGAACCCACATAAGACGATGACTTGGAATAACTTGCCCTGGACATCAGGAACACACTGAAGTTGGACTTCGCTATAGGCGAGTTCAACATGATTCGGAAGCTGCCGTTGTAGGAGTCCTTTCCATTGACAGGAATGGAATATTGCGCTCCGTTTGTCCCGTACCACTGCGCGTTCACAATCGGATTCTTAACTATTCCACCGTCGAGACCGGCGTTAACAGAAAGGAAATTTTTCTTGTTGGTGTGACGGAAATCACTCCTGAAACTATGGTTGAAATACGGTTCAAGATACATGTTACCGAAAGAGACACTCAACGGATTTGTGTTGTCAGGAACCCTCATGAGTTGGCTTACCGACGGTTGCTGCGAGCGGCCGAAATAGAACCCACGCACATTGGTGTTGTCATCTATGTCGTACCACAGCATGGCCTGAGGAGCCCAGTTCAGGACGTGGCTGTCGTAAGTGTCATAGCCGCTGGTCTCGTTGTGGGTGTCGGTAGGATTGGCGCTCACACCGGCCTGAGCGCGAAGCTTGTCCTTCTGGTAGACGAAGTTGGCGCCGATGGTCTGGTTGACATAGCGGTTGACAATCTCACTGGAATACACCTCATTAAGTACTTCCCCATTAGGATTATAGACGAGATTTGAGGCTCCGAAGTCCGAAACCACCCCGCTGTCGTAAGTGTTCTTTGTGGAAGTGCTCCGGTTCCACGATGCCTCATAGTTGGCCTCGACGAAGAATCCCTTGCCGAGAGGTTCGGTATAGGTCAATCGTCCACTCAATGACTGAGAGTTCTGCTCTTGGTTGTAACGCTGGTTGATGATGGAATCCGAAGCGGTCTCGAACTCATCGAAAGTCCTTGTAAGAGACTGGTTGAATCCATCCATGTCATTCCCGCTGAAGTTGTAACGCGCGTTGAAAGAGAGGGTTCTGCCAGCCTTGCCGAGTTTCTGCCGGAAGAGGAAGAAGCCGTTGGTCTTCCAGTTCTGGTTCGAGCCCGTGTTGCTCGTGAAGCCTTCGTTGGTCCGCGATGCCACACCGTTTCTCTCGGTCAAAGTGGAAAACTCTGAGATTTCATTGAAATCTCCGTTGCCGAAGCTGACCTGCGGCTGGAAAAGAATCGAGGTGTTCTCCGAGAACTTATGCTCAAGACGGACTCCGAAACGATGGCCGTCGGAGTTGGTCGTGTTGGATCCCTTGTTGTTGTAGATAAGATTGTGGTCATCAAGATAGGTGATTTTCCGGCTTTCTTCCTCCACATAAGTCTCGTTGTTATTGTAGAGGTAATTGCCGCCCAGATCCATCTTGCCGTCGAACAGGGAAGTGTTGCCGTTCAGACCACCCATCCAGGAAGTCGTGATTCCGTTGCCTGGTCCCCAGCCACGGCTGCCGCGGCCCATTCCACCGCCACCTCCGCGCATTCCCTGCATCATACTTCCGGCCAGATCATTGAATCCACGGTTGTTGGTGTTGTTGCCGTTGATCACCACGCTGAGTTGGTTCCTATCCGTGAAACGTCCCAGGAAACCGGCTCCTTGGTAACGCCAGTCACCGTTCCCGGATGAGAGTTCGGAGCCAGAGACCTGCTTGCGGACATCGTGCCCCGCTCCGGCCATAACATTACCGAAGAGGCCGTTCATCATTCCCTTTTGAATGGAGAGGTCGATTATCGTCTCATCGTTGCCGTCATCGATGCCGGTGAACTCAGCCTGCTCGGACTTCTTCTCCACGACCTTCACCTTGTCGATGATCTTCGCGGGAATATTCTTGGACGCAAGCTGTGGGTCGTCAAGGAAGAATGTCTTGCCGTCAATTGTTATCTTGCTGATTGTCTGACCGTTCGCAGTGACGGTTCCATCCTCGGAAACCTCCACGCCCGGAAGCTTCTTCAACAGGTCCTCCAGGACATCGTTCTCGGTCGTCTTGAAAGACGAGGCGTTATATTCAATGGTATCCTTCTTGATCACGATCGGGTTGCCGGCGGCGGAGACGCTTGCCGCGTCCAGCACCTGCTTGTCAGGCTCCATCTTCAACGCTCCCAGATCCAGCTTTCCCTTGACCTCAATATCCTTGGTCAGAGGCTTGTAACCAAGAAGTTCCGCCTTCAGGACATATTTCCCGGCGGCGACTTTGTCAAAAACCGTCTTTCCCTTGTCGTCACTCAAGGCATACTTGTAGGGTTTTGTATTGCCTGGTTTTGTGATGGAAACGGTCGCGAATCCGACCGCCTCCCCGGTGGAGGAATCCGTAAGCGACAATGTGACCGTGCCGCCTCCCTGAGCGAAAGCCAAAGAAAAAGCCGACATAACGCCGGCGACAAAAGTGATGAATTTCTTTAAGTTCATAAGGAATACTCAACTAATCAACCTAACGCTTCCTTTGACAGAGAAACACGGTGACAGTTTAATCCACACGGTAAAAAATGCAGAATAATAAAGAAAAATCCTAATAATATACCAGAGCGAAGCGATGCAAGCAGTCCTGGGCGCAACGATTCAACCATCACTTCACCCGGTCCGGATGGTCCTTAATGAACTTCTCCCAGCCTCCGGAGCCTTTCACCTTCGCCAGCGGACTGGAAATCGAGTAGTAATGGCAAAGGGCGATGGCAAGCGCGTCCGTGGCATCCAGATGTTCCGGCTGGAAATCCACGTTCAACGTCTTGCGGAGCATCACGCTCACCTGCTCCTTGGACGCGGCTCCGTTGCCGGTGATCGCCTGCTTGGCCTCCCGGGGAGCATATTCATGAATATCGGTGATTCCATATTCAAGAGCGGCGAGCATCGCGGCCCCTTGCGCGCGCCCCAGTTTCAGGATGACCTGCGCATTCTTGCCGTAGAACGGCGACTCCAGCGCCATTTCGGTGCCGTGGTAGGTCTTGCAGACTTCGGTGACGGTGTCGTAGATCTGACGGAGTTTTGAATATGCGTCCGCCTCATTCCGCAGATCCAGCACGCCCATATCCACGAAAACGGGCTTGCCCCCGACGACATCAATAACCCCGAAACCAAGGAGATTGGTTCCGGGGTCTATTCCGATTATCGTTTTCTTGTCCATAAAGAATTTACGAGCAAGGACTTACCGTCCAATGCGGTTAGTCTATGCAGTCGAATCCGGTGTAAGGACGGAGAACCTCAGGGATGACGATCTTGTCTTCCTTCTGGTTGTCTTCGAGCAGGGCGGCGACCACGCGAGGGAGAGCCAAAGAGCTTCCGTTCAGGGTGTGGCAGAGCTGCATCTTGCCTTCCTCGTCACGATAGCGCAGGTGCAGACGGTTCGCCTGGTAGGTCTCGAAGTTGGAGACAGAGGAGATCTCAAGCCAACGTCCCTGGGCTGCTGACCAGAGTTCGAAGTCGTATGTGATGGCTGAGGTGAAGCTCAGGTCGCCACCGCAAAGGCGGAGAATCCTGTACTTCAGACCAAGTTTGTTGACAATTCCCTCAACGTGAGCAACCATCTCGTCCAGAGCGGCGTAAGAGTTCTCAGGTTTCTCGACACGCACGATCTCGACCTTGTCGAACTGATGCAGGCGGTTCAGACCCCTCACGTCCTTGCCGTAGGAACCGGCCTCACGACGGAAACACGGAGTGTAGGCGGTCATCTTCTGCGGGAAGTCATTGTTGCCGAGGATGACATCTCTGAATATGTTCGTGACAGGGACCTCGGCGGTAGGAATGAGATAGAAGTCATCAAGACCCACATAGTACATCTGAGCCTCCTTGTCAGGCAGCTGGCCAGTACCGAAACCGGAAGCGGCGTTGACCATGATAGGCGGCTCGACCTCCTTGTAGCCGGCGGCGGTGTTGATGTCAAGGAAGAAGTTGATGAGAGCCCTCTGGAGTTTCGCGCCCTTGCCCTTATAGACAGGGAAACCGGCTCCGGTAAGCTTCACACCAAGGTCGAAATCTATGATGTCATATTTCTTGGCAAGTTCCCAGTGAGGAAGAGCGTGCTCAGGAAGGTTGACCTCAGGGCCGCCCATCTTCACAACCTGGTTGTCCTCAGCGCCCTTTCCAGGGATAACGAGGTCGCAAGGCATATTCGGCAGGAGAACCAGCTGGGCCTCAAGCTCCTTGTTGTTCTCATCAGCCTTGGCGAGGAGTTCGGAAGACTTGGCCTTAAGTTCGGCCACTTCTTTCTTTACCTCTTCGGCCTCATCCTTTTTGCCTTCCTTCATCAGACCGCCGATCTTGTTGGCGAGCTGCTTCTGCTGGGCTACAAGAGCGTCACTCTCTGTCTGGAGATTCCTTCTGTTGGTGTCCAATTCGAGGACTTTTTCCACGATGGCCCTCGCATCGAAATTCTTTACTGCCAGCTTCTCGATCACATGCTGCGGATCGTCACGAAGCGTTTTGAGTGTAAGCATAATATTGCTAATGGTTTAATTACAATTAAAATGAAATTCCCCGCTTGCTGCCGGGGAGGTTCCCCGACACACTTTTCCAGGCAAGCAACCCTGAAACGGGTTCTTTCAAAACAAAAAGAGGACAGGCACGATAACTCGAAGCCAGCCCTCTTTCATTATCAATCCTCCGAGTCTTAGTTCTCAAAAGGGATAACCGAGACGTAGGATTTGTCCTCTCTCTTCCTTGTGAACTTAACAGTTCCGTCAACGAGAGCGTAGAGAGTGTGATCCTTGCCCATTCCGACGTTCTTGTCAGGATTGTGGACAGTACCTCTCTGCCTTACGATGATGTTGCCGGCCTTTACGACCTCACCGCCGAATTTCTTGAGTCCAAGCCTTTTGGAATGAGACTCACGACCGTTCTTTGAACTTGATTGTCCTTTCTTGTGTGCCATAACCTTTAACTCTTTAGAAATTAAGCGATTGCATCGATACGGATCTTGGAAAGCCTCTGGCGATGGCCATTGAGCTTCTGGAATCCCTTACGACGGATCTTCTTGAACACGAGCACCTTGTCAGCCTTTGCCTCGTCATCGAGAACGGTGGCCTTGACGACTGCGCCCTTTACATAAGGATTACCGAGCTTGATCTGCCCTTCGGAGTCAACGAGCAGCACCTTGTCGAACTCGACTGAAGAATCCTTGGCCGCCGCGAGACGGTTAACAAAGATCTCTTTTCCAGCCTCAACCTTGAACTGCTGTCCTGCAATGTCAACAATTGCGTACATAAAAACAAAACTTTAATAAGTTTCAGCCGCAAGCGCCCGTAACCTCACGGGACTTCTGGAGCTCCACGGCCATAAAACAGATTGCAAATTTACGCAAAATCCCTTAATTCACAAAATATTTCGGAAAAGACGCATGTAACCCGAGTAAGTAACATTCAAAAAATAACCTGCATCATCTTAAGGAATCTTTTCGGCCTAGATCTCTTTTCTCATCAGTCATGTGCCACCGGCACACTCCTTCTTCAAAAAAAGATCTATCCTCGAAAATCTTCTCTTAATCTGAAGCAACTTATTATTTTCATGTTACTAAATGAAGGAATGGAGGCACATTCGACATTACAGACCACGAAAAGCAAGTGGAACTATGGTCTCGGAACGACAGATTCGACAAGAACTTGTCGGGCTACGCCCACCTGCCCTGGGCTAATCGTCAGATAGTAATGCCGACCGTTAGCGTCTGGAGTAAAACGGGTGATGCCCTGCTCATCAACCACGATACTCCCCGGTCCGGAGATTCCATAGGCATTCCTGTCCGATGTCACAGCATCGTAAACAGAACTAAGGTCCCATGTGGGTCTGCAGAACGGCATCTTTGCATAATGGGTGTAAGCCACTGTCAAAGGGTTCTCATTCACATCACCGAAGTCATTCTCTATACTTTCCGCAGGATAGAGAACCGCATTCCCGACTTCCCATCCGCTCACGACCATTGTCACGGGACACAGGTCGAACAGCCTTTGCGAAGAAGGGATGTCCCCTTTGATGTTCCATTCCGGGAACATATTCGCAGGATCAAATGTCCCTCCCATGACACAGACCTTGCCGACCTTGCGGGCGACCAGATCCACCCCGTTCAAAGGCGAGATCTCATCGGGGCCTGAAAGAAGCAGGTTGGACATATTGCAGAAAGAGCCTACTGTTATTATTATCGCATTTCCGTCCTTCGACTCGGCAAGTTTGCGTCTCATGACCTTGTAGCCATCTTCCACTGAAGCGGTGTCCACAAGTGGGCTGATCAGTGAAGAGCCGTCTTTGCGTCTTGCGTCAAGCACCGGATTAAGGTAGTAATACTCATCCGGATCGACTCCGTTCGAGGCAAAGCCTATGTCAATCCCGTCAATTCCGTTGAAACGGCATATTCCGTCCACAAGCAGGATAGACTTTCGATTGTCTTTCGAGATGGTCACCGCCGCCAGATTGATCTTTCCGGCATTGTGGTAGTTGATGACCATCTGCAAGGCAAGGACATCATCAATGTCTCCACCGATGTCCGTGTCAAATATGACATCAGGGACAGGTGCGGCAGAATCAGAATCACAGCATGAGACAGTCATACACACAAGCGCTGACATGAGCGTGCAGATAAATCCTTTCATAAACAAGAGGTTTAATATTCACTTAAAAAAGACTTCGCGGCCTTGACAGCCCTTCCCGCGCCTTCGGCCAGGACCTTATCGGCGGTGAACTCACCAAGGACTTCCTCCAAGCGCCCAAGTGACTCCCCGTCACCTGTTTTTTCCCATTCCTTTTTAAGAATATGAATCTTCTCGTAGTCCTGGATTCCCTCGGTAAGTTTGGCGAGATGGACACTGCCGCGGCCTCCAGGATAGACGATGAAGCAGTCCCCTGCCGGCCAGGAATGGAAGCGGACATCGGTCAGAGGAGCCTCCGGCCAGCTGTTGTATGCCCAGCGGAGGTAGCCGTCGTAGTTTTCGGCCACAGCGAACCAACCAAGCCACGTGGACTCATCCGGATCAGAAATCACAAAGGTATTCGGATGAGCCTCTCCGCAGCATGTGTAGAATGTTGTCAACAGTCCAAGTTCCTTTCTCTGAAGCTTAACGTCCTCCGGAAATTCTTTCTTGAACACGAATGCCTCGCTGAAATCCGCGATGTCGAAGATCACAGGTTCGTGATAGTTGCCCGCAAGCGACACCTTGAAATCCGGCTCGTACTTGCGCACCACCGCAAGAACCGCTTTCATTGCGTCCAGCGGGCGCTCATCCATCGCAATCATGGTCTTCTCAAACCATCCTTTCTCACGAAGATGCCCGGCGAAATCCTTGATGAAACGCCCCCAATACTCCTCATATTCAGGACTCCCGGCAACTGTCCGAACACAATCGTTCAAGCCTGTGGCCTGATTGTAGAAATCAAACTCCATTGCCCAAGGAATCATGGAGTAGCAGTTGATCTGGCGGTCTATTCCCAACGAGAACATGAATTCCACCCATCGGTCGAAGATCGTGTAGTCAAAAAGCCAGGTTCCATCAATGCGGCGTACTTTGGTCACCATCGACCCGAACGCATCATACGTCTGGCCGTCCCAAGGACGGTTTATCAGTGTGGCCGTGACAGATTTCTGGCCGGCGTCGGCGAGCAAAGACATCACAGGCCTCATCGCTTCAAAATGCTCCTCGCTCCATAGCGGGACGCTCTCAAGCCGCGCCACCGCATAAGGATTCTGCCAAAGATCCAAATGGAAAGTCCAGTCGCGGACAGGAGGCAGGACATGATCCGCCACACGGATCTCAATCGGGAGACTCCTCGCCTTGGCGTTGGCGGCGGTCACTGTCAGTTTGCCGGAATATTTGCCTGGCTTCGCATCTTCAGGGACAGACACAGTGACCCAGACCGGCTGCATCCTTCCGGCCGGGACGCCGGCATATTCATTTATGTCAAGGATGTCGGCGACCTGTACCTCGCCCCATTTTGTCTTGTCCTCACGGTAACCGCATTGCGAGAACCTCGTTGTGTCCAACAGGTCAGAAGTGACAAAACTCACGAACTGAAGCGTGATGTTCTCCGCCGGAATGGATTTTTCCCCATTCCGTAAATCACTGACTGACAGATAGACTTCTGACAAATCATCCGAGGATGAGACAACCGCCTGAGCATAGGCTCTCTCCCCTCTCCACACGGAATACTCAAAGGCCTTGTCCTGAAACTCCAGCGACTCGCCTCCGCCTTCGACACAATGCGAGCCCGTGGAAGCCCATCGCAGATTCAGCACCGCCTTGGACTCCGCTCCTGCCGAGAGCGCAAAAGTCAAAAACAAAAGTGTAAGAATATTTCTCATAAAGGCACCTGTCATTAATTCATGTCCGCGACGCAGCGAACCGGGAAAGCCGCGTTGTTCTCCTGATTGAACTTGTACATCTGGTTATCCCAGTGAACCTGATAGTAGACACGTCCCCAATTATGGCCTGGGCGTGTCACGGTCTGGATGAAAGTCGAGGCCCAGTACTTCTCGTACCCGTCCTGCCAATCCCTGTAGCCGCTCATCGGAAGGAATATGCAGCCCTTTGGATCCTCCGGCCCGGCCGAGGCTGCGTCCACGGTTCCGACATAGGCTCCCTGCTCGGCATACCACCAGCCCCACTTGAACTTCTTTGGCTCGTCATTGTTGGTCCCGATCAAAGCCTCCGCCTCGGCAGCCGTCGGAACACGCCATCCGGCCGGGCAAGGGTTGTTAGCGTCACTCCAAGTGTCTCCTCCGGCATAGGCCGTGGTCTCAAAGCCTGCAGGGGTGGTCATATCGTTCTGTATGCTCGGAAATCCGATCTTCTTGTCGTACTGATAAAGCAGACCTCTCACCTCGGGAGAAGCCGTGAATCTGTTCGGCTCACCCACATCACACTTGGCCCACAGTTTTCCGCCGATCAAAACGCCATAGCCCTGTGACACAGAAAGCTCTTCTGAAAGAGAACCGGCCGAAACCTTTATGACCGCATCACGTCTGGTACTGTAGGACTCAACGGCAGACAAAGACAGAACGAGCTCACCTTCTCCCTGTTCGCCGGCTCCTTTGACAAACGATATCCAAGAGTCCGCACCTTCGGAAACACTGGCGGTCCACCGGCCGCTGCTCGCGACAGAAACCGCATATTCATTCGCCGAATCGCATCCTATCAGACGTCTCACACCAAGCGTAAGCCCAGGCTTGGCCATCTGCACGACTTCCACAGTCTTGACCATATCGTCCATCACAACGTTGATGACAGCCCTTCTGTCCGAAAGGACATAGTCGTAGGAATCCACGTTGACTTCGAGTATGCCGTTCCCTTTGAGTACGGAAGGCAGAAGATGAATCCAATCCTCGGTTTCGCCGGAATATTCGACGTGGGACTTAGTGGCCGAAGAAGCGGTGACACCCAGCCGGAAATGGCCTCCTTCGGCCGGCACGTTGAATATTTCCGTGTCAAGTGTCAATTCGGCGGTCAGGTTCTTGTCGCACGCGCCAAGCACCGACGCGGCACACAGCAAAGCTATTATTATTCTGTTGTTCATGTTTTATGTCAATTAATATTATTGTTCAAGCGCTTCAAGCATTTTCTCGCGCGTTTCTCTGAAAAAGCGGATTCCAAGGTTATAGCGATCCATTCCAAGGACGACAGCGTCAACTATCTCACGGGCCTTGTCAGGATTCTTCTTTCCGAGCATTGTCAGCAATGTGTAATCATTGATTCCGTCACGCATCGACTCAAGCCGGATTGAACTGTAGACTTTCTTGTAGGCCGGATAGACGATGTATGTGTCGCCTCCTGGACAATACCCGTCCGTGGCGATGCCTTGTCCGGTCTTCGTCCAATCCTGGTTGAACCCCCAGTGGAGGTATCCTGTCGCACCGTATTTGTAATTGAGCCAATGGAGGATGCGCATGTGGATCAGCGGAAGTTCCAGAAAACGGTTGGCATATTCCCCTCTCGGAGCCATACAGGTGTAGAACCACAACTCGTCTCCCGCGGCCTGACGCTCTTTATAGAACTCGTAGCCTGAATGGAAATAATCCAGTTCCGGACACCACACGTCCACGACATCGGCCAGGGCATGGCTGTGGACAGCGTCCAGAATGCGGAGCGACGGAGCATTCTGCCGGAAAACCCGCGCCACATCCACATAAGTGGAGGCGTTGGCGTCACACGGCTCGTCACCGATGTGCTGAAGGTATATCCCGGCCCAACCTTTTTCCTGCAGATGTTTCTCCAATGCGGAAGAGAACTGGGGCAGGAATATCTCAGCCTCCCTGGAAGACAGCGGCACCACATCGGTTCTGTTCGGGATGTATACACCGTAGGCCGATTCCCACTCGCCAAGGCGATGCGCGATATGTCCTCCTTCAATGCGTTTCAGGTTCCCCTCTTTCATGAATATACCAACGGCCTTGTCAAAATTGGCGAAATCAAATGTCCAGGTGTCTCCGTTCAGTTCACATTTCACATAATCAAGCAACTTGTCCAGATAATAGACATTCTGTCCGCTGTCCCTCATCGTGTGGGCCATGATTGTGAGGTGTTCCCAATAACTGTCCGAGAACATCGGGACATTGCTGCCGTTCTTCAACAACGACAGGAAACGATGGTTGTGCCAATTGGAGACAAGCAGTTCCTGCTCGGCCAGAGTCACGTTCCTGACATCAGCCCCTAACTTGCGTTCAATGGAGAATGTCCCGTCACCGACCTTCCCGGAGAACGTGAGTGTAGCCTCGTATCTTCCGGCCAAGGCATCCTTGGGAATCGAAAAGCTTACCCACACAGGCTGGTTGACCGAGGCCGCGACCTTGGTTGACGCGACCTCTTTAAGACAGTCAGGATACTTGTCCGAGGCCGGGAAGACCGCCGCGCTTCCGGCGGGTTCCAGATGCTTGCCAGCCACCACATAGGTCTCGAAGGCCTTCCTGAACGGCTTTATGACAGACGAGCCGCACATCAGGCCGTCCGTTTCCACCTTCAGGTCAGAAACCGGAGAGTCGCATCTGACGACAAACTGGAACTCCGCGACCTCTCCTTTGGCATAACTCCAGACTTCTGTCTCCTCATCCCAATGGCTGTCTTCCAGAAAAATCTTACGCAAGGCGTCCACCTGGACGATCTGCACATCCGCTGACACATCCGGACCCGAGGAGGGCTGCGTTCCGGAGCAGGATGGAGACAAAGCGACTGTGGAAGCAATAAGGAATGCTTTGATATTCAATTTGATATTCATAAAACCATTATATTAGAGACTGACTGGAGGTTGGTTCGCGACAAGCGGCCACCCCGGGTTCTGATAAAGAGAGGAATTTTCCGCATTGCCGCCGCCCGTTATGAGGAAATGCTGGATTGCGATAGGCGACAGGTAATGCGCCATTGTCCAGCGATAGCCATCATAGACGTGGTTGTTCGAGATGATGTGATAAGGTGCGAGATACTTGCTGAAATCACGAGGAGAGACGTTCACATTCTCCTTGAGGTCTCCGAATTCGGACAGATCCTTGTTGCCCCAGAGGTTCATACCCAGAACGCAATACGGACTGTCGATCATCTGATCCATGGAGCGCCAGCGCCTGATGTCCGCGTTGCGCATGTTCTCAGCCATGAACTCGCAGCGACGCTCGCGCCTGATGCTGAACAACGTGGCGTCAACGACCTTGCCTCCGGAATATGCACCCCAATCCTCCAGTGCCTCTATGTTCATATCCGTGGCGGCGATGGTGACATTGTAGTCCTCATTGACTCCGGCCCTGCGACGGATGGCCCTCCAATAGGAGTCTGCCGTCGCATCTATGGAGCCTGTCGACTCGTAGCATGCCTCGATGTAATTCAGATAAGCTTCGGCCGCGCGGAAAATTATGCTCCCGACAGTACAGAGCAGTGTCTGTCTACCGTCGAAGTTCAAACCTTTTCTGAGAGCGTAGCCCGTCGTGTACCTGTTGCTCTCCGCACCGGCCGTGATGTCAGGCCACGGTTCGATCTTTGACGCCGGACCCGCCGGATCACTGTGAAGATTGGCGTCTCCTGGCTTCTTAACGAACAGGACAGCTCGTGTGTCGCGCCCTTCGGTTATCCTTTTCAAGTCTTCGTCGCCGGGATAGCCGCTGCCCGAGGCATAGACAGGAAGTCCGTTGGCCATCACGAATGCGTCGATCATGCTTTTCGTCGTCCCGTAGCCACAGTTGCTGGAAGCCCCCCACTGTCCGGTGGCATTTGACACGACATTCAGGTCATATTTCCGCCATAGAAGGACTTCACGATACTTCGACATGTCCGTGTCCGCAAACATATCGTAATATGAGTTTGAAGGCTCCGACGCGGAACCCTGAAACTTTCCGTTGTTTGAGGTCAGACGATATTTGTCGGCAACGATCTTTGACTCCCTCATGGCCTCCGAAAGGAAGAATTCCACCTCCTCGTCGATTCCTCCGGACGGATACTGGTAATTCGCGTTGTAATCCTTCCTCGCCCCCGGCCAGTCCGGGCCGTTAGGCACAAATGCGGTACCTTTGAAATATTTAAGCCAGGTCCCTTCATAAAGCGCGACACGGGATTTGAACAGATGGGCGCAATCCTTGCTGATCCGGTTGGTTCCTCCTTCCGGAACATCCATAAGCAGTTCCATCGCCTTGTCAAGGTCTGAAAGAATGAAACGGGATACCTCGTTGCGCGGATAGCGCTTGCTTTTTGCCACCAGGACATCCATGTCATCAGGCAGGACCTCGTCCACGATAGGGCAGTCACCGAATATCTTCAGTTTGGCGAAATGATCCCAGGCTCTGAAAAAATACGCTTCGCCGAGACACTGCCTTATAAGCGCATCGTTGCCGGTAATCCTGCCCTCTCCGTACAGTTTGGTCACAACCTGCAGGAAGTAGTTTATCTGGTACAGCTGCCCGAAGGAATTATATTCACCGCCGGACTCACTCACACGCCAGTACCCGGGAGCGAAAATGTCGCTTGGAGTGACATAGGCCATGTTGTCCGTGTTGTTGTCGCTTTGGAAAGTACCCCACTCATAGACTCCGTGTGTCGGGAACTGGTTCGTGTATATTCCATAAATGTACGAACTTAGGTTCGCCTCGGTCGTAAGGTAGTTCTCCGGGGTCAGCATGGACTCCGGCCGCTTGTCAAGGAAACCGTCGCAAGAGGACAACAGCAAGGCCAGGGAAACGACCGATGAAAGTTTTATGATTAATTTTCTCATTTTGATCCGTAATTACAATGTTACACTTACTCCGAATGAATATGTCCTGGACAAAGGATAGGAATTCCCCATAGAAGAGCCTATGGTCTCAGGATCGAACATCTTGCTCATCTTGGTGAATGTCAGCAGGTTTTCTCCGGAAGCAAAAACGCGCAGCCTGTCGATTCCGATCACCTTGGTCCACTTTGAAGGGAGGGTGTAGCCCAACTGTACATTCTTGAGGCGAAGGTATGACGCGTCCTGAAGATAGCGGCTCTGCGTCTCCTGATTTTTGAAGGTACCCCAAAGTGGACGCGGATAATAACTGTCCACATTCAGACCCAGGTAGTTTTCAGGGTCATCGCGGAAGTAATCCTTATGCACCGTGTTTCCCATTGACCACCAACCGCCTCTGTATGCGCCCCAGAAATAGTAGGAATTCTGGAAATACTGCCTTTTGCCCACACCTTGCAGGAATATCCTGCAGTCAATTCCTTTGAAATCGAAAGACAGGTCGAGACCATAGTTGAAGCGCGGCGTGACGTTGCCGATCACCTTGAGATCTCCGTGATCCTTAATTGTACGTGCGCCGGCGTCCACCTTTCCGTCACCGTTGAGGTCAGCATACATGATGTCTCCGGCCGCCCAGTCCGCACCGATTGAATTCTGTCCGCCCTCCGGAAGGCTCTCAAGATGAGCGTCCATCTCCTCCTGCGTCCTGGCGATGCCTATGGTCTCGTAGCCCCAGATCTCACCCCATTTCTTTCCGGCGTAATACTTGTCCAAGGTACCGGAAGGGTTTGAATATGTGGTGATCCTGCCCTGAGAGTCAGACAGCACGAACCTGACTCCGTAGCCGAAATCCTTTCCGATGTGATCCTTCCATGCGATCTCGAGCTCGAAGCCTTTGGTCCTGAGATCCGTGTTGTTCTTGACAGGAACCGCCGTGCCCAGAATGACCGGAAGCTCCTCGGACGGCCCCACCATGTCCTTGGTGTCCCGGACAAAAGCATCGAACGAACCGGTAAGGCGATTGCCCAGGAACGACCAGTCCAAACCGATGTTGCCGGAGGTGATTCTCTCCCAGCTCAGGGAATCGCTTATCAGACCAGGAGCCCACGAGAGGTTTGTACGGTTCCCGTTCACCAGCCATGTTCCGGAATTGTAGCTGTAGCCTATAGGTGCGTATGTCGGATAGACAGAGTTGGTGTACTGATTGCCGAGGGAACCGTACGAGGCCCTTATTTTCAACATATTGACGACACCTTTGACATTCTCCATGAACTTCTCGTTGGCTATGTTCCAGCCAACTGAGACAGACGGGAAGAATCCCCAGCGGTTCTTTGAGCGGAAACGCGAGCTGCCATCGTAACGGGCATTGACCTCAAGCAGATAACGTTCCCTGTAATTGTAGTTAAGACGTCCGAATATTCCGGCGGTGCTGTAGCTTGAATAGCCGCCTCCAACAGACGGAGGAACCGGGGTTCCGTCCATTCCGAAACCGGTCGCAGTGTCAAGCGATGTCGTGGTCGGAGAGACTATGCCCTGCTTCGTGGCATAGAGGCTGCGGTAGTTGTTGTCCTCGGCCTGGAAGCCGGCCATGACCTTCAGGTAATGCGCGTCGGCTATCGTCACCTCATAGTCTGTGACGACATTCACATTATAGTAGTCTGTCCGGCTCGCGCTCTCCTGGGTCCAGTTGTTGTACCACTCTCCCGCCGCATGAATTCCATCGACAGCCATCTGATGCACCGGCCATGCATATTCATTGTAGAACACGGTGGTGTTCCTGTAGTTGAAGTCCCCGGTGATGTTCCAACCTTTGACAGGAGTGTAGGTGAACTTGAATTGTTCAGAGAAAATCGAGTTCTGGTTGCGGCTCTGTCCGCCGTCACGCATTCTGAGAGCGTGGTCATTATACAGGAAGCCGTTAGGATCGTACAGCGGCCCTATCGGCCATGACTGGCGCCCGATTTCCTGAAAGAACCATCCGTCTGTCATCACGACCGGCTGATGGTAGTCTGAACGGGTATAGCGCGAGATGAAACTTACCGAAGCCTTGGGCGAGACCCTCGCGTCGAACTTCCCGGCAAGGTTGTAACGCTTCATGCCGTCCCCTCCGAGAGCCATCTTGCCCTCCTGATCAAGCAGATTCCCGGACACATACCATGACAGCCACTTGTTCCCACCGCTCATGCTTACATTATGTTCCTGCTCATGAGTCACTTTCTTGTAGAACACATCGTAGTAGTTCACGTTGTCGTTAGCCTGGTCGTAACCGCTGTTCCAACGTGTCGGGTTGCTGGTCATAGGGATGGTGTTGTAGAATATCTCCCCGTCCATATATTTGCGTATTCTCACCATCGTCTCATCCGCGATCCAAGGGCCATAACCGGAATTGCGTGCCGCGTCATTGAAAAATGTGGCCCAGGAATATGAGTCCATCTCCTCCGGGAGATTCAACGGAGAGACAAAGCGGAAACTGTTGTTGTAGTTCACCACGGACTTCCCTTCCCTGCCTTTTTTAGTGGTGACGAGAATCACGCCGAACGGAGCCCTGGAGCCATAGATTGACGACGCGGCGGCATCTTTAAGCACAGAGATGTCCTCTATGTCCTGCTGGTTGATCGAATACAGGTCACCTTCCAGACCATCGATCAGAACCAGAGTGTTGGCGTAGGAGCCTTCCCCTATCGTCGCAAGTCCTCTGACCTGGATTCCGGCCCTGCTGTTCAACTGTCCGGAATTTTCCGTCACCAGAAGCCCCGGAATCTTACCCTGCAAGGCCTGCACTGCATTCTGAACAGGGATTGACTCGAACGCGTCCGACTTGATCGTTCCCACGGCTCCGGTAAGATTGATTTTCTTCTGGGTGGCGAATCCGACAATCACAGTCTCGTCAAGCGTCTGTCTGTTCTCTTTCAGGCTGACGTTGATCTCCTTCACGCCGGGTGCCACGGTGCGAGACTCAACAACATAACCCATGCAATTATATTCAACCTCAGAGCCATCAGACACCGTGAGAGAATAGCGGCCATTGTCGTCTGTCACTGTACCCACGGCCGTGCCTTTGATGTAAACCGTCACACCCACCAGCGGCAATGATGTCCCTGAATCCGTAACAACTCCCTTGAGCAGCCGGCTTCCGAATTCGTTCTTGCCGGAAGATGATGTCACTGTTCTGGCCTTGCCCAGGACAATCTGCTTTTTCTCTATCCTGTAGCGGATGTCCGTGCCCGAAAACAGTTTGTCCAGAACCGTCAGGATGTCTGCGTTCCTGACATCAAGGCTGACAACCCGATGCTCGTCAACGACTTGGTTTGTGTAAATGAACGAATAACCGCTCAATTGCTCGACACGGTCAATAACCTTGACCAAAGGAGCGTTGTCCATACGCAGTGTGATGCCCACATCCTGAGCGGACAGGGTGAAACACAGAAGCGGCAGCAGCAGGACGGCCGCAATCGCCGAAAAGATTTTTCTCATGTACGATCTGTATTAATTATGTAATTCAAAACAACCCGTCCCAATAAAGAAGGGCTTCATTAATTAAGACACACAATTACCGACAGACCGAAATTTTATTTTGAATATATCAGATATTCTGTTATGCATTCACCGTCGTCATCAAAATCCCTGCGCTGGCAGCGGATCGGAGCCGTCTGTTCGATCAGCGACATCATGTCATCCAGTTTCTCATTCCGGAAAGTAGCACGAATCTGATAATCATTAACTTCCGCATCCACCACCTTAATCTTCACATCGTACAGCGACGACAATCTTCCGAACACATAGGACAGAGGGTCGCCTCTGAACGCCAAAGTACCCGTCCGCCAAGATGTCCATTTGAAAGTGTCAGTACGGAAGCAGGACACATCACCGTCTCCGTCACGGAGCAACTGGTACCCCTGAGGCAGCGCGTAACTTTTTCCCGGCACACTGATCCCGAGCTTTCCGGTCACCAGTGTCACCCTCTGTGATGTCCCGGAGTAAGCCTCGACATTGAATTCCGTTCCCGTCGCGGTGACTTCCATGTCTCCGACATTCACAGAAAACGGATGGTCTTTGTCTGAGCTCACCTCAAAATATGCCTCGCCATCAAGCGTCACGCTGCGTTTCCCTCCTGCAAACCGTGAAGGGTAGGACAAGGTCGAGCCGGAATTAAGGCAGACTTTCGAATTGTCCGGAAGGACAATGTTCGCATAAACGCCGTACGGGGCGGAAAAATCCTGCCACTCCGGTTCCGGAGATTTCCTGAAGTATTTATCATAAGAAAGCACCGTTCCCAGAATCAACAACGGCAGCAACAGGACAGCGGCGACATTCTTCCACCATTCAATGAATATCCCATGTTTCCTCTGGTTCTCTCCGATGGACTCCAGAATCCGCCTCTTAACCTTGCCCACGTCTATGCTCTCGAATCGGAACGCTGGATGCTCAGCCTCCCAGACATTTCTGAAGCGGTGATATTCATGGGCATTGTCAGGATGTTCGCCGACCCATGCCGCCAGCCGCGCCTCTTGTTCCGAAGTGCACTTGCCCTCAAGATAAAGAGACATCAGTTCCTCATATTCACGAACACTCTCATTCATAAGATATTACCAGCAACAAAATTATACATTCAAGGCATTTTCTCAATATGGAAAGCGCCCTGCATATTCTCAGTTCAATCGTCCTTTGCGTCACATTCATCTTCTCGGCTATCTCCGATGACTTCATCCCGCAGTCCTTGTACATCACATAGGATTCCCTTATCTTCTCCGGCAGAGTGTCCACAGCCCTGTCCAGAATCCTGCGCATGTCTGTGTAAAGGATGTAATCGTCCACATCATAAACCTCCAGAACATCGCCACGGCACACGTTGCGGGCATGCTCATATATCACTTTGTCATGTCTAATCTCATTCAAAGCCCGGTTTTTCACCGCGTTAAGCAAGTAGGCTTTCAATGATTTGCTGATCATGATTCCCTCTCTCCTCTCCCAAAGGTTGACAAAGACTCCTGAAACGATATCCTCGCACCTATGAATATCCTTGACATAGTTACCGCAGAACATCACAAGGTTGGCGTAATAGAGATCGAACAAGGCCTCAAAGGCCTTGGTGTCAGACCTTTTCAACCCTTCAAGAAAATATTTGTCATCAAGCCGCTCGACCTCTGTTCTCATCCTGTTCTCTTTCGATAAACGCACGAAAGTATAACAAAAAATCCATTAAATGAAATAATGATTTTTAATTTCGGATTCATGCTCCTGACGTGTCATTTATAATTTGTAAGTTATGTAATCCTTAAAAAATAACTTGGTAATCTTTGATTGTCTTTTTGGTCAATATGTCTTTCCTCATCAGTCATGTGCCACCGGCACACTCCTTCCTCTAAAAGACATCTATCCTCGAAAATACCGCCTATTAACTACTTACAAAATAATCACCCAGGAATATTCAGGTGTCGCTCTGTCATGAAAGCCAACAACCTTTCTGATACCCAAAAGTCATCTAAACTGCGCTTGGTGAAACCGAGTCGGCAACTTTCCCGAAAAAAGGCAAGAATACCTTCGTCACGTGGGAAGAGATCAAACTTCATAGTTTTTCGAAGGCTTGACAAGTTGTGTATGAAAAAGGGAAAGGTTGTCCGGTAATGTCGGCTTTTACCGGAGGAAAGGCGCTAAAATGCAATTTTGTCCGGAGGGAAGGACTCTCTCCGGACAAAATTAATATTCATTCATAATCACTGCTCGTCGAGGAACGACTTGGCGGCCGTGAGCGCGTTGGCAGGGCCTTCTTCGAGGAGTTTCTCTGAAGAGAAAGACTTTAGGATTTCGGCCAAGTGACTGAGTTTGGAATCATCGTCTTCTTTCCGCCACTGTTCTTTGAGGATGCGGATCTTCTCGAAGTCCTGAATGCCTTCGACGAGTTTGGAGAAGCGGACGCTGCCGCGGCCTCCAGGATAAACCACAAAGCAGTCCCCGGCAGGCCAGGTGCGGAAACGGGCATCGGCAAGAGGATCCATAGTCCAGCTGTTGTAGGCCCAGCGGAGGTAGCCGTCATAGTTCTCGGCCTGGGCGAACCAGCCGAGCCATGCGGCCTCGTCAGGGTCTGAGATCACGAACATATTCGGATGAGCCTCCGCGCAGCATGTGTAGAATGTCGTGGTCAGACCGAGTCCCTTTCTCTTGGCCTTTGCTGATTCCGGAAACTCTTTCTTCGGAGCGAAACCCTCACTGAAATCAGCAATCCCAAAGTTGATCGGCTCGTGATAGTTTCCGGCCAATGAAATCTTGAAGTCTGGCTCAGTCCTCCTGATCAAGGAAAGCACCGCCTGCATCGACTCCATCGGACGCTCATCCATCGCGATCATGGTCTTCTCGAACCAGCCCTTCGCCTTGAGATGACGGGAGAAGTCAGCGATGAACGATCCCCAATATTCATTGTACTCCTCACTTCCGGGAGCGGCCTGGAAGGTCGTCGGCGAAGATGTCGCCTGGTCGTAGTAGTCGAACTCCAACGCCCACGGAATCATTGAGTAGCAGTTGATCTGCCGGTCTATTCCGAGGGAGAACATGAACTCCACCCAACGGTCGAAGATTGTGTAGTCGTAGAGCCAACTGCCGTCTATGCGGCGGATCTTGGTCACCATCGAGCCGAAGGCATCCTCTGTCTGGCCATTCCACGGACGGTTCATGATGGTAGCGGTGACGGATTTCTGGCCGGCTTCGGCGAGCATCCTCATCACCGGACGCATCGCCTCGAAATGAGCCTCGCTCCAAAGCGGAACACCCGCATAGCGTGCAACCGAATATGGATTCTGCCACAGATCCAGATGGAACGCCCAATCGTGAGCCGGAGGCAGAACATGGTCGGAGACAACAAGCTCCACAGGAAGGCTGCGAGCCTTTGCGTTGCTTGAAGACACGGACATTCTACCAGTGTACTTTCCTGGCTTCGCGTCGGATGGCACATTGACCGTCATCCATACTGGCTGCTTTCTTCCCGTCGGAATATTCATAGATTCCTTGAGATCAAGCACGTCAGCGACAAGCACCTCTCCCCATTTGGATTTGTCCTCGCGCGAAGAGCACTGGCCGAACTTGGTCGTGTCAAGCAGATCAGAGACCACGAAGGAGACGAACTGAACGGAAATATTCCCGGAACCGATCACGGATTTTCCGCTGCGGAGATCAGAGACGGCAACGGTCACGTCCTTCAACTCGGCATCCGATGAAATCACTGCCTGCGCGAACACTTTCTCGCCCCGCCAGGCAGAATGATTGAAGGCTTTCTTCTGGTAGTCCAACGAAGGGCCGCCGCCGATGACACAATGCGAGCCGGTCGAGGCCCATTCAAGCTTAAAAGAAGATTGCGGCTGCGCGGCCACGAGAAATGGCAACGCAACCATAAGCACTATAGTAAGAACATTCTTCATCTAAATCATTTTAAGTAATCCTTTATGTCAACTTATTATTTTCATGTTCCTAAGAAGCCGCAAAAACAAATCGCCGCATATTTTTCAATGATGCGGCGATTCCTTTTCAAATTGTTATAAGCCTAACTGCTTGAAGAAGTCGTTGCCCTTGTCATCGACGAGGATGAACGCAGGGAAGTTCTCCACGCGGATCTTCCAGATGGCCTCCATGCCGAGGTCAGGATACTCCACGCACTCAATGCTCTTGATGCTCTCGTAGGAGAGAACAGCGGCAGGGCCGCCGATGGAGCCGAGATAGAATCCGCCGTGCTTCTTGCAGGCGTCAGTGACAACCTGGGTGCGGTTGCCCTTGGCGATCATGATCATGCTGCCGCCGTGATCCTGGAAGAGGTCAACGTAAGGATCCATACGGTTGGCTGTCGTAGGTCCCATCGAGCCGCAGGCCATTCCTTCCGGAGTCTTGGCCGGGCCGGCGTAGAAGACTGGATGATCCTTGAAGTACTGCGGAAGATCCTCGCCTCTGTCAAGTCTTTCCTTCAGACGGGCATGGGCGATGTCACGGGCCACGATGATGGTTCCGTTAAGGCTAAGACGTGTGGAGACAGGGTACTGGCTGAGGAGCTTGCAGATCTCGCTCATCGGCTTGTCGAGGTCAACGACCACGCCTTCGCCCTCACCGGCCTGGCGCAGGGACTCAGGAATCCACTGTGTAGGGTTATCATCCAGCTTTTCGATCCAGACTCCGTCCTTGTTGATCTTTGCCTTGATGTTGCGGTCTGCCGAACAGCTTACCCCAAGGCCGATCGGGCAGCTCGCGCCGTGGCGAGGCAGACGTACGATGCGGATGTCGTGGGCGAAATATTTCCCTCCGAACTGCGCGCCGAGACCGATCTTGTAGGCCTCCTCAAGCACCTGCTTCTCAAGTTCCACGTCACGGAAAGCGCGGCCGGTCTCATCGCCGGTCGTCGGCAGAGCGTCATAGTAGTGCGTGGAAGCCAGCTTGACTGTCAGAAGGTTCTTCTCAGCAGATGTGCCACCAATCACGAATGCGATGTGGTATGGAGGACAGGCAGCCGTTCCGAGAGTCTTCATCTTCTCCACGAGGAAAGGCACGAGAGTACCCGGATTGAGAACCGCCTTGGTCATCTGATAGAGGTAGGTCTTGTTGGCCGAGCCGCCACCCTTCACGACACAGAGGAACTTATATTCCATACCCTCCTCGGCCTCGATGTCGATCTGAGCCGGAAGGTTGCACTTCGTGTTGACCTCCTTGTACATGTCCAGAGGAGCGTTCTGGCTGTAGCGCAGGTTCTCCTCGGTGTAGGTCTTGTAAACGCCCTTTGAGAGAGCCTCGGCATCATCGAATCCGGTCCAGACCTGCTGGCCTTTCTCGCCGTGGATGATGGCGGTGCCGGTGTCCTGGCAGAAAGGCAGCTTGCCCTTCGCGGCCACCTCGGCGTTGCGCAGGAAGCGCAGAGCCACGTATTTGTCATTGTCGGAAGCCTCCGGATCGCTAAGGATCTTGGCGACCTGCTGGTTGTGGGCCGGTCTCAGAAGGAAATTCACATCCCTGAAAGCGGCGTTCGCAAGCATCGTAAGAGCCTCAGGAGCCACCTTGAGAATAGGATGACCCTCGAACTCACCAAGGGACACACCCTCGCCTGTCAGCTTGTAGTACTCGGTTGTGTCCGGTCCCAGCTGGAACATCGGAGCATATTTGAATTCTGCCATATTAATGAAATATTTTTAGTGATTATCAGTCTATGTCTTCAATCGGAGCCGTCGCGCCGCCGGAACCTTCCTGCATCAGGTAGCGCTTCATGAACTCATTCAGGTCACCGTCCAGCACACCTTGGGTGTCGGCGGTTGAATATCCCGTCCTCAGGTCCTTGACCATCTTGTACGGATGAAGGACGTAGGAGCGGATCTGCGAGCCCCACTCGATCTTCTTTTTCGTGCCTTCGATCTCGGCCTGCTTCTCCTGACGCTTCTTCAGCTCAAGGTCATAGAGCCTTGACCGGAGGATGCGGAGGGCGTTCTGCCTGTTGTCCTGCTGGAAGCGGGACTCCGTGTTCTCCACTACTATCCCTGAAGGGATATGCCGCACGCGGACTCCGGTCTCGACCTTGTTGACGTTCTGACCACCGTGGCCGCCGGAACGGAATGTGTCCCATTCCAAGTCAGAAGGGTTTATCTCAATGTTGATTGTGTCGTCCACCAACGGGTACACGAAAACGGACGAGAATGTGGTCTGGCGCTTGCCCTGAGCGTTGAACGGGGAAAGACGCACGAGCCTGTGCACTCCGTTCTCGGCCTTGAGATAGCCATAGGCATAATCGCCCTCGACCTGGATCGTGGCCGACTTTATTCCCGCCTCATCACCCTCAAGAAGGTCTGTGACGGTCACTTTGTAGCCGTTCCTCTCGCCCCAGCGGAGGTACATTCTCATCAGCATCGAACTCCAGTCGTTCGCTTCGGTGCCGCCCGCGCCGGAATTGATCGTCAGCACGGCGCCGAGGTTATCCCCCTCCGCACCAAGCATATTCCTGAGTTCCAATGCCTCAACGTCCTCCACGGCTTTTGAATATGACTCTTCCAGTTCCTGTGTCTCCGCCGTGGTGACGGTCTCGTCCGTGCTTCCGCCAAGACTCTCCTTTGCGAAATCGTACAAAACATCAAGGTCATCCACCTCGGTGGACGCCTTGTCGAATCCTGTCACCCATGACTTCACGCCGTTCAGGTTCTTCATGAACACCTCGGCGGCCTTAGGGTCGTTCCAAAAGTCCGGGGATTCCGTCTTCTTCTGCAATGCGGCTACCTGCCCACGTTTCCCGGGGATGTCAAAGACACCTCCCCAACGTCTCCAACCGCTGATGCAGAGCCTCTATCTGATCCTTTAATATCATCTGCTCTCCATTTTAAATTTGTTCCTACAAAGTTACACAAAAAGCGAAACATAAAAAGTGAATCGCAATTTATGAAACGGATTTTCGAAGCGACTGTGAGAAAAACACATCTATCTCAGCTCAGGGATACACATCTTGATGAGGAGGCCTCTCGGAGCGCCGTGTTCCAAAGGAGTGAGTTCCATGCCCTTTGAATATGAACGGGTCACAGACGCAGCCTTCGGATAGACCTTTCCCGCAGCCTGAAGGGCGGCGCGAAGCATAGTCTCGTTCTCGTCTCCTAACTGGCAGCCGTCAAACGGGTCATCGTCGGCCTGAATGTCAACAGGTATGCCGTCCGGAATCGAGTCGTTACGGCCGTTACAGTCAGCGAACTTACTGATCATCACGTACATTCCCCAATCCTTGATCAAAGAATAATCGTACTTGCCGTTGTAGAAGTCACCCGGGGCAAGCATGATCCCGGCGCAGTACTTCCCGTAGGTCTGCCGCCCGACAAGAACCACATCCATGTACGGCTTCAACCCGACGATAAGGCCCTCCGAGGCAGAGGCTGTACCACCGGCCACGATAGCGTAAACCTTGCCGATTCCCAAATTGGCGTCGGACACATCAATCTTCAACTTCTGTGAACTGATTTCATGGACAGTCGAAAAATAAGTGTTGGTGTCCTCGCCCTGCTTCTTCCAGGCATCCGCGAGGATTGAATTGTAAACTTCCGTCTGGAATATATCACCTGCCAACACGTTAGTCTGCGGAGCGATCATCGAAGCAAGCACGTTCTCTGTGAAAGCGTAGCCTCCGCCATTGTACCTCAAGTCGATGACGAGCTCATCTATATTCTCGGATTTGAAGTTTCTGAACACGTCAGGAAGCGCCTGTGATGACTTGAGGTCGAATCCGGTATAAGCCAGATAGCCGACCTTCTTTCCGGAGACATCAAATGTCTTTGTCACCAGAATCGGATCCTCGTACATGTCCACGGCACTCAAGCTCACATTCGTGACATCATCACCAATATGATCCCCTTCAAGACATGTCACCCCAAGTTCGATGGAACGTGAGCCAAACGCGTCATGGATGTTGTCCATTGTTATGGCCTTTCCGTCAAGGGTGATGATGACGTCACCTCGTTTGAGCCCGGCTTTCTGGGCCGGCCCGCCGTTGCTGACATAACTCACCACAAGGAAATATTCACCAGGCTTGTTGCTGATTCTTCCGGCCTGAAGATCGTAACCGTAAGTAAGTCCCAACCCCTGAACAGAGTTCCGGAACGACTTGAGGTCATCAGTCAGAACAGTCCACCTGTCCACTTCCTTGCCTCCCTCGTGATACCGAATGCTCCTGACCACTTCCATCGGCATCCTGCAAGTGTCTGGATCCAGCCTCGCAAGATCCTTTTCAACCTCCTCGTTCCAAAGGTAATACATTCCCAGCACATCGATCGCATACTGATCCGCCTTGGCAATTTCAGGACTCGGAACAGCCTCTATCCTGTCAGCATTTGTTCCCACACATCCCGCAAGCCCCAACATAGCCGCCACCAGCACAGCAGCGACTCCACACATATTCTTTGTCTTCATATTCATGGTTTATTCCGGAATATTCCAAATCACATCGCAAACAGCGAACGTGATTTCACAAAGATATTCATTTTTCTTTCTCTTTCGTTTCTTTGTTGTATATTTGACTCAAGTTTCGCATTTTCGAAACACCATTCTTCTTCTCTTCACTGCTTGCAGTGAAAGCGCATCCCCTCCCCTCGGGGGGATGGATATAGGGAGGGGGTAACGTGAAAGGCCCTACGGGGTGGGCAATCACCTCCGAACGTGAGACACTGTATTTGACAGCAGGTGATTGCCTACTTTCGAAAGTTGAGTATTTGAGTTTATTATTTGAGTTTTCTGCGATGACCGGCATTTTCGATTCGGGTTCGGGCGGGCTGTCCGTACTGCGGGAGATCCTTCGGGTTCTTCCAGAGGAAAGGTTTGTCTATTACGCCGACAACGCCAACTGCCCGTACGGGGAAAAGACACCGGAGTTCATCCAAAGCCGATGCAGAGCGATCACTGAATATCTCCTCTCGCGGGGGGCGCGAATCATCGTGGTGGCGTGCAACACGGCCACGGCGGCGGCGATCACCACCTTGAGAAATGAATATCCCGTCCGCTTCATCGGGATGGAACCTGCGGTGAAGCCGGCCGCTCTCAGCTCAAAGACCGGAGTGATCGGGATCCTGGCTACCGCCGGAACGCTGAAAGGCATCAAATACCTGACAACCAAAGGGATTTATGAGGATGATGTGAAGATCGTAGAGCATGTGGGGCGAGGATTCGTGGAGTTGGTGGAGAACGGTATCCTGGACGGTCCGCAGGCGGAGGAAACGGTGCGGAGAAGTCTTCAACCGCTGCTGGACGCCGGCGCGGACAGGATTGTGCTGGGGTGTACGCACTATCCGTTCCTACGGGATGTCATCCAACGGGTCGCCGGTCCTGACGTGCAGATCATTGACCCCGCTCCGGCGGTGGCAAGGCATCTGATCGAGGTGATGAGAGAGGAGGGGCTGCTTACAGGGAGCGTGGCTTCGACAAGCTCAGACACCGAGGCTACAAAACAGCGAGAATGTTCAGTCGCCGAACCTGTAGGAGCGACATCAAAGCCAGACATCGAACTGGTCACTTCCGGAGACGACATCTCCGCCAAACGGATTCTCAACATGGTTCTTGAAGAGGGCAGAACCCGCCAAGGCAACCAATAGCCCTATGTCAAATCAAACAAACAGCAAAACGGCTCCGGCCAAAACTTCTTAAGATATGGAATCAAAAATCGAGGTCAAAGACTTCGCCTACTGTTCAGACAAGTACCAGTACACGATGGGCAAATCCTTCTACGAGACAGGAAGAAAGGATGTCATAGCCGTCTTCAACATGTTCTACAGAAAAGCCCCGGAGAACAACAACTGGGCGGTCGTGAGCGGTGTCGAGGAGGCCATCGAATGCATCCAAAACCTCGGCAAGGCCGAACCGGAATTCTACGAGAAGTTCCTTCCGGGCGATGAATATGCCGAATTCCGCAAGTATCTGTCAACCTTGAGGTTCACAGGAAACGTCTATGCGATGCGCGAGGGCGAGATCGCCTTCCCGAACCAGCCGATCATCACGGTGGAGGCGCCTCTGATCGAAGCCCAGATCCTGGAGACTCCCCTCCTGTGCATAATGAACCACCAGATGGCCGTGGCCACGAAAGCCTCAAGGGTCTGCCGCGCCACCAACCGTCCTGTCAGCGAATTCGGTTCCCGAAGGGCGCACGGCCCGTGGGCTGCCACCTACGGAGCGAAGGCCGCCATCATAGCCGGCTGCGCCAGCACCTCGAACATCCTGACCGGAGTCCTAAACGGAGTGCCTTCCACCGGCACGATGGCCCACAGTTTCGTCACGTCCTACGGCAGCACGGTCGAAGGCGAACACAAAGCCTTCATTGACTACATCAACACCCACCGAGGCGAGAACCTCATCCTGCTCATCGACACCTACGACACCCTTAAATGCGGCATTCTGAACGCGATACGTTCCTTCAATGAGTGCGGCATCGACAATGAATATCCCAACGGCTACGGCGTGCGCCTTGACAGCGGCGACCTCGCCTACCTCTCCGTCAAAGTCCGCCGGATCCTTGACAACCACGGACTTACTGGCTGCAAGATCTTCGCCACCAATTCCCTTGATGAGTATCTCATCTCGGATCTTGAGCGCCAGGGAGCCTGCATAGATTCCTACGGAGTCGGCGACGCCATCGCCACCAGCAAGGCCGCCCCATGCTTCGGCAACGTCTACAAACTCGTACAGATCGACGGCCGTCCGGTTCTGAAACGCTCCGAGGACAGAATCAAGCTGATCAACCCTGGATTCCAGATCACGTACAGAATCACAAAGAAAGATCCGGATCTCGGAGAGATCTACAAGGCCGACGTGACCTGCCTGCGCGGCGACACCCTCTCCCAAAGGATCGAGGCCGACGAGACCTTCACGATCTACGACGAGCAGGACCGCTACAAGTACAAGATCTTCCAGTCCGGTGAATATTCCTGGAGACACCTCCAGCATCAGGTCGTCAAGGACGGCGAAAGATGCGCCGAAAGCCACACCCTGCAAGAGAAGAAGGCCTTCTACAACAGCGTCTTATCGCACTTCAGCCCGTCCGAGAGGCGACTCATCAACCCGCACTACTACAAGGTTGACATCTCCGACGACCTCCTGAACACCAAGCTCGAGATCCTCGACACCCTCAACAAAGAGATCGAAGCCTTCAGCATCGACTAAGTAACCTTCAAAAAATAACCTGCATCATCTTAAGGAATCTTTTCGGTCTAAATCTCTTTTCTCATCAGTCTTGTGCCACCGGCACACACCTTCTTCAAAAAAGAAAATATTCTCTTAATCTGAGGCTGCTTATTTTTTTTCATGTTACTAAGAAGCTGTTTTGACTTGTTTGAAATGTTCTTTGAGGTGAAAAAATCTTCATTTTCTTCCCGCTTCTTCAGTCAGACAGCACCGCTGTCTTCCTTGGAAGAAGCGGTCGAACCTGAAGTGTTTCACTCTCAACCCGGCGACATCAGGCATTTGGTTAACATTTCAGCCTATTTCGTCGAAACTGAAGTTTTTCACTCTCAACCCAGCGACATCAGGCATTTTAACATTTCAGCCTATTCCGTCGAAACTGAAGTTTTTCACTCTCAACCCAGCGACCGAACCGAGGGCAATCGAACTTGTTCGGATTGCCGAGGTGAGCAGCAGGGGAAGAGCTTGCTCCTAACCTTCAAACAAACAATTCAAAACAGCTTCTAAGGCTCCAATGGGGTTCCCTCTACACGAGCGCATATTTCCCTTTTTCTCGCTCGTAAAGGTACATTTGAACTCTCACAAGCGCAAAAAAGCCGTTTCCGCGCCTGTCCAGTTCATAAAACTATACGGCGATCACATCGTGAAGCTTGCGTATGTAACTGACAAAGGCTGGAGTCCCGACATTGAAGCTGAAGTCTCGACATTGAAGAATGACTGAATATCCCATCCCGAGAAAGGCTCTTCCTTGAAAAGTGTGGCAGGATGTCCGGCCAGACAGGCTTTCGCCGGACATGCTATTGATTCAATCGGGAAAAGAGTTTCTGGTGTCTTTTACAAACCGCAGCCGTTGAAAAGGCGGTAGAGCTTGACAATGATTTGACGTTCTCTGCACACTTGGAAAACATTCTTGCTGACGGACAATGATTTAACGTTCCAGGTGTGAATGTTTTTGCACACTTAAGAGTCCGCGACCCCATCGCAGCTCGTCCTACTGGCATCATCCTGTCCCA
>SAMEA104315421__coassemble_458_pt1 | contig 154281 bp, 107 predicted proteins | sample SAMEA104315421__metabat2_low_PE_038 | metagenome-assembled genome bin SAMEA104315421 (sample SAMEA104315421) | gut metagenome | biome: Monkey gut; feature: monkey-associated habitat; material: faeces | place: China | collected 2013 | reverse complement strand
AGGCGCTTCCTGCGCACGTGGCAGGCCAGCGGTGGGCTCCCGTGAGCGGAGAGGCGCTTCCTGCGCACGAGGGAGGCCAGCGTGGGACTCCCGTGAGCGGAAAGGCGCTTCCTGCGCACGAGGCGAGCCAGCGGGGGACTCCCGTGAGCGGAGAGGCGCTTCCTGCGCACGAGTCGGGCCAGCGGGGGACTCCCGTGAGCGGAAAGGCACTTCCTGCGCACGAGGCTATCTCTGAAGGGGGGGCTTGGTTGCTCTGCTTTCTAAGCGCAGGTGCGATGAATGACCGAAGATAGTTCTTGATAATATTTTCCTTTGGAAATTTGTTTTATTGGAAATTAATTCCGTACTTTGGGAAAGTTTTCGTTGGAAACTATTGTATAAATGCTTGTTAATTATTTAAAACACTGATTATTATGAATGCAATTACGTTAAAGGCGCTCTTTTGCATCAGCGGGGTGGCTGTCGGTGGGCTTCTTCTGTTCTCTTCTTTTGAGACCAAGGCTACAGAAAGGTGGGGAATAGGAAGTGCTTTGGTTGCCGAGTCTGTCGAAGTGGCTCTGACTCGGGTTGCTGAGCTGGGAGTTGAGAAGATGGATCTGGAAAATTCTGGAGTTAAAACGCTGAAAGGAAATGAATTGACGACTGAGATGCCGAATGCCGAAAGGTTGGAGGGAGAGCAGGGTGTTGAGATGACGGGTGCGGTAAGGCCGGCGGAAGAGCAGAAAGCAGAGCTGTCGGGTGCGGTAAGGCCAGATGAGGAGACGGCGGCGATGGAAAAGCCGACGACAATGGTGGTGCACATCACCAAGGCTGATTTCCTTAAGAAGGTCTACGACTTCGAAAAGAACCCCGATGAGTGGAAATATCTCGGATCTCAGCCGGCCATTGTCGATTTCTATGCGGACTGGTGCGGACCGTGCAGGCAGCTGTCGCCTGTGCTGGACGAACTGGCCAAGGAATATTCAGGGAAACTCACCATCTACAAGGTCAATGTGGACAATGAGAGGGGACTGGCTACATTTTTCGGCATAAGATCGATTCCGACGCTTCTGTTCATTCCGATGAAGGGTAAGCCGCAGAGGTCTCTCGGGGCTTTGTCTAAGACGGAGCTCAAGGGAATCATCAAGGATGTTCTTAAAGTTGAGCTGTAGTTGGTAGGTCGTGGAGAATAAGAAGAACACAATCTGTCGCCTTCGCGAGATCCATAGGGCAATCTCCGGGCTGGACGCTGAGTTTCAGAGGAAATTCGGGCTGAACCTGAACGAGGCGATGCTTCTCTGCTTCCTTGCGGGGCAGGGAAGCGCTTCGGCATCGGAACTATCAGATGAGTTGGGGCTTACACATTCGAATATGTCCAAGGTTCTTGCCTCGGCGGAAAAAACATCCCTCATCAGCCGGAAACTTAACCCGGCTGACAAGCGTGGGATGATCTTCTCGCTTACAGACGAGGGCCGCATCCGGCTCGCCTCCATCCACTGTGAGGAGCTGGTGATCCCGGACTTACTCAAAGTAATCCTTGATTAGGCTCAGAGCCTTACGCTCTTCCTTGCGAGCCTTTCAGAACAAGACCTTAAAGATCCGCTGTGTGGGTAAGATTGCCGTCAGTGTCGTAGATCCTTACGGCGATCTTTTTGGCGTTCACGGTGATCTCCATCCTCTGCCACTGGCCGTTGGTGATCACAGGGAAGGATGCGTCGGTTGATCCAACTTCGCGGAAAGAGTACTTGTGCACGTGGCCGCTCAGCATCAGATCGACACCCGCACCGTTGAGGATAGGCAGGAACTTCTGTGACATATTCAGATTGCCGTGCCATGCGTCCTTGATCTGAGGGGGAATATGGTTGAAGACGATCCTTCTTTCGGCGTTCTTCCACTCATCACTCTCCACCACGCCCTTGAGCCATTTGGCCTCCTCGTTCAGATAAGGCTCCGAGCAGAGCCGTCCTTGGTTCTCGATGTCGCTGTCCACCTTGTCCTCGCCGCCGTCCAGCACCAGAAACAGGAACTTGCCATATTTGAAGGTGTAGTAGGGGCCGTGCTCCGGGAAGTCGAAATATTCAGAGATCCGCAGCGCATCCCTGCCTCTGAACTCGTGGTTGCCGCGGGCCATGAAGAGAGGAGTCTGGTCGGCGAACAGGTCGCTTGCGGGCTTGAGGTAGTGCCGGACGATCTTCTCGCTGTAGGCCAGGTCGGAGGTCATGTCTCCGTTGAACAGAACGAAGTCGAACTCCTTGTTCTTCTCCTTGTCCGCGAACAGTCTGCGCAGTAGCGAGTCCTGGGCGTGCACGTCATTGACAACGGCGAACCTGACCTCGCTGTAATCCTCTTTGAGAGTGGTGGCCTTAGGCAGGTCAACCTTGTAGGCCGGCGCTCCGGAGCCTTTCCCGTAGACCGGATTGTAGTTGTTGTAGTAGTCCTGCACCGCCGTCATCATCACCCTGTAGCGGTAGCTGGTGCCGGGCTTAAGCCCGCCAACCGTCACCTTGTGGATCTTGCCGATAGGCTTCAGCCCGTGGCCGCGCATGTCGTAGTACTTCGGCCTGTCCTTGTAGTAGAAATTCTCCTCGTTGTCCGGAGCGATCTCCACCCACCCCACGGCATCTACATCCGTCATCCACATCACCGTGAAGCTGTCCGTGGTAACATTCTGAAGGTAAGGCCCGCACACAATCCTGGCAATGGCCGGCCCGTTCTGCGCCTCCGCCAAAAACGGCAGCACCGCCAGAACCGCAATCAAAAGGAACTTTCTCATATTCTTGAATATCACTGTTTATCGTCTGTTCGTCAGAGGCCCGGCCAAAGAAACCCGGCAAACCGTCCGTCCGTTTCGTTGAACACAAATTTACTTCGTTTTGCCGAAAAGGCAAAATCATTGGCGCGGTTCTTTCAATCCGCAATGGATGAGTCCACTTGAAAAAGTCGTTTTTGAAAAACATGTGCCTCGCAGATACTTCTGTAAGGGGTAGAAAGTGGCAAATGGCACTTTTTCAAGTGGGCTCATGGATCCAAATGTTCGAAATTAATTATAATTCATTATTTTTGTGTTTGGTTCCGAGACTCTTCTATGTGGTTAAGGAACGATTATAATAACCAATAATGAGTCCACTTGAAAAAGTCTTTTTTTTGAAAAAAATATGTGCCACACAGGTACTTCCAACGGGGGTAAAAAGTGGCGAATGGTACTTTTTTAAGTTGACTCAATAATGTATTGAATAGTTATGAACAGCATGCTGATGAGGGGCTTGATGATCGGCCTGACTGCGCTGTCAGGCAGTCTGGCTTTGTCGGCTCAGGTTGTGGTTTCTTCAGGATTTGAACAACTTGACAGATGGGCGTCCGAGTGCCTTGCCGAAAGGAGTATGACCCTTGGTTATCCAGGCAACAATGACATAAGACTGGAGGAGTTTTACCGCTGGTACACAGGAAACAATCTGGAGTCGATGATCATCAACAACGCGGGAGATCCGTTCGAGGAGGGTGACCACACTCTTTCCTCATTGGATTTCGAGCGTGAGGTCATTCAGTATTTCGCTCCTAAATACGGATTTGACGGGAATGACCTGTGGGGCATTGTCACCATGAGCGGAACCGACGGCAACAACCACGGTATTTATTTCGGAGTCAATTATCTGAAGAGGAAGACCGGCAAGATGCCCGTCGTCTATGTCTCTGATGAGGCTCATTACAGCAACTATCGCCTTTGTGATCTCCAGCACCTCGAAGTCCGTCTTGTGAAGAGTGACTCCATGGGCAGGATGGTGCCGGACTCGTTGGAGAAAGTCCTTGACCCTACACGCCCTTGCCTGATAGTCTATGCGATGGGTTCCACCTTCAAGGGTGCCATAGATGATCAGAAGGCTCTTGATGATGTACTGGCAAGGCACGAGGGGATGGCTGTATATCGTCATGTTGATGCGGCTCTGTTCGGTGGCTATCTGCCATTCACCGAATATAAGGACCTGGTTGACCGCAGGAAAACCGGCTTTGATTCCATTAGCGTCAGTGGTCATAAATTCTTCGGCATCGACAGCCCTTGCGGACTCTTCATCACAACCCGCGACGTTTACGACAATCAGTCAACCTACGACATCTCTTATCTGAACGCCAACATGCGCATGATAAACTGCTCACGATCAGGAATCGAGCCACTCAAATTTTGGTGGCTTATGAAAACGGTCGGCGATGAAGGCTGGACAGAGCAGGCCGCGAGGATTTTTGAAAACACGCGATACCTTAAGTCTGAGCTTAAAAGGATAGGTTGGCCTTATTGGAACAATGAATATAGCAACACAGTCATATTCCGCCGTCCTTCCGCCAAAGTCGTAAGGAAATATAATCTCGCTTGCGGCGAGGACGCGGCGTTTGGCGGAAAGCTGTCGCATGTTGTCGTCATGCAGCATGTCACAAAGGATTCGATCGACAGGCTCATCGCCGATCTGCGGAACGAGACAATCTCGGATCTGTGACGTCAATCGCATTCCCGCGCATCTGGGTCGTCTCAGCCGACGAAATCCTTTGGCAGGACACCGAACTGCCTGAAGAAGCATTTGGCGAAGTACGACGGGGTGTTGAAGCCTACCATGTAGCAGATCTCGTTGACCTTGTACTTTTGCTCGGCCAGCAGGCTGGCGGCCTTGCGCAGACGCATCTCCTTGATGAAATTGTTAGGAGTCATGCCGCAGGCCTCCTTGGTACGCTCGAACAGGACGGAACGGCTCAGGTGCATCTGCTCCGCCAAGTCATCGACGGAGAAATCCATGTCGGTAAATCTCACAGACACTATCTCGCTGATTTGCTGAAGGAATTGCTCGTCGCCTTTACCCTGCACGGTGCTTCTTAACGGGGCGTACGGACGTTTGCTGAAACTGTCCCAGATCATTTTTCTCTTGTCGAGAATGCCGTTCCGCTTGCTCCGGGAGGTGGTGCCTGTTATGTTATGGCTCCTATTCGATGATTTTTGTTATTTTTGGTTCAATGATCACTTGATGTCTGCATTAAAATTTTGAATGATATGAAAAGGTTTCTTATTGTGATGGAGGCGGTGTTGCTGACTGCTTTGTCCGTGTCTGCGAAAGTCTCTCTTCCATCGCTCGTCGGTGACAACATGGTTCTTCAGCGCAACACTTCCGTGAATGTCTGGGGAAAGGCCAAGGCCGGGGCAAAGGTCTCAGTGTCTGTGTCATGGAGCAAGGAAAGGTATCGTACCAAAGCTGATCCGGACGGGAATTGGCGTGTCAGGGTAGCGACCGCTGACGCCGGCGGCCCTCACACCATGACCATCTCCGACGGCGAGCCGGTCACCGTCCGGGGGATCATGCTCGGCGAGGTTTGGCTTTGCTGTGGGCAGTCCAACATGGAGATGCCGCTCTGCGGTTTCATGATGCAGCCGGTTGAAAATTATCCCGAGTACCTGATGGATGTCCCTACCGAGGCCTCCTTGATCAGGTTTTTCCAGGTTCCCCGGGTTCCGGCTGACGAACCGGCGGACACCTGCGGAGGAGAATGGCTTTTGCCTACCATGAGGAACGCGAGTCAGTTCAGCGCCTGCGGTTATTTCTTCGGCAGGGCGTTGTCCAAGGCTCTCGTAGGTGTGCCGGTGGGTCTGATCTCCTCGAACTGGGGAGGCACACGCATCGAATGCTGGATGAGCGATGAGGCAATCCTCTCCACCGAGGGGATCAACCATGAGTTCGCCCTCTCCGGAGAAGGGGTCACCAGTGAGCCCCACAGGCTGTTCAACTCGATGATCTGGCCTCTGCGCCATTACACGGCCAAGGGATGGATCTGGTACCAAGGGGAGTCGAACAGGATCAACTGGTTTGACTATAGGAATCTTATGGTTTCCATGGTTGACTTGTGGAGGAATATCTGGGAGGATGAGGGAATGCCGTTCTATTTCGTTCAGCTTGCCCCTTACCCCTACAACGGCGAGGGACTGCGCTCTCTGCCTCTGGTCGTGGAGGCACAGTACCAGGCAATGGCTCAAATCCCTCATAGCGGCATTGCCGCAACGACAGACATCGGCAGCCGTACTTGCATACATCCTCGGAAGAAGATGGAGGTGGGCACCAGGCTTGCATGGCTCGCGCTCCGTAACGACTATGGTGTCGATGGAGTGCCGCTTCCTGCTCCGACCTACAAGTCGATGGAGAAGGAGTACAACGATTACCACAAGTGCAACCAGCTTGTCCTGAGTTTCAACAATCTTTCCGGACAGAATGAGTTCAATGAGTCCGACAGCATTCTCGGTTTCGCCTCGGACGGCTACTACACTCCGGGAGGCTTTGAGATCGCCGGGGCGGACAAGGTCTGGCATAAGGCCAAAGTCAACTTCCGCTGGTGGCAGAATAAGATTGAAGTCTGGTCGGAAGATGTCCCCGAGCCTGTAGCCGCTCGCTATGCTTTCAGAAACTATCCCGAGGATGCAAACGTGATGACAACCTCCGGTCAGCCTTTCGCTCCGTTCAGAACGGATGACTGGGAAGTCAAAGATGTGGGAATAATAAAATAAAAACGTGATGAAAAGGATTCTGTGGGCCATTCTGGCGCTGGTAACGAGCGCCAATGCGGCATATTCGCAGACGTGCTGGACAATCGGAACGGACGGTTCTATAGAGCTGAATCCCGAAAGGATCGTCCTGCCATATTCCGACCACATCGAGATGAGCGGGGAACAGGTTTCCTGCGTCCTTCGATGGATGGTTGACGAAAAAGGCCTGTTCAGCCAGGAAAGATCGTTGGTTTTCCCGATGCTTCGCCGTGTCCCTAATGACACGCACGCCAGCCTGCTTTACAGGATGGGTACGGACGTCATGTCGCTGGTCGGGATCAACTCCCTTGTGCCGAAACAGCTTTCCACTAAGAAAGTGTCCATAAACGGAGGCCTGTCAGTGATCAGTGAATATGGTGTCGGCAAGGCGAATGTCGGAGGAGCCAGAGGAGACAATCCGAAGCCGGTCGCCGAAGTCAGGACAACGGTGTTTCCAAGCAAGGTCCATCCGATGCTCTGCGAGATCTACAGCATAAGGAATATCTCCGCCAGTCCGCTGGTGCTTAATGTCCCGAAGTTCAGCCAGGAGGCGAAGACCCTGGCCGACAAGGGTGTGGACGGCAGCTATGTGATCCGGGCAGACATATTTGGAAGTGGAACCTATGTTCTTGAGCCTTGGCAGGAGATCGGATTTCAAGTGGCTTTCCAGGCCTACCGGGAAAAAGGAGGAAGCATGATTGTTCCGGACTTTGATGCGGAATATTCCGACAGGATGTCCTTCATCCGCGACGCCATCGATTCGTCCCTGATTCTGGAAACACCTGACACTGTGATCAACACAGAGTTTAGATTCGCCAAGATCAGAGCCTCGGAAAGCATTTACAGGACAAAGGGAGGCCTTATGCACGGTCCCGGCGGAGAGTCCTACTATGCCGCGCTTTGGTGCAATGACGAATGTGAATATGTCAATCCGTTCTATCCTTTCCTTGGCTATGCGGTCGGCAACGAATCTGCGTTCAACTGTTACCGGCTTTATTCAGGATTCATGAATGATGATTTCAAACCGGTTCCAAGCTCGATAATTGCCGAGGGGACGGACATCTGGGACGGAGCAGGTGACAGGGGGGATGCGGCCATGATAGCGCATGGGCTGTCAAGGTATCTTCTGGCGAGAGGAGACAAGAACGAGGCGGAGCAGCTCTGGCCGTTCTTGAAATGGTGTCTGGAGTATTGCCACCGGAAACTCAACGCTGCCGGAGTTCCGGAATCAGACTCGGATGAGCTTGAGGGTCGCTTCCCTGCCGGAGACGCCAATCTTTCGACGGCCTGCCTCTACTACGACGGGCTGGTGTCCGCCGCATACCTTGCCCCTTTGCTGGGGGAGACTGCCTCCGTGACAAGGCTGTACCGAAAGCGGGCGGCGCGATTGCGAGAATCAATAGGTCGCTATTTCTCGGCCAACGTAAGCGGCTATGAGACATACCGTTACTACGAAGGAAACGACTTGCTGAGGTCCTGGATTTGTCTGCCATTGTGTTTCGGGATTGACGACAGGGCTGAAGGCACGCTTGCCGCTTTGTTCTCATCCGAGATGATGACGGAGGATGGCATTCTTACCCAGCAGGGCAGTTCCACATTCTGGGACAGGTCAACGCTCTATGCGCTTAGAGGGGCTTTCGCCGCTGGTCATGCGGATGCGGCTCTCTCGCAACTCCACAATTATTCGGAGCGCCGCCTTCTCGGAACCCACGTCCCGTATCCGGTCGAGGCCTACCCTGAAGGGTCGCAGCGGCATCTGTCGGGGGAGAGCGCACTCTATTGCAGGGTTATCACCGAAGGTCTTTTCGGAATACGTCCGACTGGAGTTGATTCATTCAGCCTGAAGGTTCAGATGCCCTCAGGCTGGAACACGATGTCACTTGACCACATAAAGGCTTTCGGCAAAGACTTCAACATCGCCGCGCGAAGGTTGGACGACCAAAGAATCAAGGTCACGGTCAATTATGATGGAAAAACCCGTGAATATTCAGTCAAATCAGGACAGGAAATCAAAAACATAACATTGAAGTGATGATTATTCCATAAATCATCGTGGCAGATAACTCCTTTATAATCAAGGAAAAACGCTATGTCCTGGTGCGATGTCTCCCACTAGGACATAGTTTATTATCTTGATATTCAGTAATTTAGATGCCACGCTTTTTTCCTATTTCTCGCCGGTGTACATCCGGCAGATGCCGAGGGTGAAGGCTTTGTGGGTGACGGTGCGGAAGCCGGCCTCGCGCATCGTGGCCATGAACGCCTTTTTGCCGGGGAAGGCGGCCACAGAGGCGGGGAGGTAGGCGTAGGCGGCCTTGTCACCGGAGACCTTGCCGCCGATCTTCGGGAGGATGTGCAGGAAATAGAGGTCGTAGAACCAGCGGATTATCTTGTTCTCTGGGCGGGAGAGCTCAAGGATCACAAGGCGGCCGCCGGGTTTGAGGACGCGCAGCATCTCCCTTAGGCCTTTCGGTCTGTCCTCGAAGTTCCTGATTCCGAAGGCTATGGTGACCCGGTCGAAGGTGTTGTCCGGGAACCGTAGGTTCTCGCCGTCTCCTTCCTCGATGCTTATCATCTCAGTCAGGCCGGCTTTGCCGACCTTCTCGCGCATCACCGCCAGCATACCCTCCGACAGATCCACGCCGGTCACGTGTCCCTTGGTCATTAAGTCCGATCTCCCGGAATCTCCGGTCACAAAACCTGTCGATGTGACCTGTGCCTCGACTGGTGCTTTGGCTGGAGCCTCGACTGGTGCTTTGGCTGGAGCCTTAACATGTGCTTCAATAGGAGTCCCGACTCGTTTGTGAGACCTGCTCAAGGCTTTGGCGATGGCGATCGAGAAATCGCCCGTTCCGCAGGCCAGATCCAGGACACGGGCCGGAGCCGGAGCGTCCACGATCTGTTTCAGAGCCTTCTTTCTCCAGATCTTGTCCACGTCCAGCGAAAGTATGTGATTCAGAGAGTCATAGTCGCCAGCGATGCTGTCGAACATATTCCTGACTTTTGTCTTTGTCGGCATATTCCTAAAAAATTAAAAATCCCGCTCCGGCGAGGATGGAGAGGAAGAAAGTTGAGATCACGAGCATCGGCAGCATCGGGTCGAGAGCACGCTCGCTCCGGGTCCATACACCTTGCAAGTGCTTGATGTACAATGGAAGAGTGATGATGAATATGTAATGTCCCGGCGCGAAATCATAGACCGCGCAAAACACCAGTATCAAGGCCCAGCCCAATGTGACCAGGATGGTCTGGTATATTCTCGCCCCCTTCATCCCGAGCTTGATGGCCACGGTCACACGATTCACCGCATCCGTCTTCATATCCCTTATGTTGTTGACATTCAGCACTCCCACGCTGAAACACCCGATGGCGGAGGCAGGTAGTAGCATAATCAGTGACGGCAACTCCCGAGCCGCGACATAATACCCGCCAAGCACCGACACAAGGCCAAAGAATATGAACACGGACATATCCCCCAACCCTCTGTACCCGTAAGGATTCTTTCCGAGCGTGTACTTCATCGCACCCACAATCGCCGCCGCGCCAAGCACTTCCAGACAGATTGACTCAGTTTTGAATATGCTCCTGAAGGAAACACTTATCATCGCCAGACCGGAGACGATGCAAAGGACGATGAATATTCCGATGAGTTTTTTGATGTCTCCTACGGTCATATCTCCGCTGCCGAGGGCGTACTGGGGACCTTGACGGTCAGCAGAGTCGGTGCCGTTCAAGGTGTCGCCGAGCTCATTGGACAGATTTGAGAGGATCTGTAGACATACCGTTGTCAGGAAGATCAGCGCGGCTGTCCACGGACTGACATCTGCCTTGTCCGCTGCGAGCGTCACTCCGAGGATCACTCCGGACAAGGACAGCGGAAGTGTCCTCAGTCTCATTGATTTTATGCTGGCTTTCAGCGTCATATTCAATAATTATTTGATTCTGTATAACAAAGGTACTCATATTCTCGAAAATATTCATAACTTTACATTTATTGCGGAAAAGCGGCTCGCTTTTGCGGTGCCACTCCGAGGCAGGAAAGATTGAACATTAATATTCATGAATATGAGACGTAAATCATTCATTCTGGCAGCCGTGGCTGCTTTTGCCGCTGTCGCGTGCGGCCCTAAGGTTTCTGACAAGACAACGTTGGAAGGCTCTTTCGGTGAGGGCGCTCCCGAAAGTGTCAACATCAAGATCCAGGAAATGGACATTGACACAACCGTCGCTGTCACTGACGGCAAGTTCGTTGTCGAGCTTCCTGCCAACAAGGCGATTTTCGCTGTTTTGACCGCTGATGGCGTGCGTGCCAGGTTCATCCCTGACGGCACTCCGCTGACCTTCTCTGTCAATGAGGAAGGCGCGGGTGAGATCGTTTCCAAGACACCTGCGGTTTCTGTCCAGGAAAAATACAAGGCTTACGTTGACACTATGATCAAGCTGGAGAAAGACGCCAGGGCCAAACTGGAGGCTTTAGGGGACGAGGCCGCGGATTCCGCGAGATCCGAGATCATCGACGCTTATGACGCCGCTGTCAGCGAATGTGACAAGAAGGCGTTTGAGGAAAACAAGGACAACGCCCTCGGTGCGTCAGTGTTCGGTAATCTGCAGTACGACCTCGCTCCTGCCCAGGTGGATTCGATGCTGAACCTGCTCGATCCGTCTCTTCTTGAGACAAAGGGCATCGCAAGGATAAAAAAGGCTAACGATGCCAAGAAAACCACTGCCGAAGGCATGATGTTCACAGACTTCAACATCGACGGCGTTAAGCTTTCCGACTATGTAGGTAAGGGCAAGTACGTCCTCGTTGACTTCTGGGCATCTTGGTGCGGCCCTTGCAAGAGGGAGATCCCTAACATCAAGAAGGTCTATGACAAGTATGTCGGTGACGATTTCGATGTGCTCAGCGTCGCTGTTTGGGATCAGCCTCAGGCATCCGTGGACACCGCCAAGGCTTATGGCGTGAACTGGAACGAGATCATCAACGCGCAGGCTGTTCCTACCGATCTCTACGGCATCCAGGGCATTCCTCACATCATCCTTTTCGGACCTGACGGAACCATCGTCAAGAGGGATCTCCGCGGTGAAGGCATTGAGGAGGAGGTCGCCAAGTACGTGACCGCCAAGAAGTAATATTCAAACGCTTTGAGCGGGAAAAATCTTACAGTCAGGGAGAAAATCGCCCTGTTTCCACATTCCCCGGGGGTCTATCGTTACTACGATGCCTCGGGGAAGGTGATTTATGTGGGCAAGGCCAAGGATCTGCACAAGAGGGTGGCTCAGTACTTTGTGCCGCCGGAGAGGCTGAACGTGAAGACTCGGATCCTGGTCTCGAAGATCGCCGACGCGCAGTTCTCCGTGGTGGATTCCGAGGCGGACGCATTGCTGCTGGAGAACAACCTCATCAAGCAGTACAAACCTCACTACAACATCCTGCTGAAGGATTCCAAGACCTACCCGTGGATCGTCATCACCGACGACGAGTTTCCGAAGATCTATTTGACCAGGCGTGTGGACAGGAAGAACGGCACCTATTTCGGGCCGTACAGCTCGGTCTCGCACGCAAACTACCTGCTGGAGTTTTTCCGCAAGAACTATCCTCTGCGTTCCTGCAACCTGAAAATCACCGGCGACGCGATCCTCCGGGGCAAATTCCGCCCGTGCCTGGACTTCCACATCGGACGCTGCAAAGGCTGCTGCGTTGGCGCGATCAGCAAGGAGGAATATTCATCCTACGTCACCGAGATCACCCGTCTGCTGAAAGGCGGCGTGAATGAGATAATCCGTGAATATGAGGCCGAGATGAAGCGTGCGGCCGCGGAGCTCCGTTTCGAGGAGGCGCAGGTCTGTAAAAACAGGATAGAGTCCTTGAAGAAGCACTATTCACATTCGATAATATCCTCTGTCGCAGATACTTCCTGTGATGTGTTCTCTCTGGTTTTCGATGGCCAGGAGGCTTTCGGAAACTTCCTGCGTGTTCGTGGCGGATCTGTCATCCAGTCGTTGAACCTGGGCTTCAAGATGAACATCGAGGAGGAGCAGGCATCTGTACTCAGCACGTTCATCGCCGAGATCGAATCCAAGTTCGGTGCATTGGCGAAAGAGGTCATCGTGCCGTTCAAGCCGGATGTGGAGATAGACGGCATCGACTTCCGCATCCCGGCGCGCGGCGACAAACTTTCCCTTCTCGAACTGAGCGTCAAGAATGCCAAGGAATATCTTTTCAACTCCATCAAGCAGAGGGAGCACACCGATCCTGACGAATATCGCAGGATGGTTCTTGAGGACTTGCGCAAGGCCTTGGGAATGAAGGAGCTTCCGACCCACATCGAGTGCTTCGACAACTCCAACATCCAGGGAACCAATCCGGTGGCTTCCTGTGTGGTTTTCCGTGACGGAGTGCCGTCCAAGAAGGATTACCGTAAGTTCAAGATCAAGACGGTCATCGGGGCCAATGACTTCGCTTCGATGAAGGAGGTCGTCAACCGAAGATATTCAAGAATGCTTGAAGAGGCTCCGGATGACCTTCCGCAGCTCGTAGTGATAGACGGCGGTGAGGGGCAGTTGGAGTTCGCCCGCCAGGCTCTCGCCGAATTGGGCTTGATGGACAGACTGATGGTCATCGGCCTTGCCAAGCGTATGGAACTTGTGATCAGGGTGAACGATCCTTATCCTCTGTTTCTGGACCGTAACTCGCAGGCTCTTAAAGTCTTGATGCACATTCGTGATGAGGCTCACCGCTTCGGCATCACATTCCACCGCAGCCTCAGGAGCAAAGCCCAGATCCAGAGCGTTTTGAGGGAGATCAAAGGTGTCGGTGAGCAGACCGAGAAACGCCTTCTTATGCACTACGGCTCAGTCGCCCGCATCGCAGCCGCCCCCATCGAAGACCTCTCCAAACTCGTTTCCCCATCCCTCGCCGCCGAGATTCTCAAGGCACTTGACCAGTCTTGACCCAATACATTGAACCGTCTGCGACACACGCGTGATCTTCGCGCGTGATTCGCCCCCTTCTTGCGCACCACCTTGCTCCTTGTGAACACCTCGTGAGCCAGATCAGCCTTTTTGCTCACAACAAGGCCTTTATGGGGACCTTTGTGAGCGGAAGAGCCTGATCTGTGCACGGACAACTGCTTTTGCCAGCTCCTTGTGAACACCTCGTGAGCCAGATCAGCCTTTTTGCTCACAACAAGGCCTTTATGGGGACCTTCGTGAGCGGAAGATCCTGATCTGTGCACGGAACACTTTTCTACTTCTCGGCGCGAATTCTCCGTGCTACAAAAATTTTTTCTTTTTATGGAATAAATGCGTTATTGGCTTCCATATTTTTCGGAATAAATGTATATTTGCCTATGTAAAATTTCGGAATAAATGTGTGAGATATGCTTGATCGTAAGATTTCAAAACAAATAGAAAACTATCTAAAGTCCGGCGGCGATAAAATGCTTGTTGTCGATGGTGCGAGACAAATCGGGAAGTCGTTCATTATCCGTGAGATCGGAAGCCGGATGTTCCCGAACTTCATTGAGATTAACATGGAGAAAGACAAGCAGGGTGACAGGCTGTTTGCGGAAGCCAAGACAACCGAGAACTTCTATCTTGCATTGAGTGCTGTTGCAGGGGACAGAATGTCCGACAAGAAATCAACGCTCGTGTTCATCGATGAGATCCAGGCCTATGACCACCTGCTTACCTTGGTTAAGTTTCTTATGGAAGATGGGCGCTTTACCTACATAGCAAGCGGATCTCTGCTCGGGGTCACATTGAAGAAGACACAATCCATCCCGATAGGAAGCATAACTCCTTTGCATATGTATCCACTTGATTTCGAGGAATTTCTTTGGGCCAACGGTGTAGGGCGACTCGTTATAGAAGACTTGCGTCGGTGCTTTGAAGAGAGGGTCTCGCCCAACGAATCCATACACAGGAAAATGTTGGACTTGTTCAGGAAGTATCTTCTTGTGGGCGGTCTTCCGGATGCTGTGAATACTTATGTGAAGGAGCATAACATCGTCAAAGTGCGCGATGTGCACAAGGAAATTCTGGAACTCTATGGTCTTGACGCTTCAAAATACGAAAAGGAGTCATCGCGTAAGCTTAAGATTCTACGAATATATGAAATGATTCCGTCAAATCTTGAAAACAAGAAGAAGCGTGTCAAGGTCAAGGACATCGAAGGAAAAAAAGGTAAACGAACCAGTGACTATCAGGACGAGTTCGACTACCTTGTGTCTTCCGGGGTCGCGTTGGAGGTGGATGCCATAAGCCAGCCTGCTTATCCGCTCAGACAGAATGCGGGGAAGAATCTTCTCAAATTGTATCTTAATGACTGTGGCTTGTTTACAGGAATACTATATGGCAACGACATCAGGCCGGTTCTTGAAGACATCCGTTCTGTCAATCTTGGTTCGGTTTACGAGACGGTTGTCGCCCAAGAACTGAAGGCGCACGGATTTGACCTGTATTATTATGATAACAAGAAAAACGGTGAGGTGGACTATCTGATTGATGATGTGAGGAATATGTCATCAATACCGCTTGAGGTAAAATCAGGAAAAGACTACACGACGCATAGTGCTCTTGACAGATTTGTGGCCAACAGAGATTATGCGATCCGGCAGGCGTGTGTGTTGTCCAATGGATCAAAGGTTTTTGAAAAGGATGGTATCACATATTTCCCGATATATTTTGTGATGTTTTTCAACCATGATCTTGACATGCCTGAGGAAGATTATATATTCTAAGATCATATTGCGACTGGTGGAATTGACATATTGAGAATTTTTGTGTAAGTTTGATAGATTGTTAGACATCGTTTGAATATTCAAAGATTAAGATTGATTGTAATGAAGAAAATTCTTGTGATGGTGGCGGCGTTTTGTGCCGCGGGATTCGGAGCTTGGGCTCAGGATGATGAGAATTCGGGGCTGGAGTGCACCAGCATTGTGGTCGGGAGGCTGGCCAGCACGGACGGGTCGGTGATGACCTCGCACACTTGCGACGGCACCTCCCACACTTGGGTGAACATCGTTCCGGCCAAGGATCACAAGCCGGGTTCCGTGACTCCGATCCGCAAGAACTGGCGCAAGACGAAGCTCGTGACCGACACCGCCGGAATCAAGATAGTGGGAGAGATTCCGCAGGTCGCGCATACATATTCCTACGTCAACACTGGCTATCCATCGCTGAACGAGAAGCAGGTGGGCATCGGCGAGACGACGTTCACGGGGCCGGACACCCTCATCAACCACGACGCGCCGCTGCTCATCGAGGAACTCTGCCGTCTGGCGATGGAGCGTGCCGCCACGGCAAGGGAGGCCGTCAAGGTGATGGGCTCTTTGGCAGAGGAATATGGCTACGGGGATGGTGGTGAATGTCTTACGGTCTCCGATCCGAAGGAGGTCTGGCAATTTGAGATCGTGGGAGTCGGAAAGCATAAGCTCGGGGCAGCCTGGGCTGCGCAGAGGATTCCGGACGGACACGTCGGGATCTCCGCCAACATTCCGAGAATCGGTAGGATCGACCGCGCTGACACAGAGAACTTTATGGCTTCCGATAACCTTGAGCAGGTGGCTATCGACAACGGCCTTTGGGACGGCAAAGGGGATTTCGTGTTCTGGAGGGTGATTGTCTGCTCTTACGCTCAAGGCCGAAACTACCGTGAGAGGGAGTTCAGGGTGTTTGACCAGCTGGCTCCGTCGCTCGGTCTGAAGTATGGAATGGATGATTTTCCGTTTTCCGTAAAGCCGGATTCGCTGGTGGATGTCAGGAAGGTAATGGCTTTGTTGAGAGACACTTACGAAGGCACGGAATGGGACATGTGCAAGAACTGGACGATAGATGTGCCTGAGAAGGACGGCGTTCCCGCCCACAAGGAGATGAGTCCTCTGGCCAATCCTTGGTTGACCACTCCGATGCGCAACACGCTGAACAGCATCGCTCCGGGCGTGATCGATTTCAAGAGGACGCTGGCGGTGGCCTGGTGTTCATATTCAACGGTCATCCAGAGTCGCTCGTGGCTGCCGGACGGCATCGGCGGAGTCTGCTGGTACGCCGTGGACAATCCTGCGCAAAGCCCTCGCATCCCGATTTTCTGCGGAAGCACGAAACTGCCGGCCGCTTTCGAGAAGTGCGGTCAGAAGGAATATTATCCTAACAGCGTGCTGTGGGAGTTCCGCCGGGCCAACAAACTGGCGACACTTTCGTGGCAGAAGACCAAGAAAGAGTTCACGGACAATGTGTTGGAGATGGAGGCGATGACCTTCGAAGGCCTGCCTGAGCTTGAGGCTGAATATTCAAAGGCCACCCCTCGCAAGAGGGTGCGGCTGCTGAACGCCTACACCGCTGAGATCCACGACAAATGCGCCGCCCGCTGGAAGGAACTTGAGGCGAAGTACTGGTCTATGTTCGGAAGAGGGTTTTAAGATCTTCTTGAATATGAGATCTTCGAATATGTTTGTGGCAGGTCTGGCGACCTTGCTGTTCTCTTTGTCGGCTTTGGCCCAGGATTGCTGCTGTTCAACTGACTCTAAGCCGAAGTATGTAGCGTTGTCATTTGACGACGGGCCGAGCCTGAAGTTCACTCCTATGATGTTGGACGTGTTGGAGGAGAACGGAGTGAAGGCCTCGTTCTTTCTTATCGGCCAGAACATCAATGAGGAGACCGCGCCGATCATCCGCCGGATGGTCCGGATGGGATGCGATGTCGAGAACCACACATATTCCCATCCTAATCTTACGCAAATCTCTGACGCTCAGATTCTTGAGGAGGTCGCCAAGACGGATTCACTGATAGAGCTTTACGCCGGTGCCAAGCCTGAATATCTCCGCCCTCCGTTTACCGCGCACAATGCCCACGTCGCGGATCTTATTGACGGGAAGATATTCATCGCCGGCCTCAGCTGCCGTGACTGGAGAGCCAATATGCCCGTTGAGGATCGTGTGACGATGACCCTTGACCGTGTGGAAGACGGCCGCATCCTCCTGTTCCACGACACGAACGAGCGCACCGTCGAGGCCATGAAGACCATCATCCCTCTGCTCAAAGCCCGTGGCTACGAGTTCGTCACCATCCCCGAACTTTTCCGCCTCTCCGGCAACACTCCCGCCTACCACTCCCCAAAGATGTACGGCCGGGCCTACTAAGGTTGTCTCTCTCTGAGAACTTAACAGAATAAGTTTTAGTCGGTATTCGCGAAATTCACCGCTCGGTCATTGAGCCTGTCGAAATGACCGTGTGATTATGTACGTTCAGGCACTTCGACAAGCTCAGTGTCCCGCAAGTCCGCTGGGCCTGTTTCCCGAGTAACGTTTTTGCCTTGAAACGTCACCGTCAAGCACGGCTCCCTCCACGACAGATTCGTTTTCTGCTCAAAATGCTTCCGTTAAGAGTGAATTTAACTATGACAAGAGCAATATCTCTTGTTTTTGCTCCTCACATTGTATTCACAAGCATATCGTGCCGTGTTTTTTTTCAATAATTGACGATATTAATTTCTTTGCAAACAATCCACCCGCAAAGTGCTGTCTTTAACGAAAATATTCATATCTTTGTAACGTTTTGGGGCAAATGCCTACAAAACTTACATATTGATGAAAGTGTTTTCGCACTATCCTCGTCAGAAAATGTGGTAGTTTTCAACGAAAGAGAGGTAGGACGACAGCACCATCATCTGTATTTGCTTGCGTGTATTCAACACTCTGGCTATACGGGTGTGGGGATTGTTCTGTCTATCTTCTTTCGGGTTCTACCACAACCTTCTGACTGATGGACGAAATAGCTCCACACTTTCTGCTTATTATTAATCTGCTTGGGGCGGCAGGAAAAAATAATTTAGTTATGTGTATGTCAGAAAATGAGTTCCATAAACTGATTGCAAGTTTGTTGGGTGGCGAGAATTGTCGAGCAAAATGGACAATTAATGAAGACCAGAGTCGTGAGAAATCTGTGGAGATCGTTGCAAAAATCACCGTGAAGATTGATCAAAATGCCACTGAAGTGACAGTTAAGACTTCGACGGAGGATTCAAAGCCAAGAATAGAAACCGCGGTGTTGGCGATAAATGATGCGATCTTGGGGAAAATAAACAAACTGGCTGATAGCGTTGAACCTTAACAATGATGATATAGGGGTTATGAAAAAACATATTTGCATTGCTATGCTCCTGTTTTGTTTAGGATTATCTATAACGTCTTGCGCTTGTTCTCCGGAGGCAATAGCAAAGAAGGATGCAAAAGAAATGAACAAGGCGATGGATAAGAGGGATAGTGATGCTATGGATAAAGCTGAACGCCACTTTGAAAAGCACCTAAGTAAGTATAATAATGATCAAGATAAATATTTTAGGTATTTTAATGCTTATAAGGAGCATCTTGATTAATGAATGTAAAACCAGTTGCTCCTAAATGAGGTGCTGTTCAGTAAATCTTGGTTGAAAGTTATTTCGATTTTGTAGTAATCCGTCTAATGTCGCTATTATGAAAAATATAGGCGTTGCAATTGTATTTTTAGGAATTATTCTATTGATATTGGCTTTATTGATATCGCTTATTTGTGAAATTTTCACTTCCGACCCTCCGATGTGGCCTTTTAAGATGAGTGCGGCTGGTCTTCTCGCAGTCTTAATAGGAGCTCTGATTGCCGCAATAGGGGGTGAAAAGTCTTCCGATAATGATCATAAGAGCATTTCATAGGGACATAAAAGAAATGTTGAAATAAGGTAAAGGGAAATATAGTTGCCCACTAATTCAGTGGGCAACTATGTGAACGTATTTACTAATACTAATACTAATGAAACGATTACTATATGTGTTAATGCTTACGTTAAGCATCGGTTCTTCCTCTATTTCTTGTAATAATTCGACAGATAACAAACTTAAAGGTTATGAATGGCTTGAAGGTAAGTGGAAAGGCACGGAAATACAGCAAGTCTTCGCTAAGATAACTCCACAATATATTCAAATTGTCGGAGAGATGTGGGATGAAGATATGAATGTGGACAAGGCGAAGAAGAAAGACTATACGATCAAAATCCTCAACAATGAATTCCTTGGAGATATCAAGGGTATATGCGAGAGAGAGGATTTTGCTACTTTATATATAGATGAAGCAAAACAATCCATCTATTGGATTTATGATTTTGATCAAAAGGTATACTTAAGTAAAGAGCAATGATGAAGCTTAAATCTGTTATGATAGCTTCAATAATGGCTATCATCTTTAATGGTTCGACCTACGCACAACTTCCCGGTTGGCTTGACGGCAAATGGTTGGCAAACACTGTTTATGAAATAAAAGGCGATACAATCAATAAGGTCGAGGACGGAATTACTGTTAACTTGGGGAAGTTTACTATTAATGAAGACTCTGTCATTGTTATTGATGGAAATGAGTCTAACTTGATTGTTCTGAATGACGAGCAAGCGCTGGCCTACAAAACAAATCCTGATTTCAAGTTTCCCAAATATGAGAATCTGACTCTACCCGAGAAATACAAATGGGTTGCAGGTTCGTGGACAGACGGGGAATCCATTATAACGTTTGGCGAGAAAGATGTTACCATAAAACAAGGAGAATATCTGGTCAATAGTGGCATTTATTGCTTAGATGACGACGGAATCTTCAGCATATATTGGGACAGAAATGACAAAGAAGAATATTCCTTTATCATAAACGGAAACGTTATTGCGTATGAGGGTGGAGACAATCTCATCAAATTGCCCGAACAGCAAAAACAGACTGAGCAGTCTGATGCATCTGACAACAATCCACTATTATCCCTTAACACTTCAAGCAAGCCATACGAATGTGATATAAAATGGTTGTACGGAGTCTGGGCACACAATGGGACAGAGATATACATTACGCCAAAGTATTATCAAGCCCGAAGAGAAAATGACACATATCTTGCAGACAAGGATTTGTTCGAACTTGAGAGAACCAAATATGCAGTCTTAGAGGAAGACAATCCGATTCTAGGAAAAGTTATCCGCATAGATGATTTCTACCTCGATCCTACTTCAAAACTTATATATACACTTTCGGATGTTGACAAGAAAACGTATATGGAGAAGATATCCGACTACGTTTCCCCTGTGATATTTTATGGTAAGTGGGTACTTGTCGGACTTGTTGCTATTGCTGTAATAGCAGCACTGATAGTTGTCTTTCTTAACTTAATCAAAATTGCGATAAAGAAGACGAAAGACTTTGTACCTGTTGCAAAGAATATGGCAAAAAAAATTAAGGTGAAAGTGTCTAACCCTTTAACAAAGAATATAATTAGAAAAGGATGCGCTATATTGTTTGCCATTGTGATAATCATAGTAGTGGGTATGAAATGCTCTTTTGATAGGAAAGCTGCTGCAGAGCGAGAACGTATCGAGGAGAAAGCAAGACAACAAAAGAGTAAAGAGGATGCTGAAATGCGTGAACGGAAACGTAAAAAGGAAAACTATGAGCAATTGAAAAAAGCTCACGAAGAATATAAGAGAAAGCACCCCGGAAGATCAAGTTCAGATTGGTTGTGGGAATAACTTCTGGCAATACGATAAATATAGAACATATTTATGGCAGCATCGGCTTCGGGATGATGAGGTTTCCTTCCGGGATGTTGTCTTGCTTGAGGAACATCACGTAGTAGATGGGGAGGTAGGTGATGCCGTTCTCCTTGTGGACATTCTGCTCGTTGCTTAGGACGATCGCGTTCTTGATGTGGTAGTCGGGGGTGTCAAGGAATGTGTCCAAGGCGCTGTGGACCTTATAATCCTTGCCGGATTTCACTTCAATCGGGAGAACCGTGAGGTTGTCATAGTCATCAATCAGGAAATCGACCTCGCCACGCTGCTTGTTGTCGTAGTAGTGCAGGGTGAATCCGTGGGCGTGGAGTTCCTGCGCCACAACGGACTCATAGACAGAGCCGAGATTGATGCTGCGTTCGTCTCCAAGCACCGCATTGATGTTTGTCCTGTAGAGGATGTCCGTCAGAATTCCTACGTCGCTGAGGTACAGTTTGATAAGGTTCTTGCTTTCTGACTCCTTAAGCGGGAACCTCGGATTGCTTATGGCTTGGACCGAGAGGGCCACACCGGAGTTTACCAGATAGTCAAACTCGTCTGAGTAGTCGCTGAACTGCTTGTGTCCGGCGGTCTGCTCGATGTTCTTCACGATGATGCGCTTCTTCTTGTTCTCCATATTGGAGGGGATCATATCATAGATCTTGCGGATGACCAGTTTCTTCTCGTCATCGTATTGCGATGCGTCCAACTTGTACAAGGCGTGGATGTCACGCTGAATCTTGCGGACTTGGGCGATGTTCCGGTTTTCGATGAACTTGTTGATGGCGTCCGGCATTCCCCCGACCAAAAGATAGATCTTGAACTGCTGGAGCATATAGTTGTGCAGGGAATCGTTCAAGGGCTTCCTGTCGTTGAAATATTCCCGCATCCCGTCAATAGTGTCCTGCCCGCATCCCATCGCCAAAAGAAATTCCTCGAAATCAAGAGGATACATTTGTTCGATGGCTATGCTTCCGATAGGAACGGAAGGTGTCTGCGCCAAGGCTACGCCTAATTCCGAACCGCTTGCGATGTACCTGTACCTGCCGTCCTCGTTCAGGAATTTGAGCATCGTCATCAGGTGTGGATAACTTTGAATCTCATCAAGAAAGGCAATCGTGTTGTCCCGATTCCCTAATTTGTTCCCGGCGATCGCTCCCAATTGCAGGAAAAACTCCTCCAAGCTGCGGACGGATGCGAATATTCCGGGACCTTCCTTATCTGCCTTCAGGTTTATCTCCACATAGTTTTTGAAAAGTTTGTTACAGACGTACCTTATAAGGTACGATTTTCCTATCTGCCTGGCACCGTTGACAAGCATAATCTTATGAGGTTCGTTCTGGAGAAATTCTTCCAGATGTGATGCGAATTTTCTATATAGCATATAGCTTTTATATGTATTATCTGCGAATATACGATAAATCAATTAAATAACAAATGATATCAGGAATAATTCTGAGTTTTGTAATGGTGAAATCGGGACTTTTTCCGAGTTTTTAACCCTTAAAATCGGGAATTATTCTGATTTTTCAAGGATGGAAATCGGGACTTTTTCCGGGTGTTGAAAACTTTTCGGAGGGGGCGGCTTTGTGGGGATAGGGTTTTTCGGTATCTTTGTATTGTCGCAATTCGCTTGGGTTCGGGTGCTGGCCGCTTCGTTCCCGAACGGTTTGCGGATATATGAAAATTTGACTTGTCGCTATGGCTTTTGTACACCTTCACGTCCACACGCAATACTCGATTCTTGACGGTTTCTCTTCGATCTCAACTCTGTTTGACAGGGCTGAGGAGATGGGTATGCCGGCCCTGGCTATCACGGACCACGGCAACATGTACGGTGTCAAGGAGTTCTTCAAGTTCGCGAACAAGCACGTGGACAAGGCGACGGGGCATTTCAAGGTCAAGCCGATCATCGGATGCGAGGTCTATGTGACACGCCACTACGATCCTAAGATCAAAGACAGCGAGCACAGGTCGTACTATCACCTCATCCTGCTGGCCAAGAACTTCGACGGGTACAAGAACCTGATGAAAATCGTGTCCTTGGGACACATCGAAGGCCTTTACTATGGCAAGCCGAGAGTCTCGCACGAGATCATCGAGAAGTACCACGAGAACCTGATCTGCTGCTCCGCCTGCCTTGCGGGTGAGATCCCGAAGAACATCGTCGCCGGAAAGATGGACGAGGCGAGAAAGGCGATCGAATGGCACAGGAATATATTCGGAGACGATTATTACCTTGAGGTGATGCTCCACAAGACGGAGGTGCCAGGACTCTCCTTGGAGGTCTATGATGAGCAGAAGATCAGCAATGAGGGAATATTCCAGCTTGCCTCCGAGATGGGAGTCAAGGTTGTCGCCACGAATGACGTCCACTTCGTCAACAAGGAGGACGGCCCGGCGCACGACCATCTCATCTGCCTGAACACCGGCAAGAAGATCAATGAGGAGCCACGTCTGCACTACACCCAGCAGGAGTACCTCAAGAGCGAGGAAGAGATGGCGGCCTTGTTCCCTGACCATCCGGAGGTGCTTGCGAACACCCTTGAGATTGCCTCCAAGGTTGAGGAATATCAGATTGACCGTGACCACGTGCTACCAAAGTACCAGATCGACCAGGCCTTCCTTGACGATCTGGACAACTATCTGGAGATGTACAAGGATGTCATCGAGGTCGGAAAGTGCGACAAGAAAGGCAATTACAGGGGCGATGAGTTCTGCAAGTCAGTCGCTTACCTCTGCCACATCACCTATGAGGGAGCCAGGAAACGTTACGGCGACACGCTTAACGAGGAGCAGGCCGAACGAATAGATTTCGAGCTCAAGACCATCTGCAGGATGGGTTTCCCTGACTACTTCCTGATCGTGCAGGACTACATCGCGGCATCGAGGGCGAAAGGGAGTATGGTCGGCCCGGGCCGTGGTTCAGCCGCGGGATCTGTGGTGGCATATTGCTTGGGAATCACCAACTTGGACCCGATCAAGTACCAACTCCTGTTCGAGCGATTCCTGAATCCGGACCGAATCTCGATGCCTGATATCGACGTGGATTTCGAGGACCTGTCGCTGGCCCATAAATATGTCGAGGACTCCTACGGCAAGGATCACGTCTCCAGGGTCATTACCTTCGGCACGATGCTGGCCAAGGGTGCCATCAAGGACGTGGCGCGAATCCATGACCTGTCGATCGATGAGTCCAACCGCCTGTCCGGAATGGTGCCTGACCGCCTCAGTGAAAAGGTGGAGAAGGAATATCTCTTCAATCCGGATCTGGATGATCTGAAGCCAGGATTCAAGGTGGTGGAAAAGGATGTCGAGGTTGATGATCCTGACAATCCGGGTCAGAAGAAAACGGTCAAGAAGACCTATCAGAGGGGCATGGAGGACACGGATGTAAAGATAACCCTCAAGAACTGCTACCGTCTTGTGCCTGAGTTCAAGGAAGAGTTGGAAAACGGAACAGAGCAGGTGAGGGAGGTTCTGAAATATGCCCGTCAGCTGGAGGGCTGCATCCGTCAGGTCGGAATGCACGCCTGCGCCACGATCATCGGACGAGGCAACCTGACCGACTATATTCCTATCTGCCTTTCGATGGACAAGGAGTCCGGACAGTACGTCTGGACTTCGCAGTACGACGGCCACTACATCGAGGAAGTCGGCATGCTGAAGATGGACTTCCTGGGACTCAACACCCTGTCCATAATCCACAAATGTCTGGACAACATTAAGTTGAGGTTCGGTACGGACATTGATATCGAGGCGATTCCGATTGACGATAAGCCGACTTACGAACTCTACGGCCACGGTGACACGGACAGCGTCTTTCAGTTCGAGTCCGAGGGCATGAAGACCTGGCTCCAGAGGTTGCATCCTGAGCGTTTCGAGGACCTCATCGCGATGAACGCCCTCTACCGTCCGGGCCCTATGGACTACATCCCGGACTTCGTGGACAGAAAACTCGGACTCAAGCCTATTGAATATGACCTCCCGGAGATGGAGGAGTTCCTTAAGGACACCTATGGTGTGACCGTCTACCAGGAGCAGGTGATGCTTCTTTCCCAGAAGCTGGCCGGCTTCACGAAGGGTCAGGCGGACAAGCTCCGCAAGGCGATGGGCAAGAAGCAGATAACGATTCTGAACGAGCTCAAGGACAAGTTCATGGAGGGCGGCAAGGCCAACGGTCATCCGGAGAAGATGCTGGACAAGATCTGGAAGGACTGGGAGAAATTCGCGCAGTATGCCTTCAACAAGTCCCACGCCACCTGCTATGCATGGGTCTCCTATCAGACCGGCTGGCTGAAATGCCACTATCCCGCCGAGTTCTTCGCCGCCAACCTCTCCTGCAACCTCTCCAACATGCCGGAGATAAAGAAGATTCTGTCCGACTGCAAGGCTCACAAGATCAAGGTGTTGAACCCGGATGTCAATGAGTCGTATTCACACTTCACCGTGAACAAGGAAGGCAACATCCGTTTCGGCCTCAAGGGGATCAAGGGATTCGGTTCCAATGTGGCGGAGGCGATCATCGCCGAAAGGACCGCCAACGGAACTTACGCCGACATATTCGATTTTGTTGAGAGGCTTGGCAACTCGCTGGGCAGAAAGGCGATAGAGTGCCTTGTATATTCAGGAGGCTTCGATTCGTTCGGCATCCAGCGCAAGCAGTTTTTCCTGCCTTGCCGCAGCGGCAACCTGTTCATCGATGAGCTTGCGAGATATTCCAACCTCTACAGTCAGGACGCAGCCAATTCTGCGGCGTCGCTTTTCGGCGAGGTTGAAGAAATGAAGCCTGTGCGTCCGGATATTCCTGAAATGGTCGGGACGGACGACGAGTTCGAGTGGCTCCAGAAGGAAAAGGAATATGTCGGGATGTATATCTCCTCACATCCTTTGGATAAGTATGCGTTTGAGATAGAGAGTTTTACCAACTGCGAACTGGCGGATTTGAATAAGAAAGTCGCGGAGTGTGAGGCTTCCAAGAAGAAGATGAAGGTAGCGATAGCCGGCCTGGTGACCGAGTACAGCACCCTGACCACGAAGACCGGCAAGCCATATTCAAAGACGAAGCTGGAGGATTACAGCGGTGCCTACGAGCTGGCGCTCTTCGGGCGTGACCATGAGGCTTTTATGAGCTACATGAAGCCGCACGAGAACCTTTACATCGAGGGTGACATCGAGGAGAAATATTTCATCAAACCTGAAGAGCGCGCGCAAGGCAAGACTTCGCCTTACGCTTTCAGGGTCAAGAAGATAATGCTTCTGGGCAACGTCAACGAGACATTGCTGAACGCTTTCTCCATCAGCATCACCACCCCGATGCTGACCGAGAAGTTCCGCAAGGATCTCGTGTCCCTGATCCAGTCCAACCGGGGCACCGTCCCTCTCAAGATGTACCTCTACGATCCACAGACCAAGTACAAGATCGAGTTCCACTCCACCAAGTACAAGGTCGCCGTCACCACCGAACTCGTCTCCGCCCTGAAACTCCTCGGGGTTCAGTGCGCCCCTGTCAGAAAATAATGTCTATGGTCCCGTGCGCAGCCCCGGCCCTCCTGCTCACGAGACAGCCTCGGCAGTCCCTCCCGTGCGCAGCCCTGGCCCTCCTGCTCACGAGGCAGCCTCGGCAGTCCCTCCCGTGCGCAGACTAAGCCCTCCTGCTCACGAGACAGCCTCGGCAGTCCTTTCCGTGCGCAGCCCCGGCCTTCCTGCTCACGAGACAGCCTCGGCAGTCCCTCCCGTGCGCAGCCCCGGCCTTCCTGCTCACGAGGAGGATCAAAATAAGGCCTTCGTACGTGAGAGGGTCACTTTTGCGCACGAGAGGATTGTGGAACCCTTTTCTGTCGCCCGGAAGGATTGCGGGACACTCACGGGTTGCGTTATGGCCTTATTGTCACTTGCCCGAGGAGTTCCGTTTGTGTTGGCAGACAGAAATCGGCGCTGATGAATTGGATTTCTGATCAGTATGGTTTATATTTCCTCTAAAAAACTGTTCCTTTCTTATGGGACGGGCGTAAAAATCGCAGATTTTTATGTAAGTTTGTGAAAATCGAATGTTATGAAAGGTGATTCATTATTAGCGTTTGTCGCGGGGGCGGCCGCCGGGCTTACCCTTGGGCTGTTGTTCGCTCCGGAGAGGGGCGAGGAGACTCGCAGGAAACTTAGGGAGACTGCCGGCGATGCGGCTGATTCGGCCAGGGCGCGGGCCAGGCTCGCCAGGATGGAACTCAATGACCTCAGGGCTGAGCTGCAGGACAAGGCTGAGGATCTGAAGGAGGATGTGAGGATGAGGATCCTTGAGCGTCTGGAGAAGCTGGAAAGCGCCATTCAGAAGGACATTGAATATGCCGATGGGCGTTCAGAAAACATCTGATGATGAGCGAGTTCACTAAACCTGTCGAGGATCTTGGCAGGAACACCGCCGACTATGTTGAGGCTCGGATCGACGACCTTAAGCTGAGGACGGCGAAAGGGCTTTCCCTGACGCTCGGCAAGTTGCTCTACATGCTGCTTGTCCTGTTCATCGTGTCGGTCATACTGACAGCGCTTGCGGTCGGTGGCGTGATGTGGATAGGGGAGTTGATAGGCAGTTATGCAGCCGGAGCCGGAATCGTGGCCGCGGTCTTCGCCGTGATTCTTGTGGTTGTCATTCTGCTTAGGAAGAGACTGTTCCGCAACACGTTCGTTCCGATGTTCATCAAGCTTTTCTTTGACGAGGACAGATAGGCCATGAGATACTCTGAAATCAAGACGATGGACGGGCTGGAGTCCGCCCAGAAAGATGTCCGGGAGCGCCTTCGGCGCAGGGAACTTGCTGTGCGTGAGTCGCTTCTTGATGTCAAGGAGGCATTCACGCCTTCCAACATGTTTTTCTCCGGATTGAGGAATATTTCAGCATTCCTGCCGGTGGAGAAGTTGCTGCTTGTGGCCGTTAGGCTGCTCAAGCGTAGGCTGTTCAAATGACGCTCAATCATATTCATTAATTAACCTATTCCGCGAATGAGCATATTCAAAGATAGAATCGAGGCCGTTCGGGCGATGATGCGCTCGAAGGGGTGGGATGTCGTCATCGTGACGGGGAATGACCCTCATAACAGTGAATATTCCGCCGCGCGCTGGCATCAGGTGGCGTGGCTTACCGGCTACACAGGGGAAGGAGACCTTGTCATCACGGAGGATCACGCCGGCCTTTGGACGGACACACGTTACTTCATTCAGGCTTCACGGCAGCTTCCGGAGGCCGGAGTGGAATTGCATAAGACCCGTGTCCTTGGTCAAGTGCTTATTCCGGAATGGCTTGCGGATCATTTCGCGGAGTTTGACGAGATCTGCGTCGCGGTTGACGGGCTTTGCATGACAGTATCTTCCGTTGAGGATATTCAGAAAACTGTTGGAGAGAAGATCCGTTTTGTCAACGCCCCGGATATGTTGGAAGTCCTGTGGACTGACCGTCCGGAAATACCTCAGACTCCAATCATCACCCTCGGCCCGGAACAGGTTGGTTGGTCAAGGGAACAGAAAGTGCGTTGGATGCGCAAATGGTTGGCTGATAAAGGTTACGATGCTATCCTTCTTACGGCTTTGGACGAGATAGCGTGGATGCTGAATGTGCGTGGTCAGGATGTGGCTTACAACCCTGTCGTGATGTCGTACTTGCTTGTCACTCAGGATAATGTACTTTGGTTCGCGCGCAAAGGACCAACTCCGGATGAGGATGGCGAGACCGAGGACAGTTTCCATGAATTGCTTGCGGACGGAGTGAACATCCAGGAATATTCAGATGTGGAAGCTGCACTCTCAAACCTTGTGGACGGCAGTTACATCAGGACTCTGTTCGTTGATCCTGCGACTTTGAACTACAATCTGTGCAGTATTCTGAAAGACCAGTCCATCGTCTTCGGCACGTCCCCGGTCGGACTTCGCAAATCGGTCAAGAACGATGTTGAGGTTGCCGGAATGAAGGAGGTCCACCTTGAGGATGGCATCGCAGTGGAGCGTTTCCTTCACTGGCTGCAAACCTCCATCGAGGCAGGCGATGCTGTCAATGAATATGAAGCCTCGCTGAAACTGCACCAGTTCCGCTCGGAGATCGAAGGGTTCCGTGGCGAGAGTTTCGAGACGATTTCCGCCTACGGTCCGAACGCCGCCTTACCTCATTACATCACTCCCGAGGAAGGCTCCGCTGAACTCTACGCCGAAGGGCTTTACCTGTGCGATTCCGGTGGACAGTTTCTGTTCGGTACCACAGACATCACCAGGACTGTTCCGCTTGGGCCTTGCTCCCAGCTGGAGAAGGAGGACTATACTCTGGTCTTGAAAGGCCATATTGCATTGTCTAAGGCCGTTTTCCCTAAAGGAACTGCCGGTTGTCAGCTGGATGTCCTGGCCCGTGAGCCGCTTTGGAACGCGATGCGCGATTTCGGCCATGGAACCGGCCACGGTGTCGGATTCTATCTCAATGTCCACGAAGGTCCGCAGGACATCCGTCAGAACTTTAACCGTCAGGCCTTGCTCCCTGGCATGATCACGAGCGATGAGCCGGGAATATACCGGGAAGGCAAGTTCGGCGTCCGTCACGAGAACCTGATCCTTTGCGTTGATGCCGGAGTGAATGATTTCGGTCACTGGCTGCGATTTGAGCCGTTGACTCTCTGCCACTTCGACACCTCAATCCTTGTCAAGGATCTTCTCGACCGCTCCGAGATTGACTGGCTCAACGCCTACAACGAGCGCGTTTTCCGCACCCTTTCCCCGCGTCTCACTCCAGAGGTCGCTTCTTGGCTTCGTCAGAAGACGCTGCCGATTTAATGTGGTATGTCGTGGCACTTAAGTGCTTGAAAATGAATATAAAAAGCAATGTTCTGGTGCTATTGTCTGCATAAGGACATTGCTTTGTTACGTGATAATCAGATTGTTAGGTGCCACGGTTCCACAGTCCTCCCATTGTTGTCAGAATGACATCGTCCAGCTGAGACTTGGCATGATCGGGAAGAGGCTCATCTGTTTCCAGGTACGCTCATTGGTGTCGTAAGTGATGCTGTAGGCGTTGTGGCGGTTGAGGACATTGTAGATGCCGACATTGAGGGTTCCCGGATGTCTTGTGCCGATTCCGTAACGGAGGAACGCCCCGATGTCCCAGCGGATAAAGGTCGGCATTTGGCGGTTGTGGATCGTGGTGAAATAGTAGATCGTGATGTCGTCGCCACCGTGAATCAGGCTTCCCGAATATTGCCCCTCGGCCACCGTGGCCCAATGTCCGGACTGGTAGGTGAAGAAGGTGTTCACTCCGAACTCACGTCGTTCCTGTTTCGAGATGACATATTCAGCGGAGATGTTGAGGATGTGCCTTCTGTCGAATTTCGCTGGGAACGTGACACCATTGTTGACCTCCTCAAAGGTTCTGTCCGTCTTGGAGAGTGTGTAGGCGAGACGTCCGCGGAGGCGTTCGGAATCATATTCATAAAGCGTCTCGATGCCTCTTGAAAGGCCTTTGCCGGTTTTGATGCCGTGTCTCCATCCGGCAGCCGCTGAGCTGAAGATCTGGGTGGCGTCGGCGAAGTAGATGAGACCAGACATCGTCTTGTAGTAGCCGCCGAGTGTGAGACGGTGGTTCCCTTTAGTCATGAATATTCCCGCATAGCCTTGCAGAGCCCTTTCCGGGGCAAGTTTGATGTCCGACGGTACGGTCATGTCCAGAGACCAACCGATGGGGATTCCCTCAAGCGTGTGGTAATGCTGCGCCGTCCAGTCCGCTGTCGCTTCGACTCCCATCCATTTGGAAAGGTTAACCCGACCGAGCAGGCTTGCTTCCGGTGTGAGATAGGTCTTGTCACTGCTGTGGTCCTGGAGTCTCCAGGAGCGGAACATGTTGAGCCTCCCCGCAGCCCTGATCAGATACAGGCTCTCCTTCCCTTTCTCGACTTGGCCATGAACGGTAACCAAAAGTGTTCTGACAATGTCTGACTCGCTTGCGGGACAGACAGGCTTCATGAGTGCATCCGTGTAGGCACTAGATGACCCGGGATTGAAGCGAGCCAGTCTGGCCTTTACCCCGCCTTGAAGCGATGTTCCGCTTCCTGAGGTTTTGCATGCCGTTGACTGGAGGGTCAGTTCGTCCAGCGAGCTGCGCATTCCGAGGCTGTTGTCCTCTCCTCCCAAGGTCTTGCGCATCGCCTGATAGTTTGTGAAACTGTTGTAGGAGAGGCTGCTGCGTAGGAAGAGATTGCCATCCGGGGAGAACTCGTGGCCGAGGGTGGTTATCAAGTTGCCCCATCTCATTCTTTCATCGGAGTCTGCACCGTACCTGTAGCCGTAGGAGTCCAGACTGTTGAAGACGCTGAGCGAGAGACTTTGCCTGCGGTTGACCTTCCATTTCAGTTTGCCGTAGGCATCGTAGGATGTTGCCTTGATCCCGCTGACACTGTCGAGGGCTTCTGTCATCCTTTTCACGGCTGAGAGTTCAGCCCCGATCGGACTGATCCTGAGTGAGCCGATGAATGACAGTTTGTCCTTTATCAATGGGGTGGAGATACTTCCTCCCAGAAGAAAATTGCTGACGGACACCTTGCCGGAGAACTTGTTGAAGTCCCCGTCCTTGCTCGTGACGCTGATGTGCGATGCTGTTAAGTTGCCCTCTTCGGAAGTGAATCCTCCGACTTGGAACAAAGTCTCTGACACGATGTCCGGTGAATATGCCGATGTGAATCCCAGCAGGTGGCTGCTTCCATAGACCGGCACTCCGTCCAATGTGATGAGGTTGCTGCCGATGTTGCCGCCTCGTACATAGATCGCTGACGAGCCTTCCGCTCCTGTGGAGATTCCCGGCAGAGTCTGGATGAATTTGATCACGTCTCCGGCACCGACCGCGCTTGTGATGCCAAGGAACTCGGCGGGCCTGACGATGCGTTCTCCGGTCCTGACAACTTTTTTGTCAGCCGAGATGCTGGCGGCGTCGAGTGTATCGATCTTTTCATGCTGGGCGTGGCCCTGAATGTACGGGATAAGACTGATCGCTATGATTGTGAGTATTCTGTGTGGTTTGATGTCCATAGTATAGTCTATGTGGTTGGTTAATTGGTTTTCCGTGAGGCATCGGGACAGAGTTCCTCCCATATCACTCTTCCTCCGTCTCGTCGAAGAAGTCTATCCTCGGTCTCTTCCATGTCCCATGTAGTGTTGTCTGCCCCGAAGATACCAATCCCTCCTTTGATGTTGGAATAGACATTGTCGTAGTCGTAGGATGAAAGGACGAAATCATTCTTGTTCTGTAGCTTGACGTACAGAGCCCGCAGATAGGCGTCATATTCCTCTGAGACGAAATGAACCTCGTTGAGGAAAGAGGACCCTGTTAAAGGGTCATAGTTATCAGAATAATCACCTTCGAGGTAAAAGCATTGGTCTGAGTAGTTAAAATTGACTTCGAGGTCTTTTTCCGTCAGCCCATTCCGAAAATATGCCGGATGGTCAATTCTCACGAAGCCATCAAAGACCGGGATGTCAGGGCAAAATAGGAGGCACCAGCCGCTGAAATCCGTTACCCCTTGTACCATAGGGCGACTCCAATAGCTAAGATCCTCAAGCCTTTTTGTGGCTATGTTGAACCTGTCTACTCCCGGATGGTTAGTGGCGATGTACTTTGAGAACGCTTGTCTGGAGCCGTTGTACTGGTAAAAAGCCTCATTGAATATGTTCAACGGGTTCCCTTCGGGACGTACCCTGGTGGTGTCAGTGTGAGGAAACACCCAGAATTTACATGACTTCTCATACACTTGAAGATAAGCCTTGAATGGAGTTCCGTCCTCTTTTTTGCGCCAATTCCATTCTGTGTACCACTTACCTTTCCGAACTTCTGCAGTGTACATTATGCATACAGGAGTAATCGGTGCACCTATTATGTCAATTTCATCTTCCCAGAATGCCCATCTGCTACCTTTTATAAGTCGCAGATCCTCTGGAAATCGAGTCGTGGCGGTGATGTCCTCTTCCCCGGGAACCTTGATGAGCAGGCCATAGTCTGTGTCATATTCCGGCTGGAACTTGGCCTCCCAGTTTATCCCTTCAGTCTGGTGGAACTCCGCCACGGTCTGAAATTGCCCGTTATTGTCCTTTCCCTGTAGAAAAACCGTCGCCCCCTCGACCGGAGCGTTCCCGGTCTCCGAGAGCATCCTCATCCGGTAAAGCCTCAGCGTCTGCACCGTGTCCCTCGTCAGCACACAATTTACCACCACCGGCATCTCCTCCCTGCTGTCCAAGTTGACGTACTCGATGCAGGAGGGCAGAATCCCAAGCAGAATCAATAATATAAGATTGAGTTTGTTTTTCATTGTCCAAAGTGTTAGCTTTTAGGCTTGAAATCATAAATCATTTTGGTCATTAGGCAATATGGATTACCATCAGTTATCCAAGAATAAGAACCTGTGCCATAGTCCTTATTGTCGTAGGAACCTTCATATCCCCAATTCATTTTTAGGTAATATGTGTCATGATAGTCATAGTAATGGTCAATTTGTCCCTCATATACATCTGGATAAAACCGTTCCTTATCCATTAGGTTCAAGACATAATCGTAATTCAGGTTGTCATAGAATTGTAGAGAATCTGGTGGCATGGTCACCCATTTATACCGTGTGTCCGTTTTCTTACTATAACATTTGTAGCCGTCAATTACCCATGCATGCCCTTCCAGATCTTTTTCCCTTGATTTAGAAGAGTTTGCCTTTTCTCTTTTAGAAGATATTAGTACTGGTTTATTGGCACTCAAAGATGATATGAGTTTGTTTGAATCGTAATCAATGACACTACTCGAAAGACCATATAATGAGAATACATTCTTGTAATTGTCAAATGCGACCCCGCTGCCATCCTCGCCATATTTTATGCCCACTCTTTCTCCAATATCAATCATTAGATCTCCGACATAATCGGTAGAAGCACATTGCGAGCGGTATGTCTTAGCCATTTCTTCCCATCTGCTTGAGTTGGCATGGTAATCGGATCTTGTCACACTTGATGTGTAATAATTGCCATTTGGGATGAATGTCGGAACGATGCTATGGTAGAGGCCACTTGGAACACCTAAGTGGAAATGATAATAGTATAGTAATTGCGCCACAGCGACAGCCACGCAGCCTGTTGGGGCTTTTTGATCGCCGAAAGGTGGGCATTTGTAGTTCCAAGGATCCCTTTGTCCCCATTTAGTTGTCAATAGATGCCCTACTTCTTCAATGGTTGTCGTCACTATCGGTTCCAACGGAAGCCTTACCCAAACATATTCATCATCGAATGGCGGAATTGAATTTACTGACACATCACCGTTGTCATTCATATTAGCCACTACGTCATCCTCAAATTCGACATTCTTCATTTCTTCGAGCTGCATCGCGAACCAGAACGCCACATTGGAATTTGTGATGTTGTCAGGATCGAAATGTCCGACATCGCTCATGGCAAGAATCTGATTCTTCTCCCTTTCGTTTCCGGCGATGATCGCCCAGCCTCCCTCGTCATAGTTGACAATATGAAGCATCGGATTTCCGTTTTTCTGGATGGTGTTGAGCGAATAGCGCTTGCTGCTCCGTACCTCATTTATGCCAAGCAGGTTTTTAAGAATGGTAGGCACGTCACTTGCCAAGACCTTTCGACTTTTGACCGTGGAGGTAACATCCGTTATCGCACTTTTTGTAGCCACTTGATTTTCTGCGCCCAGGACGGAGCTCCCATCCTCCTTCCCGCTTTGGGCTAATTCAAAACTGTCCTTAGCGCAGGAAACCGCGCAGACGCACGTCAGTGACATGAAAAGTTTGATAATGTGGTTCATAGTCGTAATTTATTAAAATGAGGTTAAGTAGTTATATGTGTGTTTATGTAAAGCATTATTTAATTACTTAGTATGTTTTTTTTATAAATGGTTTAGCTATGCGCAATTTAGTTATAAATTTATAAGAATCCAATAGGACTTAGTAACCTTCAAAAAATAACCTGCATCATCTTAAGGAATCTTTTCGGTCTATATCTCGTCGTGGATTCTGTCGTTAAGTTATAAGCAGCAGATGGCCTCTGTTCTGAATTTTTGTAACGTGAAAAATTCAGAACAGAGGCCCTTCGGACTTTAGTAATGAAGTATCTGTACTGCATCATTGAGAGTCAGTACTCCGTTGTTGCCGCCTTTGCGGCTAATCGATTACTTGTTCAGTGAGTCTGCCGACTTGATGTACTTTGCAAGCTCGGCGTCGGAGACGTGGAAGTTCTGCATCTCGCCGGAGAGGTATTGATCGTAGGCGCTCATGTCCACGAAACCGTGGCCGGAAAGGTTGAACAGAATCGTCTTCTCCTCACCGGACTCCTTGCACTTGAGTGCCTCGCCTATTGTCGCGGCGATGGCGTGGCAGGATTCCGGAGCAGGGATGATGCCCTCGGTCTGAGCGAAGAGAACTCCGGCCTTGAATGCGTCAAGCTGCTCGATGTCAACTGCTTCCATGTACCCGTCCTTCATCAGCTGTGACAATATCACGCCGGCTCCATGGTAGCGAAGTCCGCCTGCGTGGATGGTCGCCGGCTTGAAATCGTGACCGAGGGTGTACATCGGGAGGAGCGGAGTCATACCGGCCTCGTCACCGAAGTCATATTCAAACTTTCCTCTCGTTAGTTTCGGGCAGGAATATGGCTCGGCCGCGATGAAGCGGGTCTTTTTGCCTTCCTGAATATTATGCCTCATAAACGGGTAGGCGATGCCGCTGAAGTTCGAGCCGCCACCGAAGCAGGCCACCACGATGTCAGGATATTCCCCGGCCATCTCCATCTGCTTTTCGGCTTCCAGTCCTATGACGGTCTGGTGCAGGCAGACATGGTTCAGGACGGATCCGAGGGTGTACTTGCAGTTAGGGGTACTTACCGCAAGCTCTATGGCCTCGGAAATCGCACATCCAAGGGATCCCAGATCGTTAGGATTTGCCGTGATGATGTCCTTCCCGGCCCTTGTGGACATTGACGGGGACGGGGTGATCGCCGCACCGAAAGTCTGCATGATCGACCTTCTGTAAGGCTTCTGCTGGAAGCTGACTTTGACCATGTAGACGGCGCAGTCCAGACCGAACTTCTTTGCGGCGTAGGATAGCGCTCCGCCCCATTGTCCGGCTCCGGTTTCGGTGGTGATGTTGGTGATGCCCTGCTCCTTGGCATAGTAGGCCTGTGCCAGGGCAGAGTTCAGCTTGTGGGATCCGGCAGGAGAGACACTCTCATTCTTGAAATAGATGTGTGCCGGTGTGCCGAGCGCGGCCTCAAGGTCATAAGCCCTTACCAGAGGCGTGCATCTGTAGCCGGCGTACTGTTCACGGACCGGTTCAGGGATAGGAATCCACTCGTCTGTCGTGTTGAGCTCCTGGTCGGCGCACGCCTTGCAGAAGATAGGGTAGAGATCCTCGGCTTTCAAGGCCTCGTGAGTGGCCGGGTTGAGGATAGGCATTGGCTTGTTGGGCATGACTGCCTGCATGTTGAACCATGCTGTCGGGATGTCGCTCTCTGGGAGCAGGAACTTTTTCTGTCTCATTTCAGTTCGTTTTTAAAATGTTAACTATTATTTATAAATTAATTTGTCTGATTTTTGACGCTTTGGTCGCTGGGCATGTCGAAGCGTCGAAGCGGCTTATTTGTTGTCCTGATTTTATATGGTCACTTCAACAGGCTCAGTGACCGGAAGTGGGGCTCAGAGGCCGGATTCTTGGTTCAACGACCGGGTGGCGTATAACAAATAAGGGCGACCGAACACGGTCGCCCTTGAATTTTCATTTTTAATCCTTGACTAAATCAAAGCGTTTGCCTGAAGGAATGCGTTGATGCCAACAGCCGCAAAGCCAAGGAAGATCAGCGTGGCGACCACGATGCCGATCACTTTCAGTCTCTTGAACCAGGTCTGGTTGTTCCAGCCAACTGTCTGGAACATGCTCCAGAAACCGTGGCAAAGGTGGAACCATACAGCCACGAACCAGACAAGGTACAATGCCAGCACCCACCATCGTCCGAAAGTGAGATTGAGAAGTTCGTAAGGGTTGCCCTCCTCGGCGCCGGTGAACATCGCAAGCTGCATTTTGGCCCAGAAGTGGGTAAGATGGAATGCAAGGATGCCGAGAATGATGATGCCAAGCACGAACATATTCTTTGCTGACCAGGAGTCGGCGGCAGCGACGCTTGAAGCCTCATAGCGCTTGTAGCCGCCACGAGCCTTGATGTTCTTCCAAGTAAGCCAGCATCCGTAGATGATGTGGATGATGAAACCAGCGGCAAGAACCGGAACCATGATGGTCACGATAGGCAGAGCCATGAAATCGCAGCCTTTCTGGAAAAGGCCGTCAAGCCCGTTGTAGTTGCCTGTGAAAGAGTCAATGACGGAGAACAGGTTAATCGTCACGTGAAGCAGCAGGAAGATTATAAGAAATGCTCCGCTGACTGCCTGAATGAACTTCCTTCCGATGGAATAGTGAAATGCGTTCGCCATTATCGTCTTAATTAGTTTCTTTGTTTGTAGCGGGAGTGGGGCATGATCCCACGACCTCCGGATTATGAATCCGACGCTCTAACCAGCTGAGCTACCCCGCCATTCCTGGCAAGAGCCATAAAAAACCGGCCAGAGCCGGACTATTAGTTGAGATAGAAGGATTCGAACCCTCACTGACAGAGCCAGAATCTGTAGTGCTACCATTACACCATATCTCAATGATGCGCTGCGCTTCTTCGCAACTGGACTGCAAAAATAGAACTTTATCCTGAATTGACAAAATTAATTCGACTTTTTTCTTCGAATTAGCAGACAAAGTCCCAAAATCGTGAACAAAGCGTTGAAAAGAAGCAGCTCGTAGCTGAATTTATACCCGCCGAACCACCTTTCGGAGTTGCTCTGCAGAATGAAGCAAAGCACCGGCGCGATGACGGCCACCAGCGGCACCCACTTGTCGTTGACCTTCTTTTTCGAGAATATCCCGAACGCGAACATTCCCAGGATCGGCCCGTAAGTGTAGCTCGCAAGCTTGTAAACCGCGTCAATGGCCGATTTCGTGTTCAGAAGATAGAAGACAAAGATCACCACACCCATCATGAACGCCATCAGCAGATGCACCTTCTTCCTGACAGAGGTCACCTGCTCCTCGCTCTTTCCCTTGGTGCCTATGATGTCCACCGTGAACGACGTGGTCAGCGCTGTCAGGGCCGAGCCTCCCGCCGCGAACGCGCACGACACAAGCCCGATCACGAACAGCACGCCCACAATCGCAGGCAGATAGCCACCTGTCGCAACGGCCGGGAACAGCGTGTCGCCAACCTCGGAGATGCCCTTCTGCCCTGCGAATATGTAAAGGAGCACTCCCAGGCAAAGAAACAGGAATATCACCGGAATCTGCAACAAACCGCTGGTAATGAGGTTCTTCTGCGAATCCTTGGCGTTGCGGCTGCTCAGCGTGCGCTGCATCATATCCTGGTCCAGACCAGTCATCGCGATCACGGTGAACACGCCCGCCAGGAACTGCTTCCAGAAATATTCAGGGTGGTTCACATCATCGAAGAAGAACATCTTTGAATATGAACTCTCACGCACCGTCCGCACCACGCCGGAGAAACTCAGTCCCAAATCCTTGGCGATGAACACGATCGCCAGCACGATGGAGACAATCATGCAGACTGTCTTCAATGTGTCTGTCCAGATCACGGACTTCACCCCGCCACGGAACGTGTACAGCAGCACGATGGCCACGGAGACGATCACGTTCAGGATGAACGGCAGCCCCAGCGGCTCGAAAATCATCAACTGGAGAGTCACACAGACGAGGAACAGCCTGACAGCCGCTCCCAGGATCTTGGAGATGAAGAAGAACCACGCCCCCGTCTTGTGCGAGGACACCCCGAACCGGTCGTCAAGATATTGGTAGATCGACACCATATTCATCTTGAAGAATATAGGTGTGAGGACGAAGGCGATGATGATGTAGCCGACAAAGAATCCTAGCACCATCTGCATGTAGCCCATCGCCGTGCCTCCCACGCCGACCATTCCCGGCACGGAGACGTAGGTCACTCCTGACATCGGCGCACCGAGCATCGCGATCGCCACGATCCACCACGGAGCCTTGCGTCCCCCGTTGAAGAATCCTGCGTTGTCCGCGTTACGCGACGAGATCCAAGACACCGTGAACATCACGGCAAAGTACGCCAGAACTGTGATTATTACTGATAAAGGGCTCATATTGTGCTATCAATAGGGTATTATATGCAAAAGTAAGCTTTTGAAGGCAAATCACGATAACTTTATTTCATTATTCATTGAAATCAGTCATCATGATTGGATTATTCAAATTTTGAATATGAGAACTGTGGCCCAGACCTCGCAGCCTTCCTTCCTGCCGACGAAGCCGAGACGTTCTGTGGTCGTGGCCTTTACCGAGATGTTGTCGATGTCTGTTCCAATCACTTCCGCGAGCTTGGAACGCATCGCGTCTATGTGCGGGCGCAGTTTCGGAGCCTGTAGAGCTATCGTGATGTCCGCGTTGCCGAGCTCATAGCCTTTGGCCCTTACCATCGACATCACTTCTTTCAGAAGCAGTTTGCTGTCAACGCCTTTCCATCTGTCGTCATTGTCAGGGAAATGTAGTCCTATGTCCCCGAGAGCGGCCGCTCCGAGAAGAGCGTCGCACAGCGCGTGTATGGCCACATCCCCGTCGGAATGCGCCACGAATCCCGTCTCGCTCTCGATCCTGACTCCGCAGAGCCACATCGGCAGCCCTTCCTTGAGGGAGTGGACATCGTAGCCGTTGCCTATTCTTATATTGGAATATTCCATTATGCAGTTCTATTTACGCAAAAGTAAGCATTTTCTACATTTTGGACGGTTAATTTTCCTAAATTTGCGTCTTTAAGAATATATTCATTAATTTTTTGAAAAGAATCGCATAAACCACAGGATAATGAAAAGATTAGTTTCCATCGCGCTCCTGGCTTTGGCCGCCGTCCAGACTTTCGCCGGATCTTGGGTCAGAATCAACCAGATAGGCTATCTGCCGGAGGCCACCAAGGTGGCTGTTTTTATGAGTGATGATGCCGTCAAGGTTGATGGCTTTGAATTGGTTGACGCTTTTACCGGAGATGTTGCCTGGAGGTCTGATGCCGTGAGGCCGACGGGGGCGCTTGGGCAGATGAGGATGACCTGCCGTCTGGATTTCAGTGCCTTGAAGACCGACGGCGCCTATTATATTAAGGTATTGTCATCAGGAGGCGAGACCCGCTCGGAGATATTCCCGATAAATCCTAAGGTTTATGACGGCGCGGCTGATTTCGTGCTGAACTACATGCGTCAGCAGCGTTGCGGCTGGAATCCTTTCTTCAAAGACAGCTGTCACCGCAAGGACGGCATCATCGTCGGGCATCCGGATCCTAAGAAGGACAGCACTTTCCTTGACGTGACCGGAGGTTGGCACGACGCTTCGGACTGCCTCCAGTACACAACCACCTCAGCCAACGCGATTTACCAGATGATGTTCGCCTATCAAAGCAATCCGGAGGCATTCTCGGACAATCATCTGGCTGACGGAACGCCGGGTCGGAACGGGATTCCTGACATCATAGATGAGATTTATTGGGGGCTCAAGTGGCTGGACAAGATGAACCCTGAGCCGGGGGAGATGTACAATCAGATCGCGGATGACCGTGACCATGTCGGAATGCGTGTCCCGAATGACGACCAGGCTGACTATGGTTGGGGAAAAGGCGAGTACAGGCCGGTGTGGTTCTGCTCCGGTGAGCCTCAGCAGAGAGGCAGACGTGGGGACAAGAACAAGACGACCGGAGTGGCCAGCACTGCCGGGAAGTTCGCTTCGGACTTTGCCCTCGGCGCGGAGATCCTGAAGCCGTTCTACCCAGAGTTCGCCGAGAAGATCGGCGCCAAGGCGCAGACCGCCTACGATGCCGGAGTCGCCAAACCCGGTGTCTGCCAGACCGCCTCGGTGGTCTCTCCTTACATCTACGAGGAGGATAACTGGGTGGATGATATGGAGTTGGCCGCCTACGAGATGTTCCGCCGCACCGGCGACAAGAAGTACAGAACCGAGGCCATTGAATATGCCCGCCGCGAGCCGGTGACCCCTTGGATGGGAGCCGACAGCGCCCGCCACTACCAGTGGTATCCTTTTATGAATATGGGGCATTACCGCATCGCGAAGAATTTCGGCGGCAAGGTCTCGGCGGAATTCATCAGGAACATGCGTTCGGGCATCCAGCGCGTCTATGAGCGCGGGAAGGATCATCCTTTCATGTTCGGCATTCCGGGAATATGGTGCTCGAACAATCTGACCTCGGCGATGCTGACCCAGTGCATCCTTTACCGTGAGCTGACCGGCGACACGACCTATCAGGAGATGGAAGGTGCTCTGCGTGACTGGCTTCTGGGTTGCAATCCATGGGGCGTGAGCATGATTGTGGAGCTTCCGAAAGGTGGAATATTCCCGACGCAGCCTCATTCGTTCATCATAAAGTACAAGATGGGCAACACCACCGGCGGTTTGGTTGACGGTCCTGTCTATGCGACGATATTCGGAAGTCTTCTGGGCATCCGTACCGATGGTGGAGTCAACTACGAGGAGTTCCAGCCGGGCGATTTGGTTTACCACGACAGCACGCACGACTATTCCACAAATGAGCCGACAATGGACGGCACGGCTTCGCTGACTTTCCCGCTGTCTTACTACCAGCGTGAAGGGAGTGCTACCGCCGCCCACCTTACGACTCAAACCGACAATAACATCTACCAAGACGGCGGAATAATCAGAACCGACCCCTCGGTCAAGCACATAGACTTTGTGTTCACCGCAGCCGACAAGGCCGACGGAGCGGAAAGAATCATCTCCACATTGAGAAAGTACAACATCAAAGGCGGATTCTTCTTCACCGGAGAGTTCTTCGAGATGTACCCTGATGTTGTCAGAAGACTTGTCGCCGAAGGACACTACGTCGGAAGCCACTCCTACGGCCACCTGCTCTACGCCCCTTGGGGCAACCGTGACTCACTTCTGGTGACAAGGCAAGAGTTCAACGAGGATATATTCAAGAGCTACAAAGTGTTGCGGGAGTTCGGCATCACGAATGCACCGTATTTCATCCCGCCGTACGAGCACTACAATGCGACAATCTCCTCATGGGCCAGACAGCTTGGATTGCAGGTCATCAACTACACCCCCGGGACCATCACCAACGGCGACTACACCACCCCCGAAATGAAGCGTTATTTCAGCAGCAAAGAGATTCTCAGCAGGATTTGGGAATATGAAAGGACGGATCCCAATGGTCTGAACGGCCACATCATGCTGATCCATTTCGGAACGGATCCGGCCAGGACCGACAAGTTCTACGACAAACTGCCTGGGCTGATCAGGGTGTTGCGTCGTAAAGGATATTCATTCACACCATTGAAAGACAATGATCAAGCACATCTATAAGATTGAAGGAAAGTTCGAGTTTGAGTCCGGCGGAAGCATTGACAATCTGGAGGTTGCCTACCACACATCTCCGTTTGGATATTCACCGGACAAGAAAGTGATCTGGCTATGCCACGCCCTCACCGCGGATTCTGATCCGGAGGGTAGTTGGTGGCCGGCTCTGGTAGGTCCCGGCAGACTGATCGACACCGGGAAATATTTCGTCATCTGCGCCAACGTCCTTGGTTCGGCCTGCGGTTCGTCAAGCCCGGCGTCAACCAATCCGAAAACCGGCAAGCCCTACTATTTCGAGTTCCCCAGAGTGACCGTGCGCGACACTGTACGAGCCTTTGATCTTCTTCGTCAGCATCTTGGAATAGAGAAAATAGATATGCTGGTCGGTACTTCGATGGGCGGATTCATGTCCTTTGAATGGGCCGTGATGCGTCCCGGCATATTCGGAAAGATATTCTTCATCGCCACCGGTGCCCGCGTGACCCCTTGGCTCGCCGGATTCAACGCCGCCAGCCGCATGGCTCTTCTGGCTGATCCGACCTTTAAGGAGCACCGTGACCTGAATGGCGGCATGGAGGGTCTCAAGGCTGCCCGCGCGATCGCCCTGCTGACATATCGCTGTGAGGAGGGCCTCTTCAAGCAGAACGAGGACAGTGACGACACCATCTTCGCCGGCAAGGTCGGCTCATATTACCGTCACCAGACCTCCAAGTTCGTCAAGGATTGGGATGCATATTCCTATCTATATGTCTGTGACGAGGTTGACAGCAACAACGTGGGACGTGGCCGTGGAGGTGTCGCCGCCGCTCTGTCCCAAATCAAGACGGACTGCACCTTCATCTGTATGTCTTCCGATGAGCTTTTCCCGCCCGAGGATATGCGTCCCCTTTCGGAACTCATCCCTGGCTCCCGCTACCAACAGATCGAGACCCCCTACGGCCACGACGGTTTCCTCATCGAAACCTCCGCCATCGCCGAGATCCTCGCTCCGGCCATGCCGTAACTTCGAGGTCTATCCTGGAGGAGCGATTACCTTAAATAACGCTCTCGGATTCAGATATCCAGAAACAGGTCGAAGACTTGATAGACCCCTGTTTCTTTGACCCTGTCGCAAAAGTATTTGGCACCGTCATAACCGGTAGTGATGAATGGATTTATCATATTCACAATATCTTATGATACCAATGTGACATTTTATCATTTTATGATATAATTTGTGCGCGGTAGAAAACAGGGGGATTCTCCCGTTTGTGTTGGGGATTCTTATCGCTGTTGTGCGGAAGCCTGGCAAGGTAAGGGCGTGTGAAGAAAAGCGGTGTGTGGTGGCGAACGTTAAGGTGGTGGTGGTATGTGGTGGGGCTGGCTCGTGGCATTTAACTGATTGATATTTAGGATTATGATGTTATTCCTGGTGTTGCTTTAACCAGTAGGCAAGTGCTTTTGTCCTTGATTACCAGTTATTTATCTGCCACGCCCTCATTCTCAATGGGTTATGTCTAACTTCTTGAATATCAGTTAAAAGCCGCCTCTCCTTTAGTCGAATCAACCCAAAGGCATTTCTTTAATACATTGAATATCATTGCCTAATCCTCCACGCATTTCACGTATCCACTTTGCCCCGGTGACACCATCACAGGTGTTGTCATCTACGAAAATATTGCTATATTAGCAAGGAAGATACTGCAGGTGCTGCGGATTCCTCACATATTCGTTGTCCTCGTATCGTACACCTGTACTGATGGAAGTAAAGCAATCTCTTGCTTCTGCCAGAAGCTGAACAGGTTTCTCGTCCATACATACGACAGGGTGTTTGGCATCATATGGACGGCTGTACACCTCGAGGATGTCCTCCATCGCTGCGACGAAAGCCGCGTTATGGCTGGCTGGTATGCACCAGCACTCCTTCAGATGAGGCCTGTACTCGTTTTTTTAGAATGCGGCCGACCTGCGTATGAGATATAGATTCTACGTACCCCAGTTTGACCGACCTGTCGGCAAGAAGACGAAGCGTCCACTTGGCATATCCCTTGGGAGGATCTCCGCAGGCGAGAGCTATGATATGAGCCTCGACGTCTCCGGTAACCTTGGCCTCTACTGGCGGTGTCTTCCGTTTCTTTCGCTGAATGGTTGCGTCGAGTCCATTCTCCCCATAACAAGTCCTGACGTTCTGGACTGTAGTGGCAGACGTGTTGAAGGCTATGGCAGCCTCTTGCACAGTCATAAGCTGTTTCCCATTCCTGTCCACCGCGAGAAGGATGTTGGCTCGCAGGATGGTTCTCGCCGGCATATTGCCGGACTTCACAACCTTGGTCAGTTGTTTGCGCTCCTCTGCATTCAAGCTCACCTCGTACTTCTGAACAGGCATAATCGTATCGTGCTGTATGTGATACGACAAAGATACAGTTATTTTTGGTTTTATACAACATTTAGATGTTACAATGCGATAGGTTAACTTGTTCAGATTGCCGAGGTGACTTGTCGGGTTGAGCACCTTGCCGAGAGCTTTGAGCGGAGACTGTGTGCCTCAAGGAGTGGTTTCTTCTGGGGTAAAAACCAAGAAATTTCTGTTTTTTATGAATTCTATATGTTTCTTTCTGTTACCTTTCGTTGAGATTGCCTAACTTGCGGTCGTGTTCCGGGAGGAATCGCGGGACATTTTGACAAACAGACATGATTCACTTCAACTATGGAGACTTCAGAGAGAAACGAGGCCGTCAGGCGGAAGGCCGATGACCATACTACCATTAACCAAGAGACCATTAACCAAGTGACCATTGAACAGCGGTCCATTGATCAGGGGGCCTTTGAACAGGGCATCATTGAACGTGAGGCAATGGACCACGAGATTGTCGGACGAGACTTGAATGGCCAACATGCCATTGAACAGGTGGAGGTTATTAACAAGGAGACCACAGGTTGTAAAGCCGCGGAGGAAGCCACTGACTGCCCGGTCGCCGCATCGGAGGAGGAGCAGTACCTTAAACGCTACCGCCACTGCCGTAGGCTGATTGAGAACGACGGGCGGTTCATCGGGATGACCGACGAGGAGAAGGATGCCTACGCACAGCGGCTCGCCACGCCGGAGTATCTTGACCTGACCTGCGACTGGGCGTTCAAGTATCTGTTCCAGAACCACCCTGAATTGCTTGTCCGGCTCCTGAACGACATCCTTCAGGAGGACATCATGTCGGTTGAGTTCCGGAACACGGAACTGACGGAGATGTCTTCGCAGGACAAGAGGATACTCTTCGACCTTCTTTGCCGGACGCCGTGCGGGACGATCCTGGTCGAGATGCAGAAGGCTTCGCGTTTCGACCAGCGCGACCGTCTGCTCTTCTACGGCTCAAGGCTGGTGACCATACAGGTGAAGCGCGGGGATGAGGAATATGTCCTTGCACAGAAGCCACGAGACTCGGAGCAAAGCGACCGAAGGGGTTTGGGGAATCCCTTCCCCATGCCCCTTAGGGGCTGTCACGGAGTGACTGGGGGTTGAAATGCATGCAGGGGCTGACTCAAAGGGTCAGCCCCTGTATTATGAACTACGAGGACGAGCATCCGAACTCGCCGGAGGGAAAGATCCTGTACCATTACAGACTGCGTGAGATCGAGACGGCCGAGCCGTTCGGCGACCGGATGTCGTTCTATCTGTTGGAGTTGCCGAGGATAATGCGCTACACTGATGAATATGACAGTCCTGTGGCAGCATGGTGCCGGATATTCAGAAATTTCGCTATATTTGCGAAGTCGAGGTCGGAGAAAGACGCTGAGTTTGAGAGGTTAGAGCGGGCGATGCGTGTCAGCGGCCTTGACGACCAGGAGATTGACAACTATTTCAGCGATATGATGACAGAAAAAGAGATGCACCCGTACATCAAAGGTGCCGAGCAGCAGGGCTACCGCAAAGGCTTTAAGGCCGGTGTCGAGCAAGGCACGGCGGAAGGCGTTGAGAAGGGTATAGAGAAAGTCGCTAAGTCTATGCTGTCGTTAGGCATTCCGGTTGAACAGATCGGGATAGCCACAGGGCTGTCTCCGGAGAGGATTGAGACTTTGAGACAGGACTAAGAAGCTGTTTTTGAAGATTTTTCACATCAAAGAACATTTCAAACAACTCAAAACAGATTCTAAACAATCATTCCTATTTTAATGCCGCGTGTGACATTAAGTAACATTCAAAAAATAACCTGCATCATCTTAAGGAATCTTTTCGGTCTAGATCTCTTTTCTCATCAGTCGTGTACCTCCAGTACACTCCTTCTTCAAAAAAAGATCTATCCTCGAAAATCTTCTCTTAATCTGAAGCAACTTATTTTTTTCATGTTCCTAAGTAATCATTAAAAAATAACTTGAACATTTTGTATATCTTTATGGTCTAGATTTCTTTTCTCGTCAGTCATGTGCCACCGGCACACTCCTTCTTCAAAAAGAAATCTATCCTCATAAATCTGACACAAAATTTAGTTCAACTTATTTTTTAACGCTTACTAAAAAAATATGCCTTAGTAGCAATTTGCTAACAAAGGCATAATCTAAGAAATGGTTTTGATTTGTTTGAAAGTCTTTCAATCTACCTGATCGATCCGGCGACGATGTTGGCGACAAGGGCGCGGAGACGGCCCACGCTGCCTTTGTCTTCGGGATGTACGCGGTGGGTCAGCAGGATTATGGCTGTCTTGGTCTCGGTGTCGATCACGATGGATGTGCCGGTGTAGCCTGTGTGCATGATAGTGGTCTCAGGGTTGAAAAGGTCGCCGCGTGGACCGCTGTGCGAGCTCTTCTTGTCCCAGCCTAAGGCCCGGCCCACTGAAGGATCGTTCTGTGGAGGGATTGTGGCCATCAGCCTGACTGTCAGAGGGCTGAGTATTCTTGTGGATTCCAGGATCCTGCCCTTTTTGTCCACGAGGACACCACCGTTCATGATGGCGGAGCAGATGACGGAGAGATCCTCGGCGTTGGAGAACACTCCGGCGTTGCCTGAATTACCACCCATTATCCTGCGTGCCATCGGGTCGTGAACCTGTGCCACCAACGGCTTACCGTCATCCTGTACCTCTGTAGGAGCGCAGAGCCCGGCCAATTCTGCGGAATTGCTGACCGCCGGAGTGTAGATCAACGGGAAATAGCAGGTGTGCGTCAGTCCGAGTACATCAAAGACATGTTTTTGGGCATATTCATAAAGCTTCTCTCCGGTCACTCTTTCGAGGATTCTCTGAAGGGTGACGAAGTTCAGGCAGCTGTACATGAAATCGGTGCCGGGACGGAAGTTTCTCTTGACCTTGGTGGCGATGTACCACTCCATCTTCTCTGGATTGTTTCCGCCATATTCCTTGACGAATGTGTCGGCGTTGATGTAAGGCGTCAGTCCGGAAGAGTGTGACAGAAGATCCCTTACCGTGATGTCCACAGTCTCGCCGCTTTCCGGGTCGGTCCAAGGCTTGAAGTCGGGAATGTACCTGTCCACATTGTCGGTGAGGCGTACGTACCCGTTCTCGATCAACTGCATGAAGGCGAGCGTCGTGCCCACGCATTTGCTGACGGAGGCGAGGTCGAAGAGCGTTTCGGTCGTCATCGGCTCCACCGTCGGCACCACGGACTTGTTGCCGTAGGCCTTCAGATAAACGATGTCGTTCCCCCTGACGACAGAGAGCACGGCTCCGGGAATCTCTTTGGCCGTTATCGCTTCGTTGATGACTCTGTCAACTTGGGCGAGTTTCTCCGGATTCATCCCGTGACGCTCAGGAGAATCCTGCTTCAAGGCTCCCTGGGCAAAAACCGGAACCGCCAGCGCGGCGGCCACGGTGATAGTGATCAACTTCTTCATTTTGAATATATTCATGTTCTTGCGGAACGATTGGCATTAAAAAATTAGTGTGGCCTTGATAGGATAGTGGTCAGAAACGAAGGTCCTTTCCATATACGGCTTTGTGATGGTTTGATATTCAGTGCAGCTGCTGAATCCCTTGAACCAGATGTAGTCGATGATCTCGTCCGCCGGAGCCTTGCCCCACCCGTTGTAGGTGTTGTGATGGTCTGTCTTGACGGCCACCTCGCGCGCGTTTTGCATGACCTTCTTGAGGTCATCGAATTCCGGACGGTCAATCTTCATGTTGAAGTCTCCTGTGAGGATCATCGGGTAGTTCTCCGGATTGATGCTTGCGATCCTGTCCACGATCAGTTGAAGTCCGTTCTTGCGGGCCTCCCAGCCGACGTGGTCAAGATGCGTGTTCACATAGTAGAACTTCTTTCCGCTGTCCTTGTCCTTCATCAAAGCCCATGTGGCTGAGCGGAAGCATGCGGCGTCCCAACCCATGGAAGGCTTTTCCGGAGTCTCCGAAAGCCAGAACGTTCCCCATTTGATCAGCTTGACAGTCTTCTTGTTGTAGAATATGGCCATGTGCTCGCCTTTGTGCTTCCCGTCCTCGCGGCCTACTCCGATGCCTTTGTAGTCGGGGCAATATTCCTCAAGGTACTTGAATTGGAAATCCAGGGCTTCCTGGAGTCCGAATATGTCCGGTTTCTGGTCCATGATCATCATCGCGGAAACCGGGTAACGGTATTCCCATGAATTGGTGCCATCCTTGGCTGTCCCGACACGGATGTTGTAGGAAATCACATTGATGTCGGCAGGTTTTCTTTTTTTTGCTGCCACGCTGAACGGCAGAACCATCAGGGCTGCCATGAGGGCAAGAATCACTTTTTTCATAACATTATCTCTAATTATTATATTCATAAGAAAATATGTGGACTACAAATTTAACAAATTGTGCTAATTTTGCCTAAAGATAAGGAACATGAAAAAAATAAGTTGCTTCAGATTAAGAGAAGATTTTCGAGGATAGATCTTTTTTTGAAGAAGGAGTGTGCCGGTGGCACATGACTGATGAGAAAAGAGATATATACCGAAAAGATTCCTTAAGATGATGCAGGTTATTTTTTGAATGTTACTAAATCGGTGAAGAAAATAATTGGTTCACCGTGTTATTAACCATCATTTGAAATATTACCGATCATGGCGGAAAAGACATTTAATGAATATGGCAAAACGCAGGCTATCGACCTGCTTTTCGAGGGTAGTGGTTTCTCTCGACAGGGAAAAATTGGTTTCGAGCCGGCGGCCGGGAGTTTTTTATCTTCCGCCTCAAGGCTTTTTGTGGAAGGGATGGATTTCGACCTGACATATTTCCCTCTTAAACATCTTGGCTACAAGTCTGTTGTGGCCGTGGCCGGAGAAATATATGCATCCATGTCGCACCCACGGCTGTTGTCCGTAAGGTTAGGCGTCTCCGCCAAACTGGATTTCAGCCACATCAAGGATCTTTGGCTCGGAGTCGTGACAGCCGCCAAGGAACACGGATTCTCGGTGGTTGACCTGGATTTGGTTCCGTCACCGAACGGGTTGACAATCAGTGTCTCGGCAATCGGGGAGGAATTCAGGTTGACGAAGGGACGCACGGTAAAGGCCAGAAGCATGGATCTGGTCTGCGTGTCGGGAAGCCTTGGCGCGGCTTTCCTCGGCCAACAGATTTTGGAACGGGAGAAACGTGGGTTCGACAAGACCAGGGATGATTCCGTCCAGCCTCAGCTTGAGAAATACAAGATGCTGATCGGGAGCTATCTCAAGCCGGAACTCAGCGCCTTGACCGTCACCAGGCTGGAGGACGCTCAGATTTACCCGTCACACGGTTATCTGGTCTCCCACGGCCTTTCGGACGCGGTAAAGAGACTGGCCCGTGAGTCAGGCTTGGGCGTGAAGATCTACGCCGACAAGATTCCTTTCGAGGGCAACAGCTTCTCTTCCGGCAAGGAACTGGACATCGATCCTGTCTCCGCCGCCATGAACGGAGGTGATGACTTCAGGCTATTGTTCACGATTCCGATTCTGTCCGCCGAGAAGTTCCGCCGCGACTTCCAGACTTTCGACATAATAGGCCATCTGGCCCAGCCGGAGGTCGGCTCCGTTCTGGTTTCTCCGGATGGTCTGGAGCATCCGATCCTGGCGCAGGGATGGAATGATTGACCCTGATGCGCCTGATCCCGATATTCAAATACCATTTCCGATGAAACCAGCAAGTTACCTGATTATCACTGTCGCCTGCATTGTGGCACTGTCCTCATGCGACACCGGACTGTTCAGCCAGATGGACAAGGCTTTGGATGAGGTCGAGCAGGGGCTTGGCTACGTCAACACCTTGGAGACAAAGGATGTGAGGAAGATGGCGGACTGGTTCGACAGGCGAGGCGACGATGGCCAGAAGGGGAGGGCGCTTTACTGCCTCGGCCGCAACCAGTTCAACGACGGGGATTTTCCCGCCGCGATAGTCTCCTACACCAGAGGGCTTGAATATTCAGTCAAGGCGGCGGACACTCTGCGTGTGGCCAGAATCTGCTACGACATGGCGCACACATGCAACGCTTCCGGCAACTCCACGGACGAGATGATGTACCTCGCGCGCTCCGCCGAGGCATTCAAGGTGGCCGGTTTCCAACGCGAGTCCCAACAGGCGTTGCTGGAGATAGGACAGGCGGAATCCGGACTGGGAAGGTACGGAGCCGCCGAGGACATATTCAAAAGCGTCCTTTTTGATGCCCACGGGATGCGTGACACCCTTTTGGAGGCACGCTGTCTTGAGTCCTATGCCGCTCTTGCGATGAGTAAGGACACCTTGGATCCGGCGCTTGCGATTGATCTTCTGAGCCGCGCGGCGCGGGATCTCGATTTCCCTCTCTCGTCCTCCGACAAAGGAATCCTGGCCTATGCCTATTCTGTCGCGGGAAAGTCTTCCGAATCCCAACGGTGGCTCTTGGAAGCCCGTGCCACAGCTGAGACCGATGCGGAAATCGCTGATGTGAATTTCCGTGAATATCAGATTTCCTCCCGTGGCGGAGATTCAAAGAAGGCTCTCGCATCCCTTGAAAAAGTTATGGAATATGCCAACCGGACCCAGTCGGCCGCTCTTTCCGAGGCTGTGGCCGCAAGCCAGAGGGATTATATTCAAGGACAGGCCGAGGCGGACAGGGAGAGGCTCCATGCGGCTCGTCTGAAACTTTGGGTTCTGGCCCTTGGCGCGTTGCTGGCACTCGCCGCCGTGTCCGCTGTCTATTTTGTACGCAAAGCGGAAGCCCGACGGAAACTTGAGGCGGAACGACTTGAGACGGAGAAGTTTATGAATATCGCTGAAGACCTTCAGGCCCGTCTCTCAAAGCCGGTCGTCAAGGCCGGACTGAAAGACATAGACCGTTTCAACGTCCTTGAACGTCTTTGCGAGCAGTACTATGTCTATGAAGGCACGGACAACTTGCAGCCGAAGATCCTCAAGGAGGTGAAATCCATCGTCGAAGGTCTGCGCAGTGACAAGAAGACGCAAAGAGGGCTGGAGGCCATGCTGGATCAGACGATGGACAGCGTGATGTCGCGTCTTCGCGCTGAGTTCCCGTCGTGGAAGGAAGATGATTTCCTGCTTTTCTGCTTCACCGCCGCCGGGTTCTCCAGCACGACAATCTCGGCCTTGATGGGCAAGGACAAGAGCGTGATCTATAACCGTGTCTGGCGTCTGAAAGGCCGGATCTCGGCTTCGGACTCTCCGCAGAAAGAGTTCTTCCTCAGTGCGTTGGAGAAGAAATGATAATGATAAGGAAGCCGTGGAGGTTAACCGACTGATTTCCATTTTCATAAAAGAATGTACTCCTGCCGGTTCTCGGGGGGAGTAAGGTACGTTTATATATTCATTCATAAGAAATTAGCCTCCACGCGGATAAATAATCATCCGGGAAGGTTAGGTAAATCCTGCATTCTGTGTTATATAATATGTAACAAGTCCGATTTCACAGAATGGAAACAAGAATCAGAAAGTTATATGACCGCTTCCTTGAGGGCAAGGCGACCAAGGAAGAGATAAATGAGATTTATGACAGGATAACCGCCACTCCCGAGGAATTGAAAGAGTTTCGTGAATACGAAAAGTTCTGGGAGCAGATTCACAAGCCTTCAGAGGAGGTGCTGGCGTCCTTGGCGGATGTCAAGGCCACAATCAAGTCCTATAAGAGACGCCGGGCATGGCGTTTTGTGTCCGCGGTCTCTGCCGCGGCGGTCGTCATTGCCGTGGTGATGTTCAGAATCCACACAGGGGAATCCGATCCGGCGATCCCTGCCGCGGCGGTTCAAGAATATGTCGTGAATGTCCCGGCGGGTGGAAGGACTGACATAGCTTTGCCGGATGGAACCAAGGTGATGCTCAACGCAGGGTCAAGGCTGAGCTACACATCGGAGTTCAACGAAAGAACCAGGGACATCTTCCTTTCTGGAGAGGGTTATTTCGAGGTCGCTCATGACAAGGAGAGGCCTTTTAACGTGAATACGAGCAAATGCACTGTCACGGTCCTGGGAACAAAGTTCGACATTTCCGCCTACGAGCAGGATGGTGAGGCGTTCACGGCGTTGGTGGAAGGTTCAATTCTGTTCAAGACCGGAGAGGAAGAGACTCTCGTGTCACCGGGAGAATTGGTCACGATCGGGGACAAGGGACTCACAAAGGAAGCAGTGGATGTCAGAGACTACTGCGGATGGACCTCCGGGATAATCAAGTACAGCAATATTCCTTTCTCATCACTTCTGAAACGGCTCGAAAGGGAGTATGACACCCACTTGATCCTTGAGGACAAGTCCTTGGGTGACAGGACCATCCGCGTGTCTTTCAGCAAGGATGACTCTGTGGACACGATCCTTAAAGTCCTGTCCGACATCCTTCCTATAAGCATCCGCAAGGGCAATAAAGTCTATTACATAAATCAAAAACAATAACCAGTAACATTCATGAGACACAAACCTATTATCGTCATTCTGGCGCTATGTCTCTTGCTGCCAACGGCGATGAGCGCGCAGAAGGTCACGGGGAACTTTTCCTCTACAACATTAGGAGCCGTCCTGGATGAGGTGGAAGCCCGCACGGGTTATCATTTCATCTTCGACAGCAACGAGATCAACACGACCATTCCGGTGACGGCATCCTTCAAGGACGCTTCGATCACTTCTGTGTTGGACAAGATTCTTGGGCCGACGATGCATTATTCCATCAACGGGAAGTACGTCACAATCTCAAAGGTCCAGAATTCCGTTGTCCGTAAAGAAAACGTGAGATCCGTCAAAGGGACGGTCATCTCATCTTCTGACAACCAGCCGATAGTCGGTGTGGGTGTCTATGTGGCCGGGACGACAACCGGAACGGTGACGGATGTGGACGGAAACTTCGACCTCCGGCTTCCGGACGGAGCCGTGACGGTGACTTTCGAGTGCATCGGCTATGACAGGAAGGAACTGACTGTGGAGGAGTTGTCCAAAATCCGGATCATAACACTGTCCGAAGTCGCCAACACTCTTGACGATGTGGTGGTTGTAGGATTCGGTACGCAGAAGAGAGAGAGTCTTGTGGGTGCCGTTCAGGCTGTGAAGCCAAGTGAGCTGCGTGCGTCCACATCGAACCTTTCCACCTCTTTCGCGGGAAGGATTGCCGGAGTGATCTCCGTACAGTCCACCGGAGAGCCGGGTGTGGCGGACGGAGCTACGTTCTGGATCCGTGGCATATCCACATTCGGAAGCGGGCAATCCCCGTTGTACATCGTTGACGGTGTAGAGGTCACAGCCCAGATGCTCAATAACATAGCGCCTGAGACCATCGAGTCTTTCTCGATCCTTAAAGATGCCACAGCGACTTCTCTCTACGGCTCAAGGGGAGCCAACGGAGTCATGATCATCACGACAAAGAGCGGACGCAACGCCGAGAGGATGTCCATCAATGTAAGGGTCGAGACCGGTACCTCCGAGGCCACCAAAATTCCGAAAGCTGCCGATGCCGTCACCTTCATGAACACATTCAACGAGGCTCTTCAGACCAGAGGAAAGGATGCCTACTACTCCGAGGAGAAAATCACGAACACCATGAACCATGTGAATCCGTACGCCTATCCGGACGTGGACTGGTACAATCTTCTGTTCAAGGACAGGACTTTCAACCAGAACTTCAACATCAACATGACCGGTGGAGGCAAGAAGGTGGATTACTTCATGAATGTGGCTGCCCACAATGAGAACGGAATCCTCCAGAAGCCGGATTTCTCCGATTTCAACACGAACATCAATTCCCAGAAATACATTTTCCAGGCCAACATCAACGCCTTCCTGACATCGACCACGAAAGTGTCCTTGAGAATGAACACCCAGCTTCATTTCCAGCACACTCCTGTGACAGGCACGGAGACGCTGTTCAACTACAGCCTGAAAGCGATGCCATGCGAGTTCGCTCCGGTACTGCCTTCCGAGGAGGATGACACTTTTGTCCGTTTCGGCACAGCCCCTCGCTGGACGACCGGCTACAGCACAAACCCTTATGCCGAACTCTGCAAGGGCTATTCAGACCAATACCGGGGACATTTCACCTCCGCTCTTTCGGTGGATCAGGATCTCAGCTTCATCACCAAGGGACTTCGTGCCTATGGGTTGGCGACATTCTACAACAGGGTGTATTCAGCCGTGAGCCATTCCATGAAGCCATTCCTTTACAGGGTGCACGACTTTAGCGTGGACGAGAACGGCAACTATGTTCTGGACATGATCCAGACGGAGCAGGGCAACACCTACCTTGACACCAAAAGAGCGAATGACGGACTCCGTGAGCTGTCATTCCAGGCCAAGATCGACTACAACAGGACATTCCTCAGGCACACCGTCGGCGCGACTTTCCTCTATCACCAGAAAGAAAGGGTCATGAACATCGCGGCCGCCAATGAATATGCTTCCCTGCCATACCGTGAGCAAGGTCTTGCAGGTAGAATCACCTACGATTATGACAAGCGTTACATGATCGAAGGCAATTTCGGCTACAACGGATCGGAAAACTTCGCGAAAGGGAACCGCTTCGGCTTCTTCCCGTCCATCGCGGCGGGTTGGGTGATCTCCAACGAGCCATATTGGAGAACCCTCAAAGACAAAGTCAACCTGCTTAAATTAAGGGCTTCCTACGGACTTGTCGGCAACGATGTGATCTCTTCCAGCACGGCGGACAGATTCCCTTACCTTTCAACAGTCAACATGAACTCAAGTTATGGAATAGCCCTTGGACCAAGCCTGAACGGGCAGAGTGGCCCGAAGATCTCGACCTACGGCAACGCCACAGCCACATGGGAGACTTCCAGGAAACTGGACATCGGAGTGGAGCTTGGACTCTTCAGGCAGCTCAACCTCATAGTGGACTACTTCTATGAGAAACGTAGCGGAATATTCATGCAAAGGCAGTCTCTGCCGTCTTCATTCGGCCTTTCCGGCATCACGCCTTGGGGTAACATCGGCAAGGTTGACAACAGCGGAATCGATGCCTCGCTGGACTATAACAAGGCTTTCTCCAATGGGCTGATCCTTTCCCTGAGAGGATCGCTGACCTATGCGCACAATGAGATAGAATTCATGGACGAGCCTTCTTATGAATATGATTATCAGTACAAGAAAGGTCATTCCATCAACAGCATGAAGATGTATGTCTTCGACAGGTATTTCGAGGACGACGAGGACATCCGGAACTCTCCTGACCAGTCCTCTCTCGCCACCCTCTATCCTCTGATGGCCGGTGACGCGAAGTACAAAGACCTGAACAATGACGGCAAGATCGATGACGATGACCAGATGTGGATAGACAAGACAACCACCCCTGAACTCTCGTATGGTTTCGGATTCTCGCTCCAGTACAAGTCTTTCGATGTGTCCGCATTCTTCCAGGGGCTTGGAAGACGGTCTCTGCTCATGTACGACAACCATCCGTTCTCAACGGCCACGGACCCGGGCAACGGTCTCATGATGTACCATGCGGAGGATCACTGGTCCGAAAGCGACCCGAATCCAAACGCTTCCTATCCAAGGCTGTCCGACAGATGGAATGTGAACAACACTGTGAACAGCACCCTGTACCTTCGCAATGCGGCGTTCCTCAGGCTTAAGACAGCCGAGATTGGCTACACCTGGAAGATGATGAGGGTTTACCTTTCCGGCACCAACCTTCTCACTTTCTCCAAGTTCAAGTACTGGGACCCTGAGAAAGGCTCCGGCAACGGTCTCACCTATCCTCTCCAGAGGACATTCAACATCGGCATCCAGTTCAACTACTAACATTTGACGTCATGAGAAAAATACAATTGATATTATTCGCCGCGCTCACGCTGGGCTACACCTCCTGCGACTATCTGGATGTTGTCCCGAAGAGCAAGGCCACCGAGAACGACATCTGGAAGACACCGGCCGAAGCGAAGAAATTCCGCTTCAACATGATGCAGTACATGCCGGTACTCTTCTCTTATACGAAATCACCGGACCAGTTCGCCGGAGACGACTTCATGTCAGGCCCGCGAAGCACCTCCTACTGGTTCCCCGGTAAAAGTCTTCATTACAATGAGGAGAATCCAAGCCAGACATATTTTGGCTACTGGGCTCCGGTAGCAAGGACGAACGGAACCAACTATGATCTTTTCAGAGGCATCCGGTACGCGTATTACTTCATCGACAATATTCATAACGTCAAAGGGTTGGACGCATCGGCCGCCTCAAGGTACGAGGGTGAGGCATGGTTCATGATCGGCTACTACCACCAGACGTTGCTCGACTACTACGGGCCGACGGTGCTGATCAAGAGGTTCATTCCTTTCGACACCGATGATAAGAACGAGATGTTCCCGAGCAGAAGACCTGTTGATGAGTGCGTTGACTTCATCGCTGAGTGCTACGACAAGGCGGCCGGACTGCTTCCGGAGTCTGTGATCGAACAGGAATGGGGGACTCCGTCCAAAGCCACGGCACTTGCCTACAAGGCCAGACTGTTCCTTTGGGCCGCGTCTCCGCTTGTGAACGGCAATCCGGACATGGTTGACTTCAAGAATCCGGACGGGACACAGCTTGTCAGCACTGTCAGCGACAGGGAAAAATGGAAACGTGCCATGGATGCCAGTCAGGAAGCCATCATCGAAGCGGAAAAGAACTACTCCCTTTACACCACAAACCAGAAGCCGGGATCAGACATCCAGACGCAAGGGAAGGATAATTACTACAATGCATTCACGGAGGAAGACTGGAACGGCCAGGAATATCTTATGGCCAAAGGCGACAAGGCAGAAATCTGGAACCTCCAGCTTTGCTCCACTCCACGCGCCGTGCAGAATGACCAGATGAGCTGGCAGGCTACACTCGTGCCGACCATGGAGGCTGTGGAGATGTACTACTCCAAGAACGGTCTGCCGATGGATGTGGATCCGCTCACCAAGGACAGGGATCTGTACAGTGTGGCTCCAGGCGACAGCACGGTACTCCTTCACAGAGACAGGGATCCTCGTTTCTACGCATCGGTCGGCTACGACAGAGGACAGTTCCAGATCGAGAGCAAGGAGATCACCCTCCACGCGAGAGGCGGCGAACTTCACGGATGGATTTCACCGACCACCGAGTACCAGAGCTGCACCGGCTATTTCTGCCAGAAGTGGGTGCGTAAAAGCAGTTACTACGACTACGAGAAGAAGACCAAGAATGCCATTCCCTACTCATACCCGTACCTCCGTCTGGCGGAACTCTACCTGAGCTATGCGGAGGCCGACTTTGAATATAACGGAAGCCTCAGCTCTACAAGTCTTCTCTATCTGAACAAGGTAAGGACACGGTGCGGACTTCCTAAGTTCGAGGATTCATGGGCGATTGTCGGCGGAATCCCTACCGGAGACGATCTGCGCAAGGTTCTCCATCAGGAACGCTCGATAGAGTTCATGTTCGAGGGACGGCGCTACCATGACATCCGCAGATGGAAAGAGGCCGAGGACCTGCTGAACAGACAGCCTAAGGCCTGGAATGTCAGCGGAAAGACTCAGGATGATTTCTACAGGGTTGTGGAGGCCGAGCAGCAGGCCAAGAGACAGTTCGACAAAAAGAACTACTGGCTTGCCATTCCTCAGAGCGAGCTTAACAAGAATAAGAATCTAGTACAGAACCCAGGATATTAATAACAATGAAAATGAATTATCTGAAAATATTAACGACTGTCTCTCTGGCCTTGGCCATGGCGGTCGGATGCGACAAGGAGGCCGAGGAGGCTTTCACTTTCGACATCAACGGTGACGCCGGCACGGAGCTTGGCGGAACCCAGACTTTTTTCTACGATGAGGCCAGAGCATTCCCTGTCAGCTCGGAAGGAGTCTCGAAGGTGGAGTTCACGACTCCTGCCGGATGGGACGCCTATTTTGCGGCGACAGAGAAGAAGATACACATCTCGTCTCCTGCCGGAGACAACACTTCGGCTGCGGAGAACGGTGTGGTCAAGATAGATGTAACCTCTTACGACAGAAGGACATTGACCCGCTCAATCAATGTCTCGGTGACTGATGCCTCGGTAGAGTTCACTCTTGATGGAGTGGCGGAAGGGCTGAACATGAAATATGCCCAGACAATGAATATTCCGGCCTCGCTCTCAAATGTCTGGAGCATTGAAAGCACAGCTCCTAAAGGTTGGACGGTCGTCTTTGACAGGGAAGGCTGCAAGGTTGATATCACCGCTCCGGCCCTGAAGGACGAGACCGCCGAGCATGAAGGCACAATCACGGTCACCCCTGTCAGCAAGAGAGGGACATTGGGAAGCCCGGTTTCGTTCAGCGTGCAGGTTCTTGCGTCGGCTCCTGTTCTCAAATTCGATGCGGATAGACTGGAAAGAGTCGCGCACGGCTCCACAAGCACGATGAAGTCCGTTGAATATGCCAACATCGACAAGGTGACGATCACCAATGTTCCTGCCGGATGGAATGTCGATCTGCAGAAGGGCGACAACGAGGCCACGTTGACTGTGACCGCGCCGTCTGCCACCGCTGAAGGCTTCACCGGATCCGGAACAGTGCGTTTCGATCTGACTTCAGACACCGGAGAGACCGGAGAGTTGGAACTGCCGGTGTCCATGCTCGGAATCAATGATGCCGATGATTTCCTTGCTTTCGCCGAGGCTTACATGAAAGGCGGTGACTGCTCGCTTTGGAAGGATGGAGGCGAGGTCATCGTCAACTCTGACATAGACCTCACCGGAACACCTAAATCCCTCTATGTCAATGCTGTGTTCTCCGGAGTGTTCAACGGGGCGAATCACACAATCACCTACAGGATCGAATCCAATTCCGGTGATGCGGGAATATTCCAGACCGTCAAAGGCGACGGTACCGTCAGGAACCTCAAGATCGCCGGAACATTCAACATCACGGATGGTAACGACAGAGCCGGCGGCATCGCCGCCTACAGCAACGGCGCCACGTTCGAGAACGTCATCTCTACCGTGAAATACACTCAGACGCAGATCGGGAACACCCGTCAGGGAACGATGATCGGTGGACTGGTCGGGGATGAGACAGCCGGAGGAACCTACAGGAACTGCCATGTGCGTGGAAACTTCTCCCTCGTCGCGGTGATGTTCTTCGGAGGTCTCATCGCGGACGTGTGGGACAATGACGGACTTGAGATCTACGATTGCTCGAACGAGTCCGATGTCACGATCAGCACCAACAAGATCGGCCTCGGGAACGCTTGGTTCGGAGGCATTCTCGGAAAGTCGGACGGTGCGGGAGTCAAGATGTACAGGACATACAACACCGGAAACATCAAAGCAGACTTCGGTGGCGGCAAGACCAATTTCGCCGGTCTCGGAGGTATCGCGGGTTATGCGTGTGGCTACTATGAGGACTGTTACAACGCTGGCGACATAATATTCACAAACGGAGCGGACAAAAAAGGTAACGGTAACGTCGGAGGTCTCGCAGGTGCTGTGAGGGTCGCTAAAGGGAAGATGCTTGTCGCCAAGAACTGCTACAACAAGGGTACGGTCAAGGCGATAGGTGATGCGGTGGGTGGATTCATCGGACTTATCCGCGATGGGGGCGAAGGCTCCATGAAACTCACTGGATGCCGCAACGAAGGCACGGTTGACTGCCGCAGCGAGGTTGCATATTCAGCATCATTCGGTGGATTGATGGGAACAGTGTACAACTCTCTGGAGATGACCGATTGCCACAACAAAGGCAAGGTGATGGGCTATACCACCCAAGGCGGAGCGGGTCTGATCGGCCGTGGCGCGGACAACATCGTGATCACAAAATGTACGAACTCCGCCAATGTCTATGTCGGCTCGCACGCCAGCGTAAAAGCCGACAAGCCTTATGCCGCCGGCCTCGTCTGCGGATTCTACCCGACCATCCAGATCAAGGAATCCGCCAACACAGGTGATGTCTTCGCCATGGTGAGAGGGGAAGGTTATGTGTCAAACGTGTTCACCAGTGTACAGTTGAACACAGGAAATACGGATGCCAGCACCGTTGACGAGGCGACCGTGAACGCATCCAAGGCTTCCAAGGTCACCATCATCCTTCCGGAAAAGTGGACAGACACCTTGCCGGAGGAGTGGACGAAATGATTTGTTTATTCGCAAGGAACTCAATTGGATAAATGAACAGGATTATTCTCATTTTTTCATTGGTCGCGGGCATGCTGTTTTCGCAGTGTGCCTGCAGCCATGCCTCATCCTATGGCAACGGAGGTGAAAACACTATCGTCAAGACCGACAAGCCGGACATCCCGTCCGACCGTTACGGAAAAACATTATCGGATGACATCGTGTATGCCAATGCGTTGTCTATCGCGGGTGGTGATGTCGGCATGCAATGCTTCGACATTCTCAAGAACGGTGACATCCTGGCATGCGGCACCCGTCATTCGGCACTGTACTTCCAACGGATGACCCCTTCGGGACAGTACCGGAAGGAGATGAAGATCTGGTACGCCGCCCATGGGACGAACATGTCGGTCGAGGAGGACGGCGAGGATGCCTACGTCTGGACATCGAACTATTCCAGCAGGTTAGGCGGTGAGGGGGACTACTACGCGGAAAAGATCATCTCACGGGTCAGGTACCAGCCTGGCGTGACACTTATGCCGGAGGATTGCGAGGACAACTATTATGTCGGGCCTTATCAGAATCTTCTGGTCTGCACCGACACGGAGAACGACAATCTCTGCATCCTCTACTCAAGTGGCGAGGTCTCGGGAAAAGACACAAAAGTCGTGGTCTGGTCCTTGAAGGAGGCGAAGAAGGTTCCTGTCACAACCGTGAACATCGGAACTGTTGTAAGAGGCGGAGGCAGCGGTCCTGTCGCTGAAATCGAGACCATCAGCCCCGACGTGGCTGTTCATGACCTGAGCGCCCTCAAGCCGAAATATTCATTTTTCATCAATAGTGTCGAACTGAACGACGGAGCTCCGATGCAGGGTTTCTGCATCTACAAGAAACGTCTTTACTGGTTCACCGGGGACGGAAGCAAGAGGACTGCAAAGGTCTCAGTGATAACTTTCAACGGGATGGTCGAGCTTTCTCAGCAGAGCCTTGCGTTCATTGATGACAAGGCCGGAATAGTTAAGTTGGGTTCCAAGAGCGGCTATTTCGAGGCGGAAGGCATCAAGATCCGTAAAGGAATATTATACACCGGCTACCTTTGGGGGCCGACAGGAAACTGGAAACTGACGATACTGAATAATTAGGGTATATGGCGAACTCAAACGGACGACTCCTGTCGTTGGATGCGCTCAGGGGCTTTGACATGATGTTCATCATGGGGCTGAGCGCTGTCATCGCGGAGGCCTGCGGAATATTTCCGGGAGGCAAGGATTGCTGGCTGGCTCAGCAGATGAACCATGTGAACTGGATCGGGTTGCATCACCACGACACGATCTTCGCGCTGTTCCTGTTCATTTCCGGCATGACATTCCCGTTCTCCCTTGAGAAAAAACGCTCGAAGGGACTGTCGGATAAGTCGATAACATTGGATGTCATCCGGCGTGGACTGACGCTTTTCTTCCTCGGACTGGTCTATGAGGGTTTCTTCCAGTTTCACTTCGAGTCTCTCCGCATTCCAAGTGTGCTTGGTAGAATCGGTCTGGCTTGGATGCTGGCGGCCATCCTGTACTGCCACACCGGAAAGAAGACACAGTGGGGTGTCGCTGCCGGTATCCTTATAGGGTATTTTCTTCTTCTCAAACTTGTCGTAGCCCCGGATGCTCCGGCAGGTGCGGATTCCTTGTCAAAAGAGGGGAACATAGCCTTCTACATCGACAGACTCCTGCTTCCGGACAACATCTACAAGCCGGGAATATATGACCCGGAAGGAATCCTCAGCACGATTCCCGCTGTCGTCACGGCTATGCTTGGAATGTTCACGGGGCGCTACGTCAAGGAATCGCCCGCCACCGGAGAAAGAAAGACTTTGAATATGCTTGCGGCGGCCATTGTCATGGCGATCGTGGCTGTCGTCTGGGCTCACTGGTTCCCCGTCATCAAAAAATTGTGGACCAGCACTTTCGTCCTTGCGTGCGGGGCGTGGTCGATAGGGCTGTTCGCTGTCTTTTATTATCTGATCGATGTCAAGGGCTGGAGGAAAGGCACGGTGTTCTTCCAGGTTGTCGGCATGAACTCCATCACAATCTACATGGCGCAGAGAATCATAGGTTTCTGGCCTGTGACCGGCTTCTTCTTCAAAGGATTGTCCGGCATTGTCCCTGAAAGTTGTTCGGGACTCGTGATGAACATCGGCTATTTCACTGTCTGTTGGTTATTCCTTTATTTCCTTTATCGCAAGAAATGCTTCCTCAAGGTCTGATGAAACTTCGTCTCATGCTGGCCATGGTTCTGATGGCTGCCTGTACCGACTCTGTTTTCGCCTCCGTTTCGACTGAGGCCGCGACTGCATTGGCCCGGAGAATCTTGGGAGAACAATGTGACCGGATCAGGTTTCAGGATGTAAGCCGCAAAAAGGCTGATGCTGAATTTTTCACCGTGGAGGATTCCGGCGGCGGAATTCTTGTCAGCGGAACTGGCGCGCCGGCGATGGCTATGGGACTGAACTGGTACCTAAGGTATCGCTGCAAGGTTGATGTCTCATGGTACAGTCACGATCCTATCCGTTTGCCGTCATCATTGCCGGTGGTCGGGGAACCGTTTACGTCAGAGGCGAGGGTGGCCAACCGTTTCTTCCTTAATTATTGTACTTTCGGTTACACTCTTCCGTGGTGGGGCTGGAAGGAATGGGAGCGCTTCATTGATTGGATGGCATTGAACGGGATAAACCTCCCGCTTGCGATCACGGGACAGGAAAGCGTCTGGTACAAGGTCTGGTCGGAACTTGGTCTGACCGATGATGAGATCAGAGGCTATTTCACAGGCCCTGCACATCTTCCGTGGCATCGGATGCAGAACATTGACAGATGGCAGGGGCCGCTTCCGGTGTCTTGGCTTGATGGACAGGAGGAACTGCAGAGGAAGATTGTACGCCGGGAACGGGAGCTTGGCATGAGAACAGTCCTGCCGGCTTTCGCTGGTCATGTTCCGCAGGCGATCAAACGCATATTCCCTGACGCTGACATCCGCTCATTGGGAGAATGGGCCGGATTCAAGGAACCATACACCTGTTGGTTCCTTGATCCTATGGATCCATTATATTCAAGAATCCAGAAAAGGTTTCTGGAGATTCAGGAAGAGATGTATGGCACTGACCACATCTATGGAATCGATCTGTTCAACGAGGTGACTCCGCCGTCCTGGGAACCGGATTACCTTGCCAGGGTCGGCCGGCAGGTCTGCGAGTCATTGGTGAGTGCTGACAAGGATGCCGTGTGGCTCCAGATGACTTGGCTTTTCTACTACCAAAGGAAAGACTGGACGGGAGAGAGGATAAAGTCCTACATCACATCGTATCCTGCCGAACGATCGATGTTGCTGGACTACTACTGTGACTATCAGGAGGTTTGGAAGATGACAGACAGCTTTTACGGCGTTCCTTTCATCTGGTGCTACCTCGGGAATTTTGGAGGAAACTCTATGCTCAAAGGCAACTTCGCCGACACGCATGAGAAGATAGAGAATGTCCTGACTGAGGCAGGCCCGGGAATATGTGGACTGGGTGGCACCCTTGAGGGATTCGACTGCAATCCATACATGTTTGACTATGTCTTTGAGAAAGCATGGAGCTATGGCAGGGGACTGACTCCGGAAAAATATGCCTCGGTTCTCGCGGAACGCAGGGCGGACGGAAGCGTGGCAGCTGCGGAGGCGTGGAATATGCTCGCGCGGAAGATCTATAATGGCAAGGGTCACCGTTCCCCGATGACCCTCCGTCCGGATCTTAGCCGGTGCCGCCATACATCGGAAGAAAGGTGCGGCTTCCCGAACGCGGATCTTAAAAAAGCGCTGGAACTCCTTTTCGACAGTTCCGCCAAGCGTTTTGATCTTGTGAACATGACAAGGCAGTATCTTGCCAATGTCTTTCAGGACGAGGTCCTGGAATACTCCAAAGCCTTTGATGACGAAGATCCTGTGCGGATGAAAGCTCTCCGCGGGAGAATCAACGGGATCTTCAAGGACATGGATGCTCTGCTTGCCTGCGAGCCTTCTTTCCTGTTGGGCGGATGGATCTCGGACGCGAGAAGTTGGGGCGCCGACAAGAGGGAGAAGAACTATTTTGAAAGCAACGCGCGCTGCCTTGTCACCACTTGGGGCGACCGTGGCAGCAGTCTTGGTGACTATGCAAGCCGTGAGTGGTCGGGACTCATGTCATCTTTCTACTTGGCCAGATGGAATATGTTCTTTGATTACTGTGAGGACTCCGTCAGAAAAGGAAAGGACTTTGACCAGGAAGGATTCTCGGAGAAAGTCAGCGGATTCGAGAAAGACTGGTGGACTCGCCGCAAAGGCCACTTCCGCAAGACTGCTGATCCAAACTACCGAAAGCGGGTCGCGGACATTCTTCGGAAGTATTAGGAATATCCTGTCATGAACATCCGATAAGGAGCGAAAGGACAAACCAGCTGAACGCAGGCGAGTTTTGTTCTTTCGCTTCTTCTGTGAAGGATGCCAAGGCTCTTCTGATGTGCTTCTCGACAGCGGTCTGGGATATTCCTAACATTTCGGCGATCTCTCGGTTTTTCATTCCCTTGAAGCGGCTCATCACGAACACTTCACGGCACCTGTCAGGCAAAAGGGACAAGACCTTTTCGACCTGATTCTCAACTTCCTTCCGTATTAGAGGGGAATCGGGGGCATCGTAATAGAAGTCAAGACCGAAGAGTTTCTCCGTTTTCTGGATGCTGTCCAGAAATGATAGATCCACGTAGTTCAGCAGTCGCTCTCTTTTGAGGTAGTTTATGCAGCGGTTCCTTGTCATCGCGAACAACAGACGGGCGGAGGATTTCTCATCCTGTCCGGAATACTTCTTCCAGAATGTGAAGAATGTGTCCTGCACCATGTCCAGCGCTATGGAATGATCCTTGACAATGCTATCGGCATAGGTGACAAGCCTCGGTTGATAGTTCACGAATAATGACTCAAAAGTATTCACTCCTCACAATTATTTACCCATACAAAACTAATGAAATTTCTTCAAATATCTCCTTTAAGTAACATGAAAAAAATAAGTTGCCTCAGATTAAGGAATCTTTTCGGTCTAGATGTCTTTTCTCATCAGTCATGTGCCCGCCGGCACACGCCTTCTTCCAAATGACATCTATCCTCGAAAACACAGCCAATTCTTTACCAACTTATTATTTGACTCTTATTAGGAAGCGGTTTCTTTCTTATGGGACGGGCGTATAAATCGCAGATTTTTATGTAACTTTGCGAAGTCAAGGTCGGAGATGCGGGAGTCTGCAGGCTGAAAAAGGCTTGAGACAGAGAGATTAATGAATATTGCTGGAGACCTTCAGGCCCGTCTCTCCTCCTCACCGCAGAAGAACTTCTTTCTCAGTGCGTTGGACAAGAAATAATAATCCTCTGTGCGCAGATTCATGCTGTTTGCGTACGGCAGCATCAAAAAACACCCTCCCGTGCGCGGGAAGCATGATTTTACGCACGGTAACCTTATGAATATGAAAGTTTTGAAAACAGTAGCGGCGATTGCCGCGATCGTTGTGTCGGCGGGATGCTCCAGGCAGACCGTAGGTGTGGATGAGTATCTTATCAAAGGAGTGGTCAGGAATATTCCCGACAGCACGGTCATTAGTCTTATGAGGAGCGATGGCCGGTTGGCGGTCCGCGTGGCCCAGGACACGGTCATCGGCGGTCGTTTCGAATTCCGGGACACGATCTCAGGCGGAGCGGTTCAGTTCGGGCTGTGCTCGTTCGGCAAGGGCTTCCCTAATAATATACTTCCGGTCTGGGTGAAGCCGGGCGTGAAGGTCACGGTCACGGGTGATGACAACCTGCTGCTGACGTGGAGGGTAAAGAGCCGTCTTCCGGAGCAGAAGACCGAGAATGATTTTCTGGCAGTCCAGTTTCCGGAAAAGAGGGAGTCTCAGGTCTACGCCGTTGAAGAGGCTGACATGTTGAGGGAACTCAGGAGCCTCAGCGGTGAGGAAAGACGGGCCGCATGGAGGAAAGTGGATTCGCTCAGAAGGCTTTGCAAGCCGCTGGACAGCATCGCCAACCATAAGGTTCTTGAATATATGAGGACGGCTCCTGTCACGACGAAATGGCTTGACGAGCTGGCTTTGCATGCCATGATGCTAAGTGGCGGCTACGGCAAGGCGGATTCAGCCCTGGTCTACGAGCTTTATTCCAGACTTACTCCTGAAGATCTGAAGACAAGGCAGGGAGAGGTGATCTCCGCGACCTTGAGTCCGAGGAAGGTTGTCGGGGTAGGTGACGGTCTCGTGGACGGCGACCTTTATGACACGGACGGCAATGTGCATCATCTGTCCGAGTTTTCCGGCAAGTACATCCTTCTGGATTTCTGGAGTGTGGGCTGCGGGCCGTGTATGGAATCCATTCCGGAGGGCAATGAGCTCGCAAGGGAGTTCGCTGACAGGCTGGCGTTTGTCCGACTGAGTGTGGATGGCGAGAAAACCTGGAAAAAAGTCTTGAAGGAGGAAAAGTCAGATTGCGTCGAATGGAATGAATTCAAGCCTATGGGCGCGGGACTTTCCGCCTCCTATCAGGCAAACGGCATCCCGCATTTCGTCCTGATCTCCCCGGAAGCCAAGGTCATCGACATCTGGACCGGCTACGGCAAAGGCTCCCTCCGCTCCAAAGTCAACCAGCATCTTGGCACCAAATAAGAGCAGACTTCCCCTTTTAATAAATGTTGTGGCGTTTAACTGATTGATTATCATTGTATAAATGAATATGCTCCTGCCTTAAACGGGTAGGAGCATATCTATTTAATAGATTGATTGTTAATTATTTGTCTGTCACGATTCAGGCAGCATATGGCGTCAGTCGTTGTTCATCTGCGTGATGTCCGGCTTCCAGCGCTCGGAGTCGCCGATCAGCCACTCGGCGTAGTAGTCGGCCATGCGCCAGAAGAAATATTCATTCATGTCGCCGAAGCCGTGGCGCTGGCCCGGGAGGATGAGCATGTCGAAACGCTTGTTGGCGCGGATCAGGGCGTTGACCACGCGGATGGTGTTGGCCGGGTGGACGTTGTTGTCGATGTCGCCGTGCACCAGCATCAGATGGCCTTTCAGGTTGGAGGCGATCTCAGGATTGGTCTGGATGCTGTAGACGAAGGTCGTGTCGCCCTTGTCGATCTTCTCCAGGACACCGTGATGCTGCTCGCTCCACCAGCGGTTGTAGATGCTGTTGTCGTGGTTGCCGGCGCAGGAGACAGCCGCCTTGAAGAAATCAGGATATTTCAGAATGGCCGCCGTGCTCATGAATCCGCCGCCCGAATGGCCGTGGATGCCTACCCTGTCAAGATCGATGAACGGATGTCTCGCACCGAGCTGCTGGATGGCATATTTCTGATCCTCAAGACCATAGTCGCGCAGGTTGCCGTAGCCGTAGTTGTGGTACCACTTCGAGCGGTTCGGGTGTCCGCCGCGGTTGCCGACCGTGATCACGATCATTCCGATCTGGGCGAGCCTGTCGGTGCGGGTGAAGCCCTTGCTCCAGGAGATGTTGTTCGCCTCCACCTGAGGACCCGGATAAACATAGTCGCAGATCGGATAGACCTTCGTGGAGTCGAAGTCGTAAGGCTTGTACATCGCTCCGTAGAGGTCGGTGACGCCGTCGGCGGCCTTCACCTTGAATCTTTCCGGGAACTTGTAGCCGGCCTCGAACAGCAGGCTGAGGTCGGCGGTCTCCAGATCGGCGATCCGCTTGCCCGTCGCCGAGAACAGGGCCACGGCAGGTGTCCAGTCCACTCTCGAATAGTTGGCCACAAAGAACTTGGCGTCGTCGCTCGCCGTCGAAAGCACGTCCATGTCGTTCATGTCCAGCTGCTGGAGAGCGCCGCCCGTGAGCGGAACCCTGAACGTGTGCATCTGGTAAGGATTCTCGTCCTTGTTGACTCCGCATGCGCTCAGCAGGATGTAGCCCTCCTTCTCGTTCACCCCGAGGATGTCCTCTACGTGGAACGCCCCTTCGGTCAGATTCCTGACCAGCGTGCCGTCGCTGTTGTAGAGGTAGATGTTCGCCCATCCGTTGCGCTCGGACCAGTGGAGGATCTGCTTTCCGCCACCGATCAGGAACGGAGCGCGGTACTCCACGTAGGTCCTTTCCCTTTCGGAGATGATGGTCTTGGTGGAGTCGGAGTCAACGTCCACCCGGCAGAGATCAAGCCTCTTGAGGTCACGGCTCTGGCGCACCATGTAGAACCCGGTGTTGTCGCCAAGCCACTCGTTCTTCCAGTAGTCCAGGTAGTTGTCCTTGGCCGTTCTCCTCGCGCCTTGCAGTGACACCTCCTGATCCTTGAACGCCTGGCTCTTTATCTCCTTGAAGGAGGCTCCATCGCGCGAGCCGTTCATCGTGAACAGGTAAAGGTAGCCCTTCGGTCCCGGCTCCCCTGGCATCTGGTACTTGTAGGTCTCCAGTTCCGGACGTTTGCCGCTGACGGAATTGATAACCCAAAGGTCGTCCAGTTTCCTCACGTCCCACTTCATCGTGGCGAAACGTTTCGAGTCCGGAGACCAGACAAGCTCGCCCGGATAGTGCCTCTTGGTGGAGTCGGCCTCGGTGTCGCCGGAGTAGTTGCCGTAGCCGTAGCCGAACTGGCGGATGCCGTCAGTGGTCAGACGATGCTCCACGATGGTGCTGTCTTTCTCGTCCTTGGCCGCCTTGCGAAGGCTTGTGGAGTCCATCACCCAAAGGTTGGAACCCTTGGCGAAGACTCCGAACTCACCGTTAGGGGCGACGGAGGCCCAGCGAGGGTACTTGTCCTTCTCCTTGGCCACGGTGTCAAGCCTGGCGGTGGCGATCTCGTAGCGGAAACAGGTCGTGTCCCTGTCGTTCTTGAGGCCGGAGATGATGCTGAAAGTGAACTCTTTGTCATCCTTCAACCTCAAATCCCTGATAGGAAGATGCTTGGCCTCGAACGGGTAGCGGACGAACTCGGTCACCTGCATCGCGAGCCTGTCCATGTCGAACACCTCGGTCCTGGTGCCCTTGACAGGATCCACAATGTAGTAGCGGGTTCCCTGCGGAGTCCTCCAACTGTACCAGAATTTGTCGCTGTCCCTGAACCAGTTAGGGGTGATCTGCGTGGAGAACACCATCTGATTTACCCTCTTGGCCGAGAATCTCTCGGCGAGGGCGTAGTTGGCTTTCTGCGTCTGCGCGAAACCCGGCGCGCAAAGGAGCAGCGCCGCGCAGGCAAGTACGAAATTTTTCCTCATAAATATTAATGAATATGTTTGTTCAGTCACAATTCGGTCTCTCCCGCCTCAAGTCCCTCGCTCTCGGCTCTCAGTATGACGGTTCCGGTGCCCGTGCGCTTTACGATGACGCTCGCCAGGCCGCCGAAAGCCTTGATCTCATCGGAGCGGAACGGCGTGTGGCAGGTCGCGTCGCCGGCGTCCACGGCCACGATCTCACCCGGGCCGGAGACGCTGAACTTCAGCCTGTCGGACGCTGTCGGTACCATATTCCCGTCCCTGTCCGCGACCTTTACGTCCACGAAGACAATGTCTTCCGATGAATATGTCCGTGAACGTGCCGGAGCGCAGTCGCCGCCGAACTCCGTTGAAGGTCCGCTGCCATATTCACGAGCCATCAGGATCTTCGCCGGGCTTCCGCTTGTGGCGACGGCGCTCTCGATGGTCTTCCCGTCCGCGGTCTTGCCGACAACCCTCACGGTGCCAGGCTCATGGACCACGTTGTCCCAGAGGAAGCGATACTCGTTGGCCCCCTTGGCCTTTCTGCCGTAGGACTTCCCGTTGACGAAGAGTTCCGCCTCGGCGCAGTTCGTGTAGACCTGCACCGGGGTGATCTTCCCCTCGCGTCCCGGCCAGTTCCAGTGCGGCATCAGGTGCAGGACGGGTTCTGACGACCAGCGGGACTTGTAGAGCCAGTACCTGTCCTTCGGGAAGCCGGCGAGGTCGATGATTCCGAAGTAAGAGCTTCTGGAAGGAGTCGCGATCGCTCCTTTCTCCTTCAGTTCCTTCTCCGCCCTGGCCTTGGCCTCCTCGTCGTGGAAGTTTGTCAGGATTGTGAGGTCGGCGTTGAAAGGTGTCGGCTCGCCGAGATAGTCGAATCCGGTCCAGACGAACTCCCCGAGGCAGGAAGGGTTCCTGTCCTCCTCCGCCCACTCCTGGTCAGGCAGCTGCCCCCACGGAACGGTGAACATGTCGAACGAGCACACCTGGAAATTGTCCAAGGCGCCATCTTCCTTGTCGCTTGGCGGGAATATGTACACACCTCTTGAGCTGACGGTCGATGCGGTCTCGCTTCCGAGGAACGGTTTGCCCGGATTGGCGGCGTGGAACTTGCCGTAGAGGTGCGGCTTGTAGTTGAATCCGTAGATGTCCATCGTGTTGCGGAAATCCTGTCCGCTGGCCCACGGATTGTCGCTGCCGAAGCTTGTAAGTCTTGTGGAATCCTCATTATGACACACTTCCGTGAGGTGGTAGGCGATGCCGTATTTCTCCGGGTAGCCTTGCTCGCCGGTCTCGTTGCCGATGCTCCAGATGATGACTGACGGATGGTTGCGGTCCCTGTGGATCATGGCCTTCAGGTCTTTGTCCGCCCATTCGTCGAACAGTCTGGCGTAGCCGTTCTCTTTCTTCGGGATTGTCCAAGTGTCTGTCAGCTCGTCCATCACGAGGAATCCCATCCGGTCGCAGAGGTCGAGGAGTTCCGGCGCCGGAGGATTGTGGGATGTGCGGATGGCGTTGCAGCCCATTTGTCTGAGCATATTCAGCCTTCTCACCCACGCCGTCTCGTTCCAGGCTGCTCCGAGCGCCCCGGCGTCGTGGTGCAGGCAGACTCCCTTGATGAATGTCCTCTGCCCGTTGATGTACAGCCCGTCGGCCTTGTACTCCAGGTCTCTGAGCCCGAATGTGGTCAGGTAAATGTCCTTTCCTCTGCCTTTTGTGGTGACGGTGGTGACGGCTTGGTAGAGTTCAGGTGTCTCTGGACTCCAGAGCCGCGCGTCTTTCAGCGTGAACTTTTGGATGACCTCGCCGCCGTCCGTGACGGCGTCCAGTTTGGTCACTATGGCTTTCCTCGTTTTGCCGTCCACGACCACCTCGACCGGCCCGGTGACCGAAGAACCCGGATTGATGACCCTGACGATCTCCGTGCGCACTGTTCCTCCCACGGCCTTCCCGGCGTTGCGGAGCGTGATTCCGATGCTGACATCATTTCCTTTCGTCGAGACGAACGTCCCCCACTGCGCCACGCCCGCGGGGCCGGCTTTCGTCAGGTACACGTTCCGGTAGATACCTCCTCCGGGATACCATCTGCTGGACTCCCCGGGATTGTCCAGCGTGACCTTGACCAGATTGTCCCCCTCCTTGACGAACGGAGTCAGATCCGCGCGGAACGAGGCGTACCCGTACGGCCATTCGGTGACGGCCTTCCCGTTGCAGAAGACCTTGGCATAGGACATCGCTCCGCCGAAGTCGAGGAGAAACCGCTTTCCCGACCTCAGGTCTTTCGCCGTCACGGAAAGAATTTTTGAATATTCCGCCTTGCCCCACCAGGCCAGTTTTCCGGTCTCCCCGGGGTACTCCTGCACGAACGGCCCGTCCACGCCCCAGTCATGAGGCAGGTCAAGGACACGGCTTTCCCCGTCCTTGGTGAACGTCCATCCGTCGTTCCAGAGGGTTCTTTGGGCCGGCTGAGCGGCCATATTCATAGAAACAGCCGCCAGGACGGCGGCGATGGTGATGATGCGCTTTCTCTTATTCATAAGGTAAAGATAGCCATTTTTTGAGAATTGCAACGTTTTTGAAAATATTTCAGGAATATCTTTGATTGTTAGAGAAACAACACTATCTTTGCTTTGTTAACAGCCGTGTTAAACAATACTGTTAATCCAAAGACAATGTCGAAAAAAGAGAATAAGGAACAGGACATCCTGAGGGCGGCGGAGATGCTGTTCGCCGAGAAAGGATTCAAAGGCGCCACCACGACGCTGATAGCGGCGCAGGCCGGTGTCACCCATGCCATGCTGCACTACTATTTCAGGACGAAGGATCAGATATTCCTGAAGGTTTTTGATACCTATTTGGAGGAGATCCTGCAGAGTCTCAAGTCGATAATGGTGACGGACATATTCCAGCCCGACCTTATCAGGAAGACGACGGAGATCTGCTTCGACTTCTTCAGTGCCCACAGCGGGCAGCTGTCGCTGCTGCTTGAGGTCGCGAAGGAGCGCCCTGACCTGATGGAAAGTTACGTGTCGAAGATCGGAAGCTATATGTCCTCCGCCTTGGACACCCACAAGAAAAGAACGGAGTCGGAAGTCGTGAACGGGAGGATCCGGAACATCACGTTCGAGGAACTGATCGGCGACATCGTGAGTGTGTGTGCGGCTCCGTTCTTCTTTGATCCTCTCGTCAGCAATGTGCTGGGAGTGGAAGGCACTCTCAGGGCGGAGTACCTGGAGGCGCGCAAAAAGGAAGCTGTGGAACTGATTGTCTGCCGCCTGTTCAAGTGATAATGTGACAATCCTATGAATATGAAGAAGTTAAAATGGAAAACACTCGCTCTGGCGTTGCTGGTCTGCGTACAGGCGTACTCACAGACTACTCTTGACCAATGTGTCAGGATGGCCTACGAGAACTATCCTCAGATCAAGGAGAAGGGGCTGATCGACGCCTGTCAGGGCTATGATCTTAAGAACGCCTCGCTTGCCTGGGTGCCGCGGCTGAACATTTCCGCCAAGGCGACCTGGCAGTCCGATGTGGTCGAGATGCCTTTTGACATGCCGGGCTTCGAGTTTGACATTCCGCATGACCAGTACGGAGTGACCGCCGACCTCACCCAGCAGATCTGGGACGGAGGCGCGACCGCGGCCAAAGGCCGTCAGATCAAGGCGGGAGCCGAGGTAAAGCGTAGGCAATTGGATGTCAACATGTACTCCATCCGTTCGAAGGTGCAGTCGATCTACCTTGGCATCATCTTGCTGGACAAGCAGATAGAGCTGAACAACGTGCTGGTGTCCAACCTCTCCCGCAATCAGAAAGAGGTACAGACATTGGTGGACGGCGGCATGGCCGGGCCATCGGATCTCGACCAGATCCGGGTGAACATCCTTACCTGCGAGCAGCAGCAGGCCGCCCTGGAGACGGACCGGAAGGCCTATCTGCGGATGCTGGGTCTGCTTACCGGGCAGGACATGACGGGTCTGACCCTTGTCGAGCCGGAGCCGGAAAGCAACCTGGCGATGGAGATCAAGCGTCCCGAGCTTGCCCTCTATGATGCCCAGGCGGTGCAGCTGCAGGCGCAGAAGGATCAGCTCAACACTTCTTTGTGGCCGCGTCTGAACCTCAATCTGCAGGCAGGCTATGGCCGTCCGGGACTGAACATGCTCTCCGGCAGTTTCGATCCGTACTTCGTGGCCGGTGTCAGGCTCCAGTGGGATTTCGGAGCGCTCTACACACTCAGGAACGACCGGCGCAAGTCGGACTCGGATCTTCGCAGGCTTGAGCTGACACGCGAGTCCTTCATGCTTAACACCTCGATGGAGGCTGTCCAGAAACGGAGCCAGGTGGAGAAGGACGAGGATGTCCTCAGGCGCGACGAGGAGATAATCTCCCTCCGCGGCAGCATCAGGGAGACGGGCGAGAGGCAGTACAAGGAGGGTGTGATCGCGGTCAACGACTACCTTTCCCTGCTGGACGAGGAGTTCAAGGCGCGCCTTAGCTACAATGTCCACAAGGTGACCTACATCATGGACTTGCTTGACCTGAGGCAAACACTTGGAGTACAATGACAAAGAACATGACAATGATTATGAATATGAAAAGCGGACTTGTTTTCGCGGCGTTGGCCCTGGTCGCCGCCGGATGTGGAAAGAACATTGAATATGACGCATGCGGTCAGGTTGACGCCACTCAGGTGACCGTGTCCGCCGAGAATGCCGGACGTGTCCTGTCCATGGCTGTGGAGGAAGGCGAGGTGGTGACGGCGGGACAGCTCCTCGGAGCCTTGGACTCTGTTCAGACCTACCTTCAGATAATGGAGCTGCGCGAGCGCATCGCCGGATCGTCGTCCAGGCTGGTGGACATCAAGAAGCAAGGCCAGCCGAACCTCAGCCAGCTGGAAAACCTTCAGAGTGAGTACGAAAGGTACTCCAAACTGTTGGAAGGCAACGCCACCACCCGCAAGCAGGTGGATGACCTCACGGACAAGATCGCCGTCCTCAAGGCGCAGATAGCCGCACAGACCCAGAGCTGGGAGCGTGGCAACGCTTCCGTGAGATCCGAGGTCCAGGGCTATGAGATCCAGCTCGCCAGGCTTGAGGATCAGCTCGCGAAATGCCGCATCGTCGCTCCGGTCTCCGGGACTGTGCTGACACGCTACGCCGAGACCGGTGAGTTCGTCACCCTCGGCAAGCCGCTCTTCAAGGTCGCCGACCTGGATCAGATGTACGTCAGGGCGTATTTCTCCTCGGCGCAGCTGTCCGGCTTGAAGCTGAACGACACTGTGACCGTGATTCCGGATGACGGGACCGCTTCACCGAAGCGCATCCAGGGACGTGTGATCTGGATCTCCGAACAGTCGGAGTTCACCCCTAAGAACATCCAGACCCGTGACGAGCGGGCGGATCTGGTCTATGCCGTCAAGGTGGCCGTGCCGAATGACGGGACCCTTCGTCTTGGAATGTACGCCTATGTGAGGAGGTAGCCATGGACAGAGACACTGCGATAGAGATTAAAGATGTAAGCAAGTCCTACAAGTCGGTCAAAGCCTTGAGGGACATAAGCTTCAACATCCGGAAAGGTGAGCTGTTCGGCCTCATCGGCCCTGACGGAGCGGGGAAGACCACCCTGTTCAGGATCCTGACCACCCTGACCCTCCCGGACTCCGGTTCCGCGACGGTGATCGGGCTGGACGTGGTGCATGACTATCGCGAGATAAGGGGAAGGATTGGCTATATGCCAGGGCATTTTGCCTTGTATCAGGATCTTACCGTCGAGGAGAACCTGAAGTTCCACGCCACGATGTTCGGCACGACCATCGAGGAGAACTACGAGACCATCAAGGGAATATATTCACAGATCGAGATGTTCAAGGACCGCAAGGCGAGCGCTCTTTCCGGAGGAATGAAGCAGAAGCTGGCGCTTTGCTGCGCCCTTGTCCACGATCCCGAGGTGCTGTTCCTTGACGAGCCGACCACCGGTGTCGACGCCGTGAGCCGCAAGGAGTTCTGGGCTATGCTTAAAAAGATCAGGGACAGGGGCGTGACGATAGTGGTCTCGACTCCTTACATGGACGAGGCCAGTCTTTGTGACCGCATCGCCATGATTCTTGACGGCAGTGTCATCGGACTCGGCAGTCCGGCGGAGATCATTTCCCGATACCCGAACCGGATATATTCAGTGAGCGGCGGCAACATGTTCCAGACGCTCGGCGCGCTGCGCGGTGTGAGGGGAGTGCTGGATTGCAGCTCGTTCGGCAGCGCGTGCCACGTGTCTGTCACCGACGACGGGCCGGATGAGACCGGACTCGCCGAGGCTCTTCGGTGTGCCGGAATCGAAGGTTGCGACGTGCGGAGGATGACTCCGGGGATCGAGGACTGTTTCATCAGGCTTTCCTCTTCCGCCGCGGAAGGCTCCTCCGGTGCGGAATAATGAGTTTGACAGGAAGTTTATTTTGAATATTCCTAAATTGCCTGACGTTGTGGACAAGGACATAAAGACTGTACGTATCTCCCATCTGGTCAAAAAGTTCGGGGATTTCACCGCGGTGGATGACATCTCCTTTGAAGTGTGCAAAGGGGAGATATTCGGTTTTCTGGGTGCGAACGGCGCCGGCAAGACCACGGCGATGCGCATCCTCTGCGGATTGAGCCGTCCGACATCCGGACAGGGCGATGTCGCGGGGTACAGCATCGTCAACGGGCAGGAGAAGATCAAACGGCACATCGGCTACATGAGCCAGAAGTTCTCCCTCTATCCCGACCTGAAGGTGTGGGAGAACATCGAGCTTTTCGCTGGCATCTACGGGCTTGACGGCAAGCGGATCGCCCAGAAGACAGACCGGATGCTGAAGGCTCTGTCGATGGAGAATGTCCGTAACTCCTTCGTTAGGGACATGCCGCTCGGATGGAAGCAGAAGCTCGCTTTCAGCATAGCGATGGTGCATGATCCCGAGATAGTGTTTCTTGACGAGCCGACGGGCGGTGTGGATCCCGTGACGAGAAGGAACTTCTGGGAAATGATCTACAAGGCAGCCTCCAAGGGTGTCACCGTCTTTGTCACGACGCACTACATGGATGAGGCTGAATACTGTGACAGAGTCTCCGTGATGGTGGACGGGCGTATCGAGGCGCTGGATTCCCCGGCAGCCCTGAAGGAGCGTTACGGGGCCAAGGACATGGATGAGGTGTTCACAAAAATCGCCGGAAAGGCCGAGAGAGAGGCATGAGAGAGATAATAGCGTTCATACAGAAAGAGTTCAGACACATATTCAGGGATCTCCGGACCACCCTGATCGTTCTGGTGATGCCGGTTGTGCAGATCATCCTGTTCGGCTTCGCGATAAGCACGGATGTCAGCAACGCCGTCGTCGATGTGGTCGGGGATGCCTGTGACCCTTTGGCACGCAGTGTCATAAGCAGGATCGAGGGCAACAAGTACCTCGCCGTCGGCGAGATCCACGGATCTTTCGCCCCGGCCCGGGACAGGATCCGCAAAGGCAAGGCTGCCGCGGCGCTCTGCTTCGGGACGGACTTTGACGGCAAGGCCGGCTCGGAAGGTAAGGCCTGCGTCCGCATAGTGAGCGACGGCTCCGATCCGAACACCGCCCAGGTGGTCACCAGCTACATCAAGGGAGTGCTTCAAAGCGAGGAACTGACATTGTCTGAGAGCCTTGCCGGGAAGCCTAAGGCTTCGATGAGGCCGAATGTCCAGCTGATGTACAATCCGGCCATGAACTCGTCCTACAATTTCGTGCCGGGAGTCATGGGCTTGATCCTGATGCTGATCTGCTCGATGATGACGGCGGTGTCCATCGTGAAGGAGAAGGAGACCGGCACGCTTGAGCTGCTCCTTGTGTCTCCGGTCAAGCCGTTCTGGATCATCCTTTCCAAGATGATTCCGTACCTTGCCCTGTCGGTCGTCAATTTCGTCAGCGTCCTGCTTCTGGCCCACTTTGTCATGGGGGTGCCGATCCATGGCAGCCTGACACTACTGTCCCTGGTGTCGCTTGTTTTCGTCGGTTCGTCACTGGGACTCGGACTGCTTGTGTCGGTCATCTCCAAGACACAGCAGACGGCGATGCTGCTGTGCGGTATGGGACTGACAATGCCGACCATGATGCTGTCCGGCATCATATTCCCGTGCGAGAGCATGCCGGTCGCTCTTCAGATGCTCTCCGACATCATCCCTGCCAAGTGGTTCATCATCATGGTGAAGAAGATAATGATCCAGGGAGCCGGCCTTGAGGCGGTCGCCAAGGAGTTCGCCGTCCTGACCGGCATGATGGTCTTTCTGTTGGTGGTAAGTATCAAGAATTTCAAGACAAGGTTGTGAGATGAAAGTTTGGAAGTATCTGTTGAAGAAGGAGTTCAAGCAATTCCTAAGGGATCCGGGAATGCCGAGAATGGTTCTCTGTTTCCCGTTTTTGATCATCCTGGTCTTTCCTTTCGCGGCGAACATGGAGGTGCGGAACCTTAGTCTGGTGATCGTGGACAGCGACCAGTCTGACCAGTCGGCCTTGCTTACGGAGAAATGCGCCTCGTCCGGCTATTTCAAGATCCGGGAGGTGACCGAGTCTCCGTCAGACGCGCAGGCTGTCATGGACCGCGGCGGCGCTGACGCCATTCTGACCATCTCCTCCGGATTCGCCCGCTACCTTGAGTCGGACAAAGGCACCGACGACCCGCTTCCCGTCGGGATCAAGGTCAACACCGTCAACGGCACCAGGGGAAGCATCGGCTCCCAGTACCTCAACGCCTTTGTAACTGAATATGTCGCCTCGGTTTCGGGGGTGAAATCCCAGGGCGGTGCCGCCGGAACCCGTTTCGACACCCGGGAAAGCTATCTCTACAACCCGTCACTGGACTACAAGACTTTCATGATTCCGGCGCTTATCGTGATCGCCATCACGATGATGTGCGGCTTCCTGCCTGCCTTGAACATCGTCTCGGAGAAGGAACGCGGCACCATCGAGCAGATCAACGTGACCCCGGTGAGCAAGACCGCCTTCATCCTCTGCAAGATGATCCCTTATGTGGCCGTGGCGTTCTTCATGGTCTTCTCCTGTCTTGGCCTGTCGTATGCCGTGTTCGGCTATGGCTGCCGGGGAAGCCTGCTGGACATCGTGATCTTCACATTCGCCCACATCGTGGTCATGGCTTCTTTCGGTCTGCTGATCTCCAACTACAGCGACAATGCCCGCCAGGCCATGTTCGTCATCTGGTTCTTCAGTATGGTGTTCATGCTGATGAGCGGAATATTCACACCCATCCAGTCGATGCCGGGATGGGCGCGGGCGATCACCTATGCCAATCCGCTGCGCTACTTCGCCGACGCGATGCGCTCGATTGTCCTAAAGGGCTGCACGCTGGCGGACACGTGGCCGGACTTGCTGAGCCTTGCCGGTCTTGGCGCGTTCACGACCACCTGGGCTGTCCTGAGCTACCGGAAGACCACCTGACAAGGCTACCGCACCATCGCCCTGAAGGGCTGCACGCTGGCGGACACGTGGCCGGACTTGCTGAGCCTTGCCGGTCTGGGCGCGTTCACGACCACCTGGGCTGTCCTGAGCTACCGCAAGACCTCCTGACAAGGCTACCGCACCATCGTCCTGAAGGGCTGCACGCTGGCGGACACGTGGCCGGACTTGCTGAGCCTTGCCGGTCTGGGCGCGTTCACGACCACCTGGGCTGTCCTGAGCTACCGCAAGACCTCCTGACAAGGCGGCTGCACCATTCTGGACCTACGGATTCTCTCCATCTGAAAAATGGTGAATCTGTTCGCATTCCGCTTTGTAAATTGAAGAATTATCCGTAAATTTGCAGCCCCAAATGTTTGGGGGAAACATAAATATTAGATTTACAATCATTTATGCCTACAATTCAACAATTAGTTCGCAAAGGACGCGTGAGCATTGTCGCTCAGAGCAAGTCACGCGCGCTGGACGCATGTCCTCAGAAGAGGGGCGTATGTCTTCGTGTCTACACGACGACCCCTAAGAAGCCTAACTCAGCGATGAGAAAGGTCGCCAGGGTACGCCTTACCAACTCCAAAGAGGTCAATGCCTACATTCCGGGCGAGGGACACAACCTTCAGGAGCACAGCATTGTGCTGGTCCGCGGAGGTCGTGTGAAGGATCTCCCTGGTGTGCGTTACCACATCCTTAGAGGAGCTTTGGACACAGCTGGCGTGGAAGGAAGGACACAGTCCCGTTCCCTCTACGGAGCCAAGAGACCGAAGAAGACCGCTAAGAAGTAGTCCGTTTCATTAATCTTTATCACCTTTAATTTTTACTCACAATGAGAAAATCGAAGCCTAAAAAGAGGATTCTACTTCCTGATCCTAAGTTTCACGATGTCGAGGTTACCCGCTTCGTGAACAATCTTATGTTGCAGGGGAAGAAGAGTATCGCGTATTCTATTTTTTACGATGCCATTGACATGGTAGGCGAGAAGATGAAGGATTCTGACAAGGCTCCTCTGGATATCTGGAGGAAGGCACTCGAAAACGTTACCCCTCAGATCGAGGTGAAGTCACGTCGTGTAGGAGGTGCAAACTTCCAGGTGCCTACTGAGTTGCGTCCGGAAAGGAAAGTCTCGCTGTCGATGAAGAATATGATCAACTTCGCCCGCAAGCGTTCCGGCCACTCAATGGCAGAAAAACTTTGTGCAGAGATCGTTGCCGCCTACAATAACGAAGGTGGTGCATTCAAGAGAAAAGAGGATATGCACAAGATGGCTGAGGCCAACAAGGCATTCGCCCACTTCCGTTTCTAATTTTATTCGCAGATGGCTGCTAAAAGAGATCTTACTTACACAAGAAACATCGGCATCATGGCCCACATCGATGCCGGAAAGACGACCACATCCGAGCGTATTCTGTACTACACCGGAAAGACTCACAAGATCGGTGAGGTACATGAAGGGGCTGCCACAATGGACTGGATGGTTCAGGAGCAGGAGAGAGGTATCACCATCACTTCCGCCGCCACCACAGCGTTCTGGCACTACAACGGTCACGTTTATCAGATCAACCTGATCGACACTCCGGGTCACGTCGACTTCACCGTTGAGGTGGAGCGTTCGCTCCGTGTGCTCGACGGAACTGTCGCTACTTTCTGCGCTGTCGGACGCGTTCAGCCTCAGTCAGAGACTGTTTGGCGTCAGGCGGACAAGTACGGCGTTCCGAAGATCGCGTACGTGAACAAGATGGACCGTGTCGGCGCTGACTTCCTCGCTTGCGTTGAGGAAATCTACACCAAACTCGGTGCCAAGGCTGTTCCTATTTGTCTCCCTATCGGAGCGGAGGACAAGTTCAAGGGCATCATCGACCTCGTTTCCCGCAAGGCATATTACTATGACTCTGGCGAGGAACTGGTCAACTATGAAATAAAGGACGTTCCGGAGGACATGGCCGGAGAAGTCGAGAAATGGAGAGACAAACTCGTCGAGGCAGCCGCCGAATGTGACGAGGCTCTCATGGAGAAGTATTTCGAGAATCCTGACTCCCTCACCGAGGAAGAGATCATCGCCGCCCTTCGCAAGGGTACGATCTCTATGCAGATCGTTCCAGCATGCTGCGGTTCCTCTTTCAAGAACAAGGGTGTGCAGTTCCTCCTTGACGCTGTGATGCGTTACCTTCCTTCTCCGCTTGACAAGGGTGTTGTGAAAGGTACCGATCCTAAGACCGGTGAGGAAGAGGATCTTCTCCCTGACGCAGCCCAGCCGTTCTGCGCTCTCGTGTTCAAGATCGCCACGGATCCGTTCGTCGGCCGTCTCGCCTTCATGAGGGTGTATTCAGGACGTGTTGACGCCGGCACCTATGTCTATAACGTCCGCACCGGAAAGAAGGAGAGAATCGCGCGTCTGTACCAGATGCACTCCAACCATCAGAACCCTATCGAGTTCGTCGAGGCCGGAGACATCTGCGCCGCTGTCGGATTCAAGGATCTCCGTACAGGAGACACCATCTGCAACGAGGATCATCAGATTGTGCTCGAATCGATGGAATTCCCTGATCCTGTTATCGGTATCGCTGTCGAGCCTAAGACCCAGGGCGACCTGGACAAGCTTGGCATCGCCCTCGGCAAGCTCGCTGAGGAGGATCCTACGTTCACCGTAAGGTCTGATCACGAGACCGGCCAGACAGTCATCAGCGGAATGGGTGAGCTTCACCTTGACATCATCGTGGACCGTCTCCGCCGTGAGTTCGGTGTTGAGATCAATCAGGGCGCTCCGCAGGTTAACTACAAAGAGGCCATCACCGCTACAGTACAGCATCGTGAAGTCTTCAAGAAGCAGACCGGTGGTCGTGGTAAGTTCGCCGACATCATCGTCGAGATCGGACCTGCCGATGAAGGCGTCACCGGACTTCAGTTCGACAATCAGGTCAAGGGTGGTAATATTCCTAAGGAATTCATCCCTTGCATCGAGAAGGGCTTCAAGGCCGCTATGGCCAACGGCGTTCTCGCTGGTTATGAGGTTCAGTCGCTGAAGGTTACCGTGCTTGATGGTTCTTACCACCCAGTCGATTCAGACCAGCTTTCATTCGAAATGGCCGGCCGTCTGGCATTCCGCCACGCCTGCCCGAAGGCTAAGCCTGTTCTCCTCGAGCCTATCATGTCCCTTGAGGTTGTTACTCCAGAGGACTACATGGGTGACATCGTGGGTGACCTCAACCGTCGTCGCGGCCAGATCCAGGCTATGGACTCCACCGCCAACGGCGCGAGAATCGTAAGGGCTTTCGTTCCGCTCGCCGAGCAGTTCGGTTATGTGACAGTTCTCAGAACCCTCTCATCCGGCCGCGCGACCAGCACGATGACTTTCGACCACTATGCTGAGGTTCCTGCCAACCTGGCCAAGGACGTTATCGAGAAGAGCGGCTACAAGCTCTCTGATGATGACGAGTAAGTGTTAAATCGTAATTAAGTATTTTTGATATGAGTCAAAAAATCAGAATAAAACTCAAATCATTCGATCACATGCTGGTTGACAAGTCAGCCGCTAAGATCGTGGACACCGTGAAGGCTACTGGCGCCAAGGTGAACGGTCCTATTCCGCTCCCTACCAACAAGAAGATCTTCACTGTCAATCGCTCGACCTTCGTCAACAAGAAGTCCCGCGAGCAGTTTGAGCTTAGCGCCTACAGCAGGCTTCTGGACATCGACGACAGCAACGCTAAGACTGTTGATGCTCTCATGAAGCTCGAGCTTCCTTCCGGCGTTGAGGTTGAGATCAAAGTCTGATAATTCAGATTGAGGACGGAGCGGTCTCAGAGGCCGCATCCGTCAAGTAATATGCCCGGCCATCAAGGTCGGGAACCGGTCCCATAGCTCAGTTGGTTAGAGCATCTGACTCATAATCAGGGGGTCGTAGGATCATGCCCTACTGGGACCACAAAGGGGAGACGCAAGGAATTGCGTCTCCCCTTTGTGGTTCATATAACAAGGGAAAATGCCAGGTCTGTCTTTACGATGGACCGGGCTTTTCTCTTTTATGTGACCCCCCCCCCAGACTGTCTGAAAAGTCCCGGCGAGAGTTGAAAAGTCTGTACCCCACTACAGGGGAGACTACGAATTTTCAATCCTCGGAGGGGGTACTTTTACTTTTAAGACAGTCTCCCCCCCACACACACCACCACAAGTGTCTGCAAGGGTATTTTCGATGTATTCGGGGCGCATCTCGGGTGTTTGCCTGCAATGGTGTATTCAGGGTGCATCTCGGGTGTTTGCCTGCAATGGTGTATTCAGGGCGCATCTCAGGTGTTTGCCTGCAATGGTGTATTCAGGGTGCATCTCAGGTGTTTGCCTGCAAAGGTGTATTCGGTGCGCATCTCAGGTGTTTGCAATTGACGGGAACGGTCATCGGCCATGTAAGCGCTTAGGACACTCTCAACCGTTCCTTACCTGATGTGATAACCCCTCCTAAGGGACATCCGTCTATACTGTATGGCCATCAGACAGCCTTGACCGTTCCCTCCAATTGCAAAAGATAGAGACAACCCCATTAATGATAAGAGAGGCAACCATAATCGTCAGATAAAAATTTCACTTTTTTTGAGGCTATTATGTGAAATGTAAAAAATAACCTGCATCACTTTAATTTGCAATATATTGATGTTCAGGGTGATTCAATTTTATCGGTTGATGCAACTTATTTTTTCAACATTACTATAGATAAGTTGACTATTTACATGTTATAGTCTTTATATTCAGGCGATTATGTGGGATTACCTCTTGGCGGTGATTTGTTTGTCAATGACATTATTTCCCTTGCGGTCACTCTCTGTGTTATAGGCTCACCTTTTATGTTATGGGCTGAATGGCAAGGTTCGGGGAAATAGCTCGAATTACCGTATCGGGTGCGAGAAGCGGCTTTTCACACCCCGAAGCCAATAGTTTGCATATCAGCAGCATAACCAGTTAAGGTGCGAGAAGCGGCTTTTCGCACCCCGAAACCAATAAGAAAGTCATATCGGGTGCAAAAACAGCCTCTTCTGCACCCGAAATAAGAACAGCCCGATCTGGCTTTTGCCGCGACAGACTCGTTATGTGGCTGAAAGCCTTTTGTAAGATTCTCGCCGTCGCCTTTTCACTCCTCGCTGTTCGTCCGGCCAGCAGGGTTTTCACAGGACAAAAAAAAGTGGCCGCAATAGACGGTCACTCTTTTTGATGCGCTGTGTCGGGCAAAGGGTTATTTGGCTTTCTTCTTTTCGTTTCACGATGGCTTGGGGCCGAACTTCTTGCGGGGACGGCCTTTGTCCTTGGATGACTTGCGCTTAGGCTGGTCATCGTTGTGGGCGACGGAGGCGTAGAAAGGCTTTTTCTTGCCTTTGCCGTCATCGGAACCGCTACCGGGACCGTTGTCGGAACCTTTGCCAGACCCATTGCTGGAACCCTTACCGGAACCATTGCCGGAACGGTGTCTGGAGCCATGGTTGGAACGACCCTCTCCATCCAGGACGTGGCGCGTATCCCCATTGCCGGAACGGTGGCTGGGGCCATGGTTGGAACCGTTGCCAGAACCATCACTGGATGAGCCATTGTCTGTGGTGGTGTCAACCAGTTCGTAGTCCAGAAGCCTCTGCTCCAGATTGGCGGCCTTCACACGGATCTTGACCGCGTCACCCAGTCGGAAGACCTTGCCGGTGCGGCGGCCACGGATTAGGTAGTTCTGCTCGTCGAACTCGAAGAAGTCGGACTTCACATCGCGCAGGGCGACCATGCCTTCGATCATGGTAGGCTTGATCTCCACGTACATACCCCATTCGGTGAGGCCGGAGATCGAGCCTTCATATTCATTGCCTATCTTGTCCTGCATGAACTCGATCATCTTGTACTTGATGCTGTCGCGTTCGGCGTTCGCCGCTATCTGCTCGCGCTCGGAAGCATGCTGGCACTGGGCTTCGTAATAGTCCTTGTTCTGACTCTCGGCATTGTCGAGGTAGAGGGCCAACAGCCTGTGTACCATTGTGTCAGGATAGCGGCGGATAGGGGAAGTGAAATGCGTGTAGAACTTGAACGCAAGGCCGTAATGGCCGATGTTGTCGGTGGTGTAGATCGCCTTGGCCATCGAGCGCAAGGCTATCATCTGGAATGCGTCGCACTCTGGCGTGCCCTTGGCCTCGGCCAAAAGCGTGTTCAGGGACTTGGCGATCTCGCGACCGTTGCCGCTCGGCCCGAACTTGAACCCGAAATTGCTGACGAACTGGCCGAGGCTCGCGATCTTCTCCGTGTTAGGCTCGCCGTGTACACGGTAAACAAAGGTCTTGGCCTTCTTGTCGGCCTTGCCGTCCATCCTGCCGGAAGTCGCTATGAACTCGGCCACGGAACGGTTCGCAAGAAGCATGAACTCCTCGATCAGCCAGTTGGCCTCCTTGGTGATTTTCTCGTAAACCCTGATCGGCTTTCCGGTCGCGTCCACCTCGACTTTCATCTCCGGACGCTCGAAACTGATGGCTCCTGAGGCGAAACGACGCTTGCGGAGTGTCAATGCCAGCTTGTTGAGCGTCACGATGGCCTCCCTGACATCCTGACCGATGGCCGGATCCGCAGGCTCCTTACCATCGCTCTCGATGATCTGCTGGGCTCCGTCGTAGTCGAAACGGTAGTCAGAACAGATCGCCGTGCGGCCGAACCAACGGTTCTCGATTTTTCCGCGAGGAGTCATCTCGACCACTACCGAGAATGTCAGCTTGTCCTCGTGTGGGCGGAGAGAGCAGAGTTTATTGCAAAGTTTCTCCGGAAGCATCGGGACCGTCCTGTCAACCAGATAGACTGACGTGCCGCGCTCCTGTGCCTCCTTGTCCACGATCGTCCCTGGAAGCACATAGTAGGACACGTCGGCGATGTGGACTCCGATCTCGTAGTTGCCGTTGTCCAGTTTCTTGAATGACAAAGCATCGTCGAAGTCTTTCGCGTCCGTAGGGTCGATGGTGAATGTCAGAGTGTTACGGAAATCCCGACGTCCCTTGAGATCTTTCTCGGTGATCTGGTCCGAAATCTGATCCGCCGCGTTCTCGACCTCCGGCTCGAACCTGTATGGCAGGGCATATTCAGCGAGGATGGCGTGCATCTCGGTGTCGTTCTCGCCCGGCATTCCGAGCACATCCACTATGTGGCCTTTCGGAGTCGGCTCACCCTTGTCCCATCCGTCGACCAGAGCCGCCACTTTCATCCCTCTTTTCGCACCCTCAGGAAGGGTGTCGAAATCGATGCTGATGTCGTACGGCATATTCCTTGACTGCATCAGCACCCAAGCCTGCCTTCCGACAATGTGCAGCACGCCGACGAACGGCTTGTGGCTGCGCTCTACAATCTCTATGATCTCTCCCTCGCGGCGTCTGGCCGCGTCCTTCCTGCCACGTCCATTAGCCTCTCCGGCATCCTTTTTCTCGCTTGTCACCGCACATTTCACGATGTCTCCGTTCAATGCTCCGCGGGTCTTGGACGCCTTGACGAACACATCGTTGTCCGGCTCGCCCTCAATGATCACGAAGACATAGCCGTCCCTTGTCATCTGAACCTTGCCAGTCACCTCTTCCAGCACTCTTTTGCTCTTCTGTCTGGCTCCGAATTTCCTGTCGCGGCTCTTCCTGCCGCCGTTCTCGCCACCTTGGCGATTTCTTCTTTTCTGCATAGATAACTTCAACTCTCGCAAGTAGGCAACTACCCGCTGTAAACTACCTTATCTCACGTCCGAAGGTGATTGCCCACCCACATTCATTCACGTTACCCCTACCCTAAATCCCTCCCCTCGGGGGAGGTACTTGCTTTCACCACAAGTGGTGAAGAATAGAGGATTGGTGCAAAGGTACAAATTTTCCCTGCAAACGGTGAGCCCGAAAGACGGATAATGATTATCTTTGCAACGAAAAGACTTGATTTTTTGAATATTCAAGGAGGTTCGGCAATAATTAAAAACACAAGAATATGTCTGATATAAGAAATGACAGCAGAGTTGTTATGACCCTTGACGCCGGCGGCACCAATATGGTCTTCGGCGCGATGAAGGGTGGTGAGTTTTGCTGCGAACCAATCACACTTCCGTCCAACGCCGACAACCTTGACCGCTGCCTCGGCACGATGGTCAAGGGATTCCGTCAGATCGAAGAGGAACTTGGCGAGGAGAAACCTGCCGCCATCAGCTTCTGCTTCCCCGGACCCGCCGACTATCCTGACGGAATCATCGGAGGCTTCCTTCCTAACTTCCCGTCTTTCAGGGATGGGGTCGCCCTCGGGCCTTTCCTTGAGGACACTTTCGGGATTCCCGTGTTCATCAACAACGACGGCGACCTTTACGCCTACGGAGAGGCTCTCGGCGGCGTGCTTCCTGAAATCAACGAAAGGCTTGCCAAGGCCGGCAGCGCGAAGCGTTACCACAACCTCATTGGCTACACGTTCGGCACAGGTCTGGGAATCGGTACTGTCATCAACGGTGAGCTTAACCGTGGCGATAACTCCTGCGTGGAGACTTTCTGCCTCAAGCATCCTGACATGCCGGGCATCATCGTCGAGGACGGTGCCTCGATCCGTGCCGTGAAGAGAGTTTACGGTGAGCTGACCGGCAACCCGGACCACGGTCTTGAGCCTAAGGATCTCGCCGAGGTCTGCGAGGGCAAGAGGCCTGGCGACAAGGAAGCCGCGATCAAGGCGTTCGACAAGATGGGCGAGGTCGCGGGCGACGCGATGGCCACGGCGGTCACCCTGATCGATGGCCTGATCGTGATCGGAGGCGGAGTGATGAACAACTACAAGTACCTGATGCCAGGAATATTACGCACCATGCGCGGTAAGATGCACCAGCTCACCGGTGAGGAACTGAACCGGGTTCAGATGAAGGTCTATAACCTCGATGATCCGGCCGAGTTCGAGCAGTTCGCCCGCGGTGAGGCCCGTTCCTTGAGGGTCTATGGCAGCGACCGTGAGGTGGTTTACGACCCGCAGAAGCGTGTCGGCGTGATGCGTTCGAAGATTGGTGCCAGCAAGGCCATCTCTCTCGGAGCTTATGCGTTCGCACTCACGGAGTTGGACAAGAAATAGTGTTAAAGGAACTTAACGAATATGTACCCTCTGAAATTTGAGCCCTATCTCCGTGAGATGGTGTGGGGCGGAGAAAAGATCGCCCCGTTCAAGGGCGTAAAGACAAAGCGGCACAAGATAGGGGAGAGTTGGGAGATCTCAGCTGTCCCGGGCCATGTCTCAACGATAGCCAACGGCTCTCTTGCAGGCAAAAGTCTGACCGATGTGATGAATGAATATGGTCCTGAACTCGTCGGCAAGAAGGTTTTTGAGAAGACCGGCACGGAGTTCCCGCTCCTGATCAAATTTATCGACGCTAAAAGCGACCTGTCGATCCAGGTCCACCCGAACGACGAGCTTGCCGCGAAGACCCATCCGGGGATGAAAGGCAAGACCGAGATGTGGTATGTGGTCGGAGCCGACGAGGGAGCCCATCTGCTGAGCGGTCTGACCGAGTGGATCACTCCCGATGAATATGAGCAAAGAGTCAACGAACACACCATCACCGACGTGCTTGCAAGCTACAGGATCGCTCCCGGCGATGTGTTCTTTCTCCCTGCCGGCCGCATCCACGCCATCGGGGCCGGAGCCTTCGTCGCCGAGATCCAGCAGACATCCGACCTGACCTACAGGATCTATGACTATGGTCGCCTGGGTCTTGACGGAAAGCCCCGCGAACTGCACATTGAGCAGGCCAAGGAGGCCATCGACTATGATGTCTACCCGGACTACAGGACTGAATATTCCCGCGTCAAGGACGCCGAGACCAAACTGGTCAGCTGCAAGTACTTCACCACCTCGCTCTTCGACCTGGACAAGCCTTGCGCCAAGGATCTCTCTAAACTGGACTCTTTTGTGGTCGTGATGTGCGTCGCCGGAGGCGGCAGCCTTGTTGACCATGAGAATGACGGCCAGGAGCACGTCGTGACCCTCCGTCAGGGCGAGACCGTTCTCATCCCCGCCACCTCCACCGGCATCGAGTTCCGTCCCGACGCCTCGATGACCTGTCTCACCAGTTGCATCGAGTAAAGGCATTCCATCGCATTGACACCATGAACATCGATCTGTACAGATACTCCCTATGCATTGCCTTGACCCTGATGGCGTTCTTTGTCTTTAGGTTCTTCTTCGGGAAGGTCCCGGACAAGAGGCTGTTCGCCAACTACCTGCGGTCAAGGAATTTAATGGGGGCGGCGCTTTTGGTGCTGGCGGCAAATTATGCCGTCCATCTGTGCTTTGACATAAGGCAGGTTAACGTCAATGCAGCGATTGTGATGAATCTCTCAACGTATTTCTTCGGCTACGGGTTGTTCGTCGCGGCTCTTCACACACTTCTGAACCGCTCCTACATCACACGGAAGATCATTGTGAGACATTGTCTGTCATGGCTTTTATATGTCATCCTGTCCGTCTCCGCGCTCTTGTTCACCGAAGACGGCACACTGAAAGCCGGCCTGATATATTCATTAGCCCTGATGCTTGCTCTGTATGGTTTCTCTCTGGCCTCACACCTGCTCAAGGCCTACCATCGTGCCGTCAAAAAGATGGATGACACCTATTCTGACCATATCGCGACCTATGTCAGATGGATGTCGGTACTGACATATTGGATGCTCATTTTCGGCATCGGTTGTTCTGTGCTGACCTTCCTTCCTGACAATCTTGTTTTTGTTTGGGTGCTGTCTTCCGTTCCGTTCTACATTTATCTGTATGTCAGTTACCAGAACTACATGCTTTTTTATGAAACCGTCGAATGTGCCATCGAAAGTGACCCGGGATCGGATCTTCCTGCGACAGAAACGTTCTCCTGCAATCCGGAAATGCAACGTCTTGTGCAGGAATGGGTGGAGGCGGAAGGCTATCTGAAACCGGGACTCACGATAGCGGATCTGTCCAAAACCTTGTACACAAACAGGACGTATCTTTCCGCTTTCATCAATCAGACCTACAAGATTACCTTCCGGGAATGGATCTGCGGAATGAGAATCGGCTATGCAAAACGCGCCATGCTGGAGAATCCTGACAGGTCCATCGCCGAAATCGCGGAAAAATCAGGCTTTCTTTCCGTGAGCAATTTCAATGCTTCCTTCAAGGAGAGAGAGGGTATGACCCCGACAAAATGGCGGATAAGCAATTTATCGGTTCGGCAAAAAAATGCTGATTTGACAAAATAAGGTTGTCCGTACGGCAATTTCTTGACGGCTCGGCAAAATTCGTCGGAGCCGTCTTTTCTTCGGGTGCTTTTTTAGTATTTTTGTCTCACAAATTTCTTCCTTGGGCGTGGTGAGCCACCCTGAGGCTTCCGGGTATGTCTCAAACAATATCAAAACGATGAAGCGTCTTATCTATCTTGTGTCTTGTCTTTCAGTCTCGGTTTTCTTTCTGTCCTCTTGTGATAAGGGAGAAACCGAAACCGCCGCAAACCCTGCTGATTATCTGAGGAATGATGATCAGAAGGCTATGGTGTCCACATTGAAGAATTTGGCGGACGGGCATTTATATTCAGTGAAATATAGTTCGGACTACCACATCGATGAGGTTATGTCTAGCGGAGGGGCGAGTTCCAGCATGCAACTTCTCGGAAAAGTGGTGCCGATGCTGACAACAGTTCCGCTGGGCAAGGCTGACGGTGGCGTGGATTTCGGATGCAGTGCTTTCTGTGTCAAGTCCCCGGAAGGAGACGTGCTGGTGGGACGTAACTTTGACTATAGATTTGTGTCGTCTTCCAATGTGCTTGTACACAATGTCACAAAAGGAGTGCATGAGTCCATCTGCATCTCAGCCCTTCCATTTCTGGACAAAGACACTTATGTGGCCGGTGCGTTGTCGGACGGGAAGACGGATCTTTCCATCCCTGTGACCGCATCCATCTACTGCTGTCTGGACGGGATGAATGATGCGGGACTGTTCATAGGTGTCCTGTCTCTTCGGGGTACCGGCGGGGCGGTACAGCATGACCCCGGGAAGAGTGACATTGTCCCGACATTAGCCATCAGGCTGGCTCTGGACAGGTGTACAAGCGTTGAGCAAGCCGTGGAGGTTTTCCGGTCCCACAATTTTTTCGCGGACGGTGAGAATTCGGACTCGAACTATCATTTCCTGATCGCCGACGCAAGCGGAAAGAGCGTTGTCGTGGAATATTACCGCCCGGGAGAGGTGCCGCCACTGAGTGATCCGTCAGCGAAGGATTGGACGATGAACCTGCTTGACACCGACCACGTCACCAATTTCTATCTGTCCGAGGGATGGCGGAATGTCGGAGGAGGAAAAGAGCGGTACGACAAGCTCCACGAGACATTGGAAAAGAAGAACCGTGTGATGACGGAAGATGAATGCATGTCTCTGCTTGATGCCGTGCACACAGATCTGCAATCCGAGGGAGGAGACATCACAAGCAACACGCAATGGTCAGTCGTTTACAATCTCACAAAGAAGACGGCGACTATCTGTGTGGACAAGAACTACAACAGCAAACTGCCTTACAGACTGTAATACCATGAAACACTCTCTTTTACTTTATCTGGCCATACCGGCGTTCGTGCTTACGCTTGTCTCCTGTTCCAAGGACAGTCCGGACTACGGTGACGAGGTCATCATTGAAGGCGACTACCGCAAGCCTTCCTCACTCGCCGACGGCGAGAAGATCGCGTTCCCGGCATGGGTCTCGGAAGGCCTCTCTAAGGACTTCGCGGACGCTGTCAAAGGCCGGCTGAAAGAGACGGCTCCTTCGGCTGACAACGCACAGGTGATTGTCACGGACATGGCCGGCTATTCCGGACTTGACACACTCAAGGGGCGCGTCGTGGTTGTCTGCGATCCGTCAAAAATCCTGCTTGAACAACTCGGTGTGGAGGCGGGAAATTTCCTCTGTGTGGCTTTCCAGCAGGGACGCTCCGGCCACTGTGCCGTGCGGACTCCGGCGGAGGGTCTGGAGGTGGACGAATGCCTCAACGGCCTTGTCTCCTGGACCAACAACGCCATCCTGAACGTGGCCGGCAACTTCGACCCGTCCTCTTTCTGGGAGGAGTCATGCCTGTACACGACCTATTCTGACAAGGTCAGCGAGAAGATAACCAACGTAGCGGCCTCCAAACACGATTACCTTGAGGGCGAGTTTTCCATAGATGTGCAGTTGAAGGTCACACCGATGCACGGATTCAAGAGTGGTGACTCGGAGGCCATGGATTACTACCTCATGACCTCCACCGTTTCTGTCGTGTCGGGGAAGATGTACACGGGGAATTTCACCAAGACGCACGGCTTGGTGAAAGCGAGGATATGCGGTTTCTATCTCAAGTCTCTCAGTTCTAACATCTACATATTAAACACCGCTGGAACTCCAGTAGGACGTTTTGTCCAGACACCGACACCGGAGACCGTCATCGGCTCGACCAGCTACACGACCGGCTGGAGCTTTTCCATCGGCGGAGGAATCACCGGCGGCACGTCTCCGATGATCTCATCAAACACGGGATTCTCCATCTCCTCAAGCACATCCCGCACAATAAGCGACTGCGATGTGCTCAACAGGCACGAAGGCTCCACGGTCGGCTACGACTACGAGATCAACAATCTTCCTCGCCTGAAATCCCTGAAAATCACAGACCCTCCGCTTGTCTCGACCTCGACCGTCAATTTCTATAGCCAGTGGGTGTGGGCTGTCCCGGCGGAGGACTACGACGTGGAGACCAAGTACAGGGTTGTGATAGATCTTTACAACCTTGTCTACGGCGCTTCCTATTTCTACTCGGGAAGTGTTGACTACCACGATCTTGAGTTCGTTCAGAAGAAGTATTCCGTCACCAAGGACCTTCCTGTGCCCAACAGGGGGCCGACCGGGAAATTCGACCTCACGAACAGCGAGGAGGGCACTTTCATGACCAATGTCAGGCTGTACAACAAGAGCCACCCCGAGACCGGAAGCTACCATGACGGAAGCGTCTATGGCCAAGGCAACACCTGCTCCCTGTTCCTGGTGGCCGGCGACTACGAGCTGCAATGCGACATCAAGGACGCGAAAGGCAATACCAGGAAACGCAACTACACCGGACTTGTCAGAGTGAGGCCGGGAGGATCTGTGAGACTATCAACCGGCTATGGCTTCAAGTAAAACTATGAATATATTCATGAACCTTCTGAATGAAATCCAATGACCATGAAACGAATAATTGATTTTCTGAATATACTTGCGCTTTGCGCGGCTTTTGGCCTGCTGGCCTCCTGCGGAGGGAAATCAGGCCTTGACCCCGATCCGGAACCGGAGCCCGTCGAGGAGAACCGCACCTCGGACCTGCCCTACTGTGTACTGTCTGAACTGGATGGCGACATCCTTGAGTTGATATATTCAAGATTCACCGGGAAGAGGGTCTCCTGCGAGGAGGCGAAGGTGGTTTTTGTGAGCGAGAAGGATGTCAAGGACGATGAGATCTTGAGCGCCTACCAGCGTGGGGCGGCGGTGGTCGTGGTCTCTCCGACTTCGGATCTGCTGACGTTCCTTTCGCGGCACAACATCGGTTTTCTGTCCGCCGAGACGTTGGACGACTGCCTTTTCGTGGCGTTCCACAGGAGCGGCAAGGTCTTCTCAATGGATGATTTCCCGCCGACCAACCTGAACGGCCTTGTGTCATGGGTCGGTGACGCGCATTCCGCGAACACCTCGGGAGACGACCTGCTCCAGTCCATCCATCTGTTCTCGTCCCATGACTACAAGATTGACAATGGCTTGATCTTCAAGGACGGCAAGAAGGAGTTCAGGGTGACGGGCGAAGGCCGCTTCGAGCAGTACTACTCGGTCATCCCGCTCTATGCGTTCAAAACGTCCAAGAGCAACTACATCGGGGACTTCTACATCGTTGACGCCACGTTCTCGGTGGCTTCGTCCGGGATGTACGCCGGTAAGTTCAACAAGGTGCTGCCGAATGGCTGGACCGGCGATTTCATGGGCTATTTCCTGACCGGCTACAATGTGGACATCTCCCTGGTCGATGGCAAAGGCAATCAGGTTCCGGTCCGCTTCAATCAGGTTCCGTCCCCTTCAACCACGATAAACTCCCAGACCTACACTTCCGGTGTGACATGGTCGTTCGAGGCCGGTTTGTCCGGTGGCGCCGCCGGCGCCGGGCTTTCCTTGAGCTCAGGCTGCAACTTCAGCAGTTCAAGGACGCGTGAGATCAGGGACCTGTCCATCATCGACAACTCGTCTGACGGAAGCATCCACTACAAACTGGAGGTGAAGAACCTGCCGGAGTTGGTCAACACTCAGCCTCCGGCCATATCCAGAGCCACTTTTGATTTCCATTCCGGTTGGGTCTGGAGTGTGGAGAACACTGTGGAGTCCGACGCCGCCACCCGTTACCGTATGAAGGTGACATTGAGCGAGATGAACTACCGTGACCTTTGCACCAATAATCCTGGCGGTCTGCCGGGCGTCCAGAACCGGTACATCGAGAAGAAGGAGTTTTTCATCGACCTCCCGGTTCCGAACAGAATTCCTTGCGGCAATGTGAAGTTCGTCAACAGCGAGAAAGGCAAGTACATGACGGACATCGTCTTTATTGACTCAAAGAGCATAAGTGATCCTAAAAGCTATCATTTCGATCCGTCAGGCAGTGTCTACTCCTATCAGGAGTGCTACGAGACCAGCCTCCCTGAGGGCACCTACATTGTCCAGTACAAACTTGGAGGCACCTCCTGCACCGGAAAGAACATCACCGTCAAGAGAGGTGAGACACTTGAGATCCAGTCCGGCTACTATGTCAGATGATTGGAAGAAGCGGTGCTATCTGACTGAGGTAGCGGTAAGATAATGAAGTTTTTTCACTTCAAAGAACCTTTTAGTAACCTTCAAAAAATAACCTGCCTTATCTTAAGGAATCTTTTCGGTCTAGATCTGTTTTCTCATCAGTCATGTGCCACCGGCACACTCCTTCTTCGAAAATAGATCTATCCTCGAAAATCTTCTCCTAATCTGAAGCAGGTTATTTTTTTTCACGTTACTTAGACAAATCAAAAAACTAATACAGGAACCCGAACAGCCAAAGCGGGATTCTTGCTCCGTAACCTGTCTCAATGCCGTCTATGGCAAGGAAACTGTCAGGAATGTCGGCTATTTGCGAGAAATCCTTTGATGGCCCGCCAACTTCCACTCTCAGCTTCCCGTCTATCAGAAAATCTCCGGCATGGCTTGAGCGGACATCGTGGGTGTTGCCGACTTGGTTGAAGAAAAACGTTTCCCGGAGATTGCCCTCATTGACGTTGGAACCGAGAGCATACATCAGATTTGTGTTGTCAAGATAGATTTTCTCCGGATTCACAAGCCTTTTGTAACTCTTTAGCTCTGTGGTGAGAAGTCGTAGTATGGCGGCCTTGTCAAGCAGGTACATCATTTTCAGACACGAGTCACGTGTCGAGCTTATTGAGGAGGCCAGTTTCTCGGTTGTCGGTTGAAGCGGTACATGCTCAGCAATGATCATGAGAAGTTTCTGTGTCTTCTCAATAGTCGCGTAATTTACATCAAGGACTGCCGGCAAGTCGTTTTCAATCACCAGTTTGGCCGTCTCTGCCAATCTTATCAGAAAATCATTCTTCGCTTCGGTGAAGTATGGATAATACCCTGTTTTCAGGTATTTGTCAAACATCTTGAGAATCTTCGTCTTCCCGCAGATGTCCATGGCTGTAGCAACGTGGTTCTGAAGGATGTCCGAGAGTTGCAGCGGTTCATATTCAAGGACACCTGTGTATTTGAGATATTCCCGGAAAGACAACCCGTCAAGGCGGTATGGTGTCTGCCTTCTTGCGAGGTCTGTGCTTGATTTTTCTATCTCAAGCATAGATGAACCGGTGTACACAATTCTCAGATCCGCGAACTCGTCGTAGAAAGTTTTCAGAGACTGGCTCCAGTCCTTATACTTGTGAACTTCGTCAATGTAGATTTCCGTGATGCCGTGGGTGTAAAGGTATTCAACCAGTTCTTCAAGAGAATGGTTCCTGAACCAAAGATGATCCAGAGTGATGTAAAACGTATCGTCGATGTCCTTATATTTCTCCAATATCCGTTGGAGAAGAAGCGTGGTTTTTCCAACCCCTCTAGCTCCTTTTATCCCGATAATTCTGGCATCCCAGTTGATTCGGTTGAAAAGGTATCTTTTAAAATTCAGATTCACTTGTTTTATTTTCCAGTGATAATAGTTCACCAACGGTTGTATGTCAGAACTTTGCATAATTGTATCCTGTTTTCGCAAATATACAAAATCACTTTTATAAAAGCGAATTTCTCGAATAAAATCGCTTTTGCAAATGTGAATGGCGTCGCTTATGTTCACTTCGTAAAGTCGCTTCATGCTTACTGCCGGAAAATTGCAGAAAGGCTCGTCATCTTTGCTAAAGATCAAAAAAACAAATATGCCATGACATTATCCGAACTGCTTCACAGTGTGTCATTTGATGACCTAATACCGACGCTCAAGGAAGTGTACGGCGTCGAAACCGACATCTATGCCTACAGGGAGGCTTTCGATGAACTGAATCTTCTCCTGCTGTTCGTGGCGCGGACCAGATGCGGTCTATATAATGAAGTGCGTGGCATCTAAATGTCTGACTATGAATATGATGAATATGCTATCTGGTGCCGATATTCATACAGGATTATATATCCTATCCATTGTTTGTCAATAATTTAGCTGCCACGTGAAATCTCGTTGCGCGCCCCGCCCCGCCCCACGGTCGATAAACTTGTCATCGTCCGCTTTTTTGGGTGTGTCCGGGATCATTGTCCGACGAAGCAGGAGGATGTCCCCATATCCCTCTAAGGCTGCACGGAGGGACCGGGGTTGATTATAAAGAAAGAAGCTGACCACAAAAAGGTCAGCCTCTTCCTGGTGAATATGTCCTAACACAGGCAGATTTGTTTCTTGATCTCTTTCTCCTTCTTCTCGACCATTTCTCTCCAGAGCCTCGAGTCCTTGAAGTCGCAGGCTGGGATCCTGTCGGAATATTTCCGGATGAACTCTTCGGTCGCCAGTTTCTCGCAGCAACTCCAGTTGTTGATCAGGGCCTTCCAGTTGATGTGGTCGGCGAACTGGTCGATGAGCTCAGGAGTGAGGCAGTTGTTGTCAGAGAGCTCCTCCCAGTTCCAGTTGTCCTTGAACTTTTCCAGCAGCTCAGCCGAAACGTTCTCCTCCTGAAGGCTGGATGACAGGGCCGTCCAGTCGATTCTTCTCTTGAACTTCTCCAACATCTGGACGCTCCAGAAAATGTTGGTGTTGCCTGAAACTTCCTTCCAGTCGAGCTTGTCGGCGTACTTCTCCAGCTGTGCCTCGCTGAACGGGAAATTCCCTGAAACATTACCCCACGCCTCTGTGTCCATCATCTGGGCGACCACGCCCTCGCATAAATTGATCTTTTCCATACTCGTTTTGTTTTGTTGATGCAAAGTAACAACCTTTTGCTGCTAAAACACGGCAGTGGAGCGAAATTCGCTATCTATGAATATCCTAACGCTTTCCCTTAGGTCGGTTTGCACTAAAGAGACCACATCAGATTATTGTAAGTCAATATATTACCACCCACCGGCTGATACAGAGCGAGTGGCGGACAAATGCTTATCAATGAATATGTTAGCGCATCCCCTTTAGCTGAATCATCCTAAAGGCAAAAGGCTTGATGATTGATATTCATATAGTTGTGCTTGACAATCCTTCAACAAGTCTGGCTGTGGAAACTAATGGGGCTGTCTGCAGGGTGAACATGCCTGTTCCTCGCATGATGTGACAAGAGGCAGCCTTGGTGTCAACCAGAGGTCGCTACAGGATTTTCATCGCGATCGCGGCGCAGGCCTCGGCATCGGCCAGAGCGTGATGGTGATTCGTGAGGTCGTACCCGCAGGCAGCGGCGACGGTCTGGAGTTGGTGGTTGGGCAGGGCGCAACCGAAATGTCGCCGTGAGGCCGCAAGGGTGTCGAAAAATTCATAGTCAGGATAATCCATCTGATAGACCTTGAAGACACTCTTAAGACAGCCCTCGTCAAAACGGCTGTTGTGAGCCACAAGAGGCAGTCCCTCGATCAGGGGTTCGATCTTTTCCCAGACGAAAGGGAACACCGGCGCGTCATCTGTGTCGTCCGGCCCGAGGCCGTGAACCTGCCGGCAGAACCATTTGTAATATTCAGGCTCGGGGTGGATCAAGCTGTAGAAACTGTCCACGATCTCACCTTCTCGCACCACCACGACCCCCACCGAGCAGACACTGCTCGGGCACTCGTTGGCCGTCTCGAAATCAATAGCGGCGAAATCTGTCATAGCGATTATTTTCTCATCATCTTCGTCAATCTATGGAAGCCCATCGCTATCCGCAATGGAAATCCCATAGAGCGAGGTCCTTGTAACTTTTATTCAGGCTGATTCATCGGGAAACGGGAAGCCCATAACGCGATGCCATTCCTGCGATGATGTCAGCGATACTTTCGCGTAACTCGGCCGGTTCGAGCACCTCCACATCCGCTCCATGCGAGAGGATCTCCTGCACGAAGTCGAAGGTCGGGGCGATGTGGTAGCTGAAAACCGAACTTCCGTCCTCCTGCGCCGTCTCCCTCTGAGACCCATGCATAGGCAGCGTCCGGAAATACTTTACCTGGTCCGGCACGACACGTATCTTCACGTCCTCCGGCTCCTCCCCGATGATGACACCGAAGTAGTTCCCGAAATATTCCTCCGCGTCGAAACCCTTCGGAATCTCAAAATGTTCCTCCAGCTCTTCCATGTCCACGAAGCGGTCCAATGAATATATCCGCAGCCCCAAGTCGCTGTCGCCGAGCAGGTACCACCTCTGCTTGAAATACTTGACGCAATATGGACGTACGTTGAAGCAGAACGGCTCCGGATGCCGGAAACTCTGGTAGCAGAGACGTATCACCCTGAAGTCACGCATCGCGCTGATGATGTCCGTAAGGAATCTCTCGCTTGACGGGACCTTCTCCATGAGTATCCGATCCTTCATGTCCGCGTTCTCGTGCAGCACATTGTTCAGACACAGTGTGTGCAGCATCCAGTCGCTTGTCTCGTCGCTTCCGACATCCGAACGCCCGATGTAGAATCCGAGACTCCTGTCGTTTAGAATCTCTATCCCGAACATCCCGGCGATGGCGTCCTTGTGGTTGAAGAAGGTTCTCTCCGACAGAGGGTCTCCTGTCTCGTTCAGCGGACTGCGCATCCATGCCTCGTTGATCTCCTTGAAAGACACATACTTCCTGCGGTTGATCAGATCAACCAGCCAGATGTATCTCTTGAAAAAATTCTTTGCCATTATCCATGAATATTTAGAAGTCCCTAAAAATAGGGGCTTGTTCAGTTGCAAATATACTCCTTTTTACTGAAATAATGTGGCAGTTGTGCCCTCCATGCAGAAATTCAGTAATTTAGAAGCTGTTTGCCTATGTCGTAAACCTACTAAGTAATCCTTAAAGAATAACTTGAACAATTTGTATGTCTTTATGGTCTATATTTCTTAAGATGATGCAGGTTATTTTTTGAATGTTACTTAAAGTGGACTCATTATTTAACGCTTACTAAAGAGAAAGATCTGACATATTCGTTGATAGTGAACTGCGAGACACGGTGGCATCCTGCAAGCCTTGCAGACGTTGCGATGATGTGGCATGGCGCCGCTATCTTTGCGTCAGAAACAAGGTAGGACACAATTCACCTAATTTAATATATACAGTTATGGAAGAGAACAAGACAATGAAGATCTACAACCTCATCGTTCTGGATGAGAGCGGTTCGATGAGCTCGATCTACAATCAGGCGCTCAGCGGAATCAACGAGGTGATCAACGGCATCAGGCAGAACCAGGAGAAGTACCCGGAGCAGAAGCACTTCGTGTCCATCGTGACGTTCGAGGGGGAAGGTATGAGTGGCGTGAAGACCCGCAGGGACTGTGTGCCGGTGGGGGAAGTGACCGATCTGACGAAGAAGGATTACCGGCCGGGTGGGTGCACTCCGCTCTACGATGCGATGGGGAAGGCCATCTCGGAACTGGACCGCAATGTGGAGGTAGGCGATGGAGTTCTGGTGACCATCATCACGGACGGAATGGAGAACTCCTCTCAAGAATATTCCGGAAGGACTGTCAAGGATCTTGTCGCGATGCAGAGGAAGAAGGGCTGGACGTTCGCCTACATCGGCGCTAACCAGGATGCCGTCGAGGTGGCTAGGGATCTGAACATCCAGAACGCGATGAACTATGACGCCACGCCGGAGGGAATGGTGTGTATGTCGATGGTATTCAATGAGTCCCAGGCTAAATTCGCAAAAAGGATGCATCTCGGTAAATCCATTCTTGCTGATGTCGCCGACTTCTTTTCTGACTCGTCCGATGAGAGGAATGAGGACGATGATGTTTAGAAATACAGTGTCTCAGGGGGAATCTCACGAAGAGACTTGGAAATGAGACTCCTTTGGAATGCGTCTGGTGCGCTTCGCCAGGTAGGCTCGGCGACCGTCATGTAAGCATGGAGTCACATGGTTGTCGCCATTGACGGGCGGGTACAGTCGTCTTCGGCAGGCAGGTTCGGCGACCACCATGAAAGCATGGAGTCACATGGTTGTAGCCATTGACGGGACTGGTACAGTCGTCTTCGGCAGGCTCGGCGACCATCATGAAAGCATGGAGACTGTTTTCATGTAGGCTCGGCGACCGAGCTCACAACGGCTCGGTGATCATAAGGCGACCGGTCGCTGAGCCTGTCGAAGTGACCCTTCGCTCATCAGACCAACCATCAACCCCAGAGTACAAAGTCACGGTCAAGGGCGATCCTCTTGGCCGTTCCTTTTTTCCCATCGATGTAGTAGAACCTTGCCACACGGTCATCCACAGCATCCCTGAACGCTTTCTTCACCTTGGAGACCTTCTCGTTGATGGAATTGTTCAGCGGGTCGCACAGATCCGCCACGCTCTTCCGGATGCTGTCGAGGTCATCCCGACCCGTGATTGATGAATATATTTTCTCAAGTTCCCACTGATAATCAGACAGTTCCTTATAGCGAATCCCCTCCGGATGCTTTAGGTAAAGCAAAAAAACAGCCTTGGTCAACTTGTCCATCTTCACCTCTTTCCTGTCAAAGTCCTCCAGCAGGATCTCTTTCTTTTCAGTAATATGCAAACGGCTGAGTTTCACCCTATAGGCCAGCATGATCTCCACCTCCTTGACACTGAGTCCATGCTTTTTCATCAAAGTGTCGAACTCCTCCATGATAGCCTTTGTCCGTTCGTCAAGCTCAAGGTCCGCGACAGGCGGCTCAGGTTCTTCCGGCTTTTGTTTCGGGATTAAGAAACTGAACAGCCCACCTGTCTCCAGTCTGGCCATCCGTTTCCGAGGAGGTGCTGAGTATTTCGGTGGACAGGTCCGGCTAGACAGTTCATCGCAACACGCGTCAATCTTTGAATCATACTCTATAAGAAATGCTTCATCCTCTTTTGCGTCCTTGAACGCATTCCCGGCATCCGGGAAGAAATACGCTCTGGCCTCCTCGGACATCTCAGCGAGAAAAGCCTCTATTCTCTGTGTGTTCAAAATGCTGTCGTGGTTTGTAATAGTTTGCTGATGAATGTGTTTGTGGAAACTGTCATCACAGAGTGGATCTGCATGTTCAGGTGTGACCTCACTCGTTGATTCACAGCGTTTTATCTCCTTGCCTTAGGTCTTATCTAACTAAAGCTAAATAGGTAAATCCCTGTTTTATAGGTAGTTATAGCCCACGCTATAATTCGATCATCGGGCTGGCGAGGGCTTTCTTGAGCTGTTCGTCGTAGCGGAGACGGATCTTGATGCCGGCTTCCTGGAAGTGGTAGCGGACGGCGATCTCCTCCTCGATGAACGGAACGATCTCGTCTTTCTTAAGCTTCAGGAATGTCTCCTTGTCCATCTCCAGGGCTTTCTGGAGGGCGTCAAGCTCCGCTGACATATTCTTTGAAAGACCGTCTTTCTCCAGTTCCTTCTTCATCCGGTCGAAGTAGGTCTTCGCGCTGGAGCGGTAGTCGAATTCCTTTGTCTTGGCGAAGGCCACGAAGCCGTCCCAGTCCTTGTCGGCGAGATGGAAATCCTCGTCAGCATCGGCGTGCTCACGGACATAATTTAGGGCATATTCCTGAATGATTCCTGAATATACGAGTGAATATGTCAGGCGGCTGTAGTCGTGTCCCTCGATGGTGACGTCCGGGGTGATGCCGCCGCCGTCACGCACCGTCCTGCCGTGGGCGGTCTTGAACTCGTGTGTCAGTGAGTCAGGTATATACCCGACACTGCCGTCCTCGTTGCGGTGCGAGTAGTCGATCGCCTGGACGCAGCGGCCTGACGGCGTGTAGTATTTCGCCGTGGTGACTTTCAACTGTCCGTTGTAAGGCAGCGGACGGATGCTCTGGACAAGCCCCTTGCCGAAAGTCCTCGTACCCATAACCGTAGCTCTGTCAAGGTCTTGAAGGGCTCCGGTCACGATCTCGGAGGACGATGCCGAGCCGGAATCCACCATCACGATGATCGGGATCTCAGTGTCAAGAGGCTCGGATGTGGTCTTGTAGTGCATCTCTGTGCCGGCGGCCTGGCCTTTCGATGAGACTACCATGGAACCTTTCGGCACGAAGAGGGACACGATGCCCACAGCCTCGCTCATCAGACCGCCGCCGTTGCCCCTAAGGTCGAGAACCAACTTCTTCATACCCTGGCCCTTGAGCTTCAGAAAGGCGTTCCGCAGCTCTCCGGAGACATTCTCCGTGAATCCGCTCTGGTAGATGTAGCCGGTCGTGTCGTTGAGCATCCCGGCATATTCAATGTCAGGAAGATGGATCCTCTCCCTCGTGACAACGACATCCTCGATCTCGTTGGAGCGTACTCTCTTTATCTTGAACCTGACGGAAGTGCCCGGCTTGCCCTTCATCCTGTCGGAGCATTCCTGACTGGTCAGCCCGTGGGTGCTCTGCCCGTCGATCTCCATGATCTCGTCACCGCAGCGGAGGCCGTATTTCTCCGCCGGCGACCCCTTGTAAGGCTCGTTGATGATGACGTTCCCGTCCTTCTCGGGCTTGTAGATCAACGCTCCTATGCCCCCGTAGGACTTGTTGATCATCATCATCAGATCCTCGTTCTCCTCCTCCGGGATGTAGACCGTGTAAGGGTCAAGGCTCCCCAGCATCGCGTCGATGCCGGCCCTTTCGATCCTGTCCACTGGCAGCGAGTCCACATAAGAGCGGTTAAGCTCCTTGAGTATGGAGTTCTGGATCTCGGTCCATTTCCCGAGCTTGAAACTTTGTGATTGTCCGAACGCCGCGGTGCTGACCACTACCGTCAGCGATGCCGCTATCAATGATTTAATCTTCATATTCTTTGAATATATTCCTGAATATCTCCGCCTCCGCCCTCGTGGCGGAAAGCCAAAGCACGAGCGCAACACCCGTGCCAACCCTGCAAATTTAAGCAATTTCCCTTGCTTGATAAGATAGTCGTAATGAGAAAAAATTGTTATTTTTATCCCACCGACCATCCGGCAAAGCCGATGGCTAAAGACAATAAGAATTATGAATAAGACGCTACTAACCACAGTATCATTGTTTTGGATGCTCCTTCCCCTTGCTGCGGGCAACGTGGGCGACGGAGGCAGAATCCGTCATGAAATACGTTTCGACACCCCTACCTCCCTCAGGGAGCATCCGATTTGGACGGCTAAGGCCAAGGATAGCAAAATGATCTTCTCTGGCGGCTCCAAGGCCACCTCCGAGGATCCGGAATGGGAATCCCAGTCCCTGCCGCTTGGCAACGGAAGCATCGGCGCGAGTGTGCTGGGATCCATCCAGGCGGAACGTATCACATTGAATGAGAAGAGCCTTTGGCGTGGCGGCCCGGGCACATCCGGCGGAGCTGCCCACTACTGGGACGCCAACAGAGAGGCCGCGAAATACCTTCCGGAGATCCGCCAGGCATTTGTGGACGGCGATCCGGACAAGGCGGCGGAGCTGACCAAGCGCAATTTCACCGGTAAGGTGGCCTACTCGGCAGCGAAGGAAAAGGAGTACCGCTTCGGGAATTTCACCACCGCCGGAGAACTGAAGGTCTGGACAGGCGTGGACTCATCGTCAGTCACTGACTATCACCGTGTTCTCTCGCTCGACGAGGGCATGGCGAGGGTGACTTTCACCAGCGGCGGAGTCAATTATGTCAGGGAATATTTCATCTCCTATCCGGCTAACGTGATGGTTATGCGCTTCCGTGCCGACCGTCCCGGAATGCAGAACCTCAGGTTGGAGTATTCATCGAACCCTGCCGCTAACGGCGGTGTCGCCCTTGACGGAAAGGACGGGTTGGTATATTCAGGAGCCTTGAAGAACAACGGGATGGGGTTTGCCGTGCGCGTCAGGATGGCGGCGGACGGCGGCAAGACTTCCAACAAGAATGGCGTTTTGGAGGCTTCCGGCGCCGACGAGGTCGTGTTCTATCTTTCCGCCGACACTGACTACAAGGCGAATTTCTCACCGGACTTCACGGATCCGAGGACCTATGTCGGGGTGAATCCGCTGGAGACGACCGGGAAGTGGGTGGAGGCCGCCGCCTCGAAGGGGTACGCCGCCCTGCTGAGGGAGCACACCGCCGACTACACCTCGCTCTTCGGAAGGGTCAGCCTGTCTTTGGCGGGCGACCAGGCTTCCGCGGACCTGCCTACTCCGGAGCGCCTGGAGCGCTATCGCTCAGGGGCTTCCGACCCCGGTCTGGAGGAGCTTTACTTCCAGTTCGGGCGCTATCTGCTGATCGCCTCGTCGCGCGGAGGCAACCTCCCGGCGAATCTTCAGGGAATATGGCACAACAACGTCGACGGCCCGTGGCGCGTGGACTACCACAACAACATCAACGTCCAGATGAACTACTGGCTGGCCTGTCCGACCAACCTCCCGGAGTGCGTCGAACCTTTTATTGACTATGTCCGCGCGCTCGTGAAGCCTGGCGAGAGGGTGGCACGCTCGTACTACAACGCGCGTGGTTGGACGGCATCGATCTCCGGCAATCCTTTCGGTTTCGCCTCGCCTCTGAACGACGAGAGCATGACCTGGAACCTCTGCCCGATGGTCGGGCCTTGGCTCGCCACCCATCTTTGGGACTACTACGACTACACCCGCGACACGACTTTCCTGCGCGAGATTGGCTACGACGTCCTCCGCTCCAGCGCCCGATTCACCGTTGACCATCTTTGGAAGCGTCCGGACGGCACCTACACCGCCACCCCTTCGACATCCCCGGAACATGGGCCGATTGACGAGGGCGCCACATTCTCCCATGCCGTGGCGAGGGAGATACTGCTTGACGCGGCAGCGGCGGCGGAACTTCTGGGGCTTGATGAGCGGGAGCGCCAGGAATGGCTCCACGTGGAGAGCCATCTGCCTCCGTACAGGATTGGCCGTTTCGGTCAGATCATGGAATGGTCACGCGACATCGATGACCCTAAGGACAGCCACCGCCACGTCAACCATCTTTTCGGACTTCATCCGGGACACACGATGTCTCCCGTGACGACACCTGAACTCGCCGAGGCCGCCCGCGTGACGCTGGATCACCGAGGAGACGGGGCAACCGGTTGGAGCATGGGGTGGAAACTGAACCAGTGGGCGCGCCTGCTTGACGGCGACAGAGCCTACACCCTGTACAGGAACCTTCTGACCAACGGCACGTTGGACAATCTTTGGGACACCCATCCGCCTTTCCAGATCGACGGCAACTTCGGCGGGACCGCAGGAATAGCGGAGATGCTCCTCCAGAGTCACATGGGATTCATCCACCTGCTTCCCGCCCTCCCTTCGGCATGGGCTGACGGCAGCGTGGCCGGACTGCTGGCCCGGGGCGGCTTCGAGGTTGACATGGAATGGTTCGGCGGCAAACTGAGGAAGGCGGTGATACACTCCCGCCTCGGAGGGCCTTGCTCCCTGCGCTACGGCAGGACAACCCTCGACATCGACACAAAGCCGGGTATGGCCTACCATGTCACTTTCTGAATATCCTAAGGAACATGAAAATAATAAATTGCTTCTGATTAAGAGAAGATTTTTTCACCTCAAAGAACATTTCAAACAATTCAAAACAGCTTCTAAGACCCGAAATCTGGTAAACAACTCATTCCGCGGATATTTGCGTGCAATTATCGTAGCATCCGTGCGATAAAGTAAAAGTTGGTCTATTCACAGGTATTTTCCCTTGCTTGATAAGATAGTCGTAATGAGAAAAAATTCTTAACTTTGACAAGTTTATACGTTGTGCGATGCATAATAGCGAAAGATATCCATATCTGACTTGCATTGATTCTCAGGCGCTGTTAGCCCAATGTGAGAAAAAAGAAATTAAAGACGGCCTGTCTGTTTTGACTCAATACCTGCATAACCGTAAATACTTGAGCCAGGCAGGTCTGAATGAGGCATTGTCATTTATGGCTGAAGAGGTTCTTGATAAAGAAGGAAGCGGCAAATTGGCTCTTAAAGATGATCATTTGGAACTTTTCTTCAAGGAATTCTTCGAAGTCCCTTTTCCCGGACCCGAAACGCCGAAGTTCTCGTTCATCGACCTTTTTGCTGGTATGGGAGACGGTATCAATCCGCGTCGTCTTACTCCTCGTGAGTGTGCCCGTCTTATGGGGTATCCGGATGAATACATTATTAATGCGGTCTCTGAAGTTCAGGCTTATCGCCAGTGTGGGAATTCTGTTGTTGTGCCTTTAGTTACAGCTGTGGCAGAACAATTGGTAAAAACAATGAAGAAGAAAGTATGAGCGATATCTTTAACTATGCTGTTTCGCAAGTAAACAGATCAAGAAGGGCTTTTTGTCGCTTTATAACGGCGAATGATGTCAACCTGACTTCTCATCAAGCCGGCTTTTATGTTCCGAAAGAAGCGGAATCTTTACTGTTTGATGTTCCAGGGGAACGTGGTTCAAACAAAGATCGATTTGTCAAGATTCGTTGGCAGGATGATATAAGAATTGTTATACTGGTAGAAAATCTGTTGGCAATCACTTACTACTATCGTTAACAGTACAGATTTCGGATGTACCAGATCTCTAACAGGAGGGTGGGGGAACAGGAAAGACTGTGAACTTTCTCCTTTTGTATGATTGAGACTTCAAAATGGTTTTTTTGAAAATATGACAAAAATAGTTTTTGCGACGGGCAACCGTGGGAAGCTGAGGGAGGCTTCCGAGATTCTGGGGGAGGGGTTTGAGCTGGTGACTCCGGCGGATTTCGGGATCACGGAGGACATTCCGGAGACGGGGGAGACGCTTCAGGAGAACTCGCTCCAGAAGGCTCGGTACATTTTTGACAGGAAGGGGTGCGACTGCTTCGCCGATGACACGGGGCTGGAAGTGGATGCCCTCGGAGGAGCGCCGGGGGTCTATACGGCGCGCTATGCGGGGCCGTCAAAGGACTTCAATCTGAACATGGACAAGGTGCTGGCCGAACTTGCTGGACTGGAGGCGACCGGGCGGGAGGTCAGCCGCAGGGCACGCTTCCGCAGTGTCGTGACGCTGATCCTGAACGGCGAGGTGCACCGGTTCGAAGGTACGATGGAAGGCACGATCGCCCGTGAGAAGTCCGGGCGGGGAGGCTTCGGCTACGATCCTATATTCATACCTGATGAATATCCCGGGCTCACGGCGGCGGACATCACCGAGGAGCAGAAGAACGAGATCTCGCACCGTGGCAAGGCTCTGCGGGCGATGGCACAGTGGCTTAACGGGCGGCAAAAATAAGCTGCCGGAAATGATGCAAGTTGTTGCCAGATGCGCGAAAAGGCTGAACTCATAGTCATCGGCCACACCAAGGTCGGCGAGAAATCCATCGTCCTGCACACGATCAGCCGGGAATATGGAAGGAGGGGCTTCCTTGTGAAGGTGAGTCCCAAGACGGCGATGGCCCTTTTCCTGCCCTTGAATATTCTTGAGGCGGAGGTCACCCGGAACCCGAAGTCGGATCTTTGGTTCGCCCGCAACTTCGTCAGCGTCAACCCTCTCGTGGACGTGCGCGGGAATATTCATAAAAACACAATGACCCTCTTCATGAGCGAGGTGCTGTTCCGTGTGATAAAGGATCAGACCAACGAGGAGGGGCTTTCCGAGTGGTTGAAAAGGTCGATACTGACGCTTGACGCGCTTCAGAGCGACTTCGCCAACTTCCATCTTTGGTTCCTGCTGGAACTCTGCGCTGTCCTCGGTTTCAATCCGGACACAATAGACCTCGCCCCTTTCGCCGGCAAGCATCTTGACCACATCAAGTCTCTTCTGACCAGCTCTTTTGGCGAGGCGATGCTGCTTCCTTTAAGAGGTTCCGACCGCAACGAGATCGCCGAGTGCATCCTGAAGTACATCGAACATCACACCGAATCGGCCGTCAACGTCCGCTCGTTGGCGGTGCTCAGAGATATTTACGGGTAGGACTTAGAAGCTGTTCAACTTCGCGGTCGAGCGTGAGTCATGCTTATCAGTTGTTTGTTCTTTCCCCAACAAAGTTATAACTTTGTTGGAACAAGTCGTGATTATGGGTTCATTCATCATAGAGGGCGGGTATGCCCTAAGCGTTTCGATTCGCCCTCAGGGAGCGAAGAATGAAGTGTTGGAGGTCATCCGCACCGGAATCTCCTTGATGATCGCCGCGATGTCGGCGGACGGTGTCGGTGTCATCGGCGGCGTGGAACAGACTGGCAGGGGCTACGAGGACATTGACGGCCGTCTCAACGCCTTGGAAGTCAGGACAGAAAGACAATACTAAACTGAACACGTGAATGGGACTCAGGTTGGCGCTATCAATATTCATCACGGCAGTGGCGTCTTTGCTTTGCTCCGTTCCCGCGTGGTCGGACGGGACTCTTTCCTGCATGAAATGCCTGAATGTGGAGGACGGCCTGTCACAAAGCATGGTTTACTGCATACATCAGGACAGCCGTGGCTTTATGTGGTTCGGCACTCAGGATGGCCTGAACCGTTACGACGGACATGAGATAGTGGTGTTCAGAAGGAATCCGGATGATCCTCAATCTGTCGGAAGCGACAACTATTTCACCATTTTCGAGAATGATGACCATAAGCTTTGGCTTGGCACTTTCAATGGGGTGTTCATCTATGATCCTCGGCTTGAGAAATTCACGTTCTTTGATGCCCATACCGAGGAGGGCAAGGCTGTAGGCGGCAAGGCTAGAAGCATCTGCAGGGATCGTTCGGGAAATGTCTGGATCGCCTGCCAGAATGGTGAGGTGTTCAGATATGACTCTGAGGGTGGACTTGTGGAATTCAATCTTGAGAAATTACTCGGCATGGACGCCACTGTGCCGATCAATCTCCGACGTATAGAGACGGATTCCAAAGGAAAAGTCTGGGTGGCGACATACGGGAACGGTGTGTTGTGCCTTGATCCGGAGGCCTCATCCGTGACTCGCTTCGTCATCAGTGAGACTGACCCCGAAATGAACGATGTGAACACATTGTACATTCTCTCGGATAACAATATCCTTTTGGGCACTTCGGCCAAGGGGGTTCAGTCGCTTGACTGCAAGAGCGGGGAAATCACTCCTTTTCTTGAAAGAGAGCCTGTCAGCGGGAACACTCTTTTTGTCCGCCAGATCATAGGATGCTCCGACAAGATGATCTGGATAGGCACGGAGTCCGGGGTGTATGTCTATAATATGAAATCATCCAGAGTCTCGTCGTTGAACCATACCTACGGAGACCCGTACTCATTGTCGGACAACGCTGTCCATTCGATTTATGAGGATCGGGACGGAGGAGTTTGGGTAGGGACTTATTTCGGCGGGGTCAATTATATTCAGAAATCGCCGGAGTTCGAGAGATTCTACAATATTCCCGGAAAGAACACCATTGGCGGCAAGAGGATAAGTGAGTTTTGTCAGGGTGATTCCGGAATGATGTGGATAGCGACCGAGGATGCCGGATTGTTCAGCTTCGATCCAGGGAGCAGGTCGTTTTCAGCGGTCAATGTCCCTGCCGGGAACATCCATGCGCTGATGTATGACAGCGGCAGACTTTGGGTCGGGTCATTCGCCGAGGGACTTTTCATCATGGACACATCCACGGGAAGGATCCGTCGGCTGGGAATGTCATCCGGTCAGGCTGGCATGAAGAACAACTCAATCTATGCTGTCTTCAAGGATTCATGGGGAACAGTCTGGATAGGGATGATGTCCGGACTCTATCGTTATGTGTCAGGGGAGGACATCTTTGAGGAAGCAGGCCCTGACGGGCCGTCTGACGTGCAGGTGAATGACATCGTTGAAGACGCGGGTGGCCGCCTGTGGTTTGCCACTATGGGTGAAGGAATATATTCGTACGACAGGCAGACAGGTGTTTGGCGGCGTTACATGAATGTGTCCTCGTCGTACGGTACTTCCGGAAGTTATGTCGCCTGCCTTTTGGAGGATGGCCGCGGAAGGCTGTGGGCCGGCACCGAGGGGGACGGACTTTGCCTGTATGACAAGGACAAGGATTCTTTCTCATCGGTCATCAACACCAGGAACGGTCTTTTGAGTGATGTCGTGTCCTGTCTTGAATGTGACCGGAGCGGAAACATCTGGGGAGGCACCAACAAGGGGCTTTTCCGCATGGATGCGGTGACTTTCGGAGTGAGGACCTATACCCATTCCAACGGTCTGCCGTCAGACCAGTTCAACTACAAGTCATGTTTCATGGACATTGCGGGGAAGATGTATTTCGGCAGCATAAACGGCTTCGTGTCTTTTGTTCCTGAGCGGATGTCCAAGGAGAACCGGAGGCCGGAGGTCTGCATGACCGACCTTCTTGTGAATAACCGGAAGGTTAGACCGGGAGATCAGTACGGACTGCTTGACTCTTCGATCATGGACACAAAACGTCTTGTCGTGCGTCCGGGTATCAAGAACTTCACATTGTGCATGACGGAGATCAACTATGTGCCGGCGCACAACACAAACTGGTACTACAGTCTTGAGAACTGGGACAGGCAGTGGATCCCCGCCAAGATGCCGGCCAGGGTGACATATTCAAACCTTCCGGCAGGAAAGTACGTCCTTCATGTCCGGGCGGACAACATTGACTCGACCGACGCCGCATCCTTGGAGATAGTGGTCAAACCTCCGTTCCACAGAACCACTTTCGCTTATGTGATGTATTTCGTCCTCATGACATGTGCGTCGGGTGTCGGTTTCTCTTTGGCCAAGAGAAAGATGGAGCGAGAGAAGGAAGAAGGCGAGCGGAGACGCAATGAAGAGAAGGAAAGGGAAATCTACAAGGCGAAGATAACGTTCTTTTCAAACATAACCCACGAGATAAGAACACCTTTGAGCCTGATGAAGATGCCTTTGGAAGAAATCATCAGTCATCGGACAAAATCGGATGCGGATTATGACAACCTGCTTATCATAAGGGACAACACAGACCGTTTGATGAATCTGGTGAATCAGTTGCTTGATTTCAGGAAGGTGAATGGCAGCGGGATCGAGCCGCAATTTGTCCGCGCGGATTTGACCAAGGTCCTCGGGGGAGTGGTTCATAGGTTTCTTCCGTCCGCCAGACTGAAGGGCTGTGATCTGGAAAGTGACATCCCTGAATCTCTTATGGCGGATGTTGACGTGGAAATGTTTGTCAAGATTGTGAGCAATCTGCTTTCCAATGCCCTCAAGCATGCCGACGGCCACATCTGGATCACCATGGCGCAGGTGGCGGACAGTTGTGAGATTTCCGTGACCAATGATGGCGACAGGATTCCTCCTGAACTTTCGGAGAAGATATTTTCTCCGTATTTCAAGGTGGATGAGAATTCCGACGGCTTTGGAATAGGTTTGCCTTTCGCCAGATCAATGGCTGAGATTCATAAGGGAAGCCTGAGGTTGACGGATGGGCCTGACGGGATGACCCGGTTCACGATAACACTGCCTCTTGAGCAGGAGAATGCGTTCAGGTGTCTGGATAATGTTCTTGAGGCGCCTGAAATCGTGACGGGCGGTTCATCGACGGATTCTGAAAAGACTCTGCTTCTTGTTGAGGACGATATGCCGTTTGTGGATTTCATAACCAGACATCTGAGCGGGAAATACAATATCATCAAGGCGGGAGGCGGGAAGCGCGCTCTTGAGATCTTGTCCAATAACCATGTCGATCTGGTGCTCTCGGATGTGGTTATGCCCGGCATGAATGGAATTGAGCTTTGCAGGGCGATCAAGGGCGATCCGCGTCTCAGGCATATTCCTGTGATATTCCTGACCGCGGAGGTCTCTCCTCAGTTCAAGGCCGACGCCGCGTTGGCTGGTGCGGATGACTATCTGGTAAAGCCGGTTTATATGGACTTCCTCGTCAGCAGCATTGAGAACCAGCTCAGGAACGGTTACGTTTCCGAGACAATAAGGAACATCGGAGAGACTGAACCAAGCAATCTTGTCTATACCAAGGCTGATGAAAGTTTCCTGAACGCTTTGACGCAACTTATCAACGACCATCTTGAGGAGGCGGACTTGGATGTCAACAAACTCGCTTCATTGATGAATATGAGCCGTGCCACACTTTACAGGAAAGTGAAGGAGTCTCTCAAGGTGACGCCTAATGACTTTATTCGCGTCGTAAGGCTCAAGAAAGCGGCGGAACTCTTGCGGCAGAAAGAGTATCGGATAAATGAAATCGCCTACATCACAGGCTTCAGTTCGTCATCATATTTCTCACGGTGCTTTTATCGGCAATATGGTGTACTGCCAAAGGATTTCTGCTAAGAAAGCCCTCTGGGGAGTGTTTGGGACACGATTTTGATATTTTATGACACGATTTTGACCCGTTTTGAGACGGGTTTTATCTTTTTTTGCACACAGAAATATCAATGAAAATGAAACCACTGAAGACCATTGTCTCGCTTTGCATGCTTTGGCTGGCCATGGCCGGTTACGCGAAAGCTGACGCCACGCTGAATGAACCCATCAGTTTTTCAAGTGTAACCGTTGAGGATTCATTCTGGCAGCCCAGAATTAAACGGCTCTCCGAAGTGACCGTCCCGTTTTGCCTTGACCAGTGTGCCAAAAAGACGCACAGGGTCGATAACTTCGCCATAGCGGCGGGGGTAAGGGAAGGTCGTTTCGAGGGTCTTTTCTATGACGATTCCGATTTGTACAAGATGATAGAAGGTGCGTCCTATTCTCTTCAGAACACTCCGGACAAGGTGTTGGAGTCTCAATTGGACAGCATCATCGCCTTGATCGCCGGAGCGCAGGGAAAGGATGGCTACATCAACACCTACTACACGTTAAAGATGCCTGGCAAGCGCTGGACTGACATGGACAAGCATGAGATGTACTGTGGCGGGCATCTTATCGAGGCTGGCATCGCCTATTATAAAGCCACAGGCAAACGCGTGCTGCTGGATGTGGCCGAAAGATTCGCGGAATATCTTGTCTCGGAATTCGGTCCCGGCAAAAAGGATTGGGTTCCAGGGCATCCCGAAATCGAGCTTGCCTTGATCCGCCTTTATCATGAGACGTCCAAGAAAGAATATCTGGATCTGGCTCATTTCCTGTTGGAGGAAAGAGGCCGCGGCAAAGCCGACTGGAAGGCGTATGACTATTATATTGACAAAGTTCCTGTCGCGGAACTTAGCAAGATCGGAGGCCATGCGGTGCGCGCGATGTATCTGCTTACCGGAATGGCTGACTATTCGGCGACTTCCGGAGACACTTCTTACATCGCCGCTTTGGACAGGCTTTGGGACAATGTGGTGAAGACCAGGATGTATCTGACCGGCGGGATCGGCTCCTCGCGCCGCAATGAAGGCTTCACCGAGGACTATGACCTGCCGAACAAGGACGCCTATTGCGAGACCTGCGCCTCCGTCGGAATGGTGATGTGGAACCAGCGCATGAATATGCTCAAAGGGGAGTCCCGGTATGTGGATGTCTTGGAACGCGCGATGTACAACGGCGCGCTTGCGGGAATATCCTTGTCCAGCGACAGGTTCTTCTATGTCAATCCTTTGGCTTCGGACGGCGATCATCACAGAAAGCCTTGGTACGGCACCGCCTGCTGCCCGAGCCAGATCTCAAGGTTCCTTCCGTCAGTCGGTGGCTACATCTATGCCCGGTCGGATGATGCGCTGTGGGTCAATCTTTATGTGTCCGGCAAGGTGGAGACGGAGATCTCAGGCGTGAAGACAACATTCAGCCAGAAAACCGAATATCCTTGGGACGGAACTGTCTCGATGACAGTCTCTCCGGAGAAAAAGACCGCTTTCGCCGTCAGACTTCGCATCCCTGGCTGGTGTGAGGAATATAATGTCTCTGTCAATGGAAAGAAGGTCCGGTACGTTCTGGACGGAGGCTATGTGGTGCTTGAAAGAAAATGGAGGAAGGGCGACCGGATTGTCTTTGAAATGAATATGCCGGTGAAGGTTGTCACCTCCGATCCTAAAGTGAAGGCCAACATTGGAAAGCGCGCCATACAGAGAGGTCCGATCGTCTATTGCATGGAGCAGGTGGACAACGCTGGTTTTGATGCCATAAGGCTCACGTCGGATGATGTTTTCCAGTGCGTGTTCGAGCCGGAGACACTTGGTGGAGTATGCACGGTCACAGCCTCTTCAAACGGGCGTTCCGTCAGATTTGTCCCGTATTACGCATGGGACAACAGAGCTCCGGGCAAGATGAAGGTCTGGGTGGAATACGAATCAAACACTATTGACAAACAATCAAGATTGCGGCCGACCGCTTATCAGGAACTGCCTTTGGGAGCGGTCAAGGCCGAAGGCTGGCTTAAAGAGATGCTGCTCAGGCAAAGTAACGGGATGACATCCCGGATGGATGTCCTTTATCCTCAGGTGATGGGGGACAGAAACGGATGGTTGGGAGGAGACGGAGACCAATGGGAAAGAGGGCCGTATTGGATTGACGGTCTTCTGCCGCTGGCGTATATTCTTGATGATCAGGAGTTGAAGGACAAGGCCAAGCCGTGGATAGAGTGGGCTTTGGCAAGCCAGCGTGAGGATGGTTTCTTCGGCCCGGACCGGGACTATCCCTACGAGAGTGGACTTCAGAGAAACAATTCACATGACTGGTGGCCAAGGATAGTGGTCCTGAAGGTCCTGCAGCAGTATTGGTCGGCGACAGGTGACGAAAGGGTGATCGATTTCATGCGCAGGTACTTCAGGTACCAGCTCGCGACATTGCCTGAGACACCTCTTGGCAGGTGGACTTTCTGGGCGGAATACAGGGCCTGTGACAATCTGAACATGGTGCTGTGGCTTTATGATGTCACCAAAGAGTCTTGGTTGATTGATCTTGCCGGCGTTCTTCATGCTCAGGGACACGATTATGTCAAGATGTTTCTGGAAAGTGACGACCTTCACAGACTGAGCACCATCCACTGCGTGAATCTTGCGCAGGGCATCAAGGAACCGGTGGTTTATTGGAGGGTGGATCCGGATCAGAAGTATCTGGACGCTGTTGACAAGGCGTTCTCGGACATCCGTCAGTACAACGGTTTCCCGAACGGAATGTTCGGCGGTGACGAGGCTCTTCACGGCAACAATCCGACGCAGGGCTCGGAGTTGTGCTCGGCGGTTGAGCTGATGTATTCTCTGGAAGAGATGGCGAAGGTTACCGGTCGGCTTGAATATGTTGACCATCTGGAACGTATCGCTTTCAATGCCTTGCCGTCCCAGATAACGGATGACTTCACGGCGCGTCAGTATTTCCAGCAACCCAATCAGGTCATGGTGACCAGGTGTATTCATAATTTTGACATCAACCACGGGAACACAGACCTTGTGTTTGGCCTTTTGACCGGCTATCCTTGCTGCACATCGAACTTGCACCAAGGCTGGCCTAAGTTTACCCGTAATCTTTGGCTGTCGTCTCCTGACGGAGGTCTTGCCGCTCTGGCATATTCCCCGTCCTCCGTCAGAAAGAGCTTCTCCGGGGTTGATGTCTTGATTATGGAGAAGACCCGTTATCCAATGGACGGAAGGATTGATTTTGAGGTTTCTGTCCCATCTGGTGGCAAAGTGTCGTTCCCTTTGCATCTGCGCGTTCCGTCATGGAGCGTCAGACCGAGCCTGACAGTCAACGGAGAACCGGTTTCTGTCACGGTGGGCAGCATGGCTGTCGTGGACAGGGAATGGTCTGACGGCGACCGTGTGGTGTTGGATCTTCCGATGGAGGTGTCTTTGAGTGAATGGTATGAGAATTCCGTGGCGGTGGAGAGGGGCCCGCTGGTGTACGCTTTGAAGATGAAGGAGAAGTGGGTCAAGTGTGACATTGAGGAAGAGAATTCCATTTATGGCAATGACTATTGGGAGGTGCTCCCGGAATCTCCGTGGAACTATGGAATAATCGATCCCGCCAAATCCTCCCTGTCAGATTGCTTTGAGGTGAAGGTGGATGAGAAACTCCTTGACAGTGAATGGTATTGGAATCCTGAGTCGGCTCCGGTGTCAATCATGGTCAACGCCAAACGGATCCCTTCATGGACTCTCTACAACGGTATGGCCGGCCCGCAGCCTTACAGCCGCATGTATGGCCCGGACACCAAGGATGTCCCGGTGGAGCGCATCACGCTGATTCCATACGGATGCACTACTTTGAGGATTTCGGAGTTCCCCGTCATCAAGGAATAAGAAGCTGTTTTGAATTGTTTGAAATGTTCTTTGAGGTGAAAAGATCTTCATTTTCTTCCCGCTTCTTCAGTCAGATAGCACCGCTATCTTCCTTGGAAGAAGCGGTCGAAACTGAAGTTTTTCACTCTCAACCCAGCGCCCGAACCGAGGGCAATCGAACTTGTTCGGATTGCCGAGGTGAGCAGCAGGGAAAGAGCTTGCTCTTAACCTTCAAACAAACAATTCAAAACAGCTTCTAAGTCTAACAATTAATTACCAATCTTATTTAATCATTTATGAATCCAAAACAAATCAGAGTCGGCCTTTTGTCCTTGCTGGCGCTCTTTGCGATGGCCCTTGATGTGTCTGCGCAGAAGAGGACGGTTTCCGGACACGTCACTGACACAGAGGGAGTTCCTATGGTGGGTGTAGGAATTCTGGTCAAAGGAGAAGGACGAGGTGTCATTTCGGGCCAGGACGGAAGCTGGTCCATTTCGGTATCTCCTGAAAATGTCCTTGAGTTCTCTTTGCTGGGCTTTCAGACACAGGAGATCACGGTCGGAGACAGGACTGTCATTGATGTCAGACTGGAATTGAAGGCCAATGAACTTGACGATGTCACTGTCGTGGCTTTCGCGAAGCAGAAGAAGGAGAGCATCATCGCTTCCGTCTCGGCGGTTAATCCTAAGGAACTTAAAATCCCTTCAAGCAACCTGACGACGGCTTTGGCCGGACGTGTCTCCGGAGTGATCTCATATCAGGTCAGCGGAGAGCCGGGCCAGGACAACGCCCAGTTCTTTGTCCGTGGAATCTCGTCCTTTGGAGCCTCGGCGAAGAAGGATCCGCTTATCCTGATTGACAACATTGAGATGTCGTCCTCTGATCTGGCACGTCTGACCACTGACGACATCGCCAGCTTCTCGGTGATGAAAGACGCCACGGCGGCCGCTCTTTACGGCGCCCGTGGAGCCAACGGTGTCATCCTCATAACCACCAAGAGCGGAATGGAAGGCAAGGCGAAACTGAATTTCCGTTACGAGACCTCCATCAGCCAGCCGACCCGTGAAGTGGAGTTCGCTGATCCCGTGACTTACATGTCGCTACACAATGAGGCGGTCAAGACCCGCAATCCGATCGCTCCGGCTCCATATTCACAGGAGAAGATCGCCAACACCCGACTCGCGGACCGCAACACGAATGTGTTTCCGGCGACGGACTGGTACGATATGCTGTTCAAGCCGGCCACAGTCAACCAGCGGTTCAATTTCAACCTCAGCGGTGGTGGCCAGATTTCGAATTATTATATTTCCGGAGCCTACACCCGTGACAACGGAGTGCTGAAATCGGACTCGAACAACAACTTCACCAACAACATCAATCTGAACAAGTATGTGCTGAGGGCCAATTTCAACGTGAATGTGACGAAGAGCACCAAGGTGACAATCCGCCTTCACGGAGCGTTCGATGACTATCAAGGGCCGCTTCAGGGCGGAAGCGAGCTTTACGAGATGGCGATGAACGCCAACCCTGTGGCTTTCCCGGCTTTCTACCGCACTGACGACGGTATTCTGGAGCCGCGCAAGCACACGATGTTCGGAACGAACGATGACAACACTTATGTGAACCCGTACGCGGAGATGGTCAAGGGGTTCAAGCAATATTCATCCTCGACCATGCTCGCGCAGGTGGAAGTCAGGCAGGATTTCAGTGAATTGATAACCAAAGGCTTGTCGGGAAGGGTGCTTGTCAACACAGACCGGTATTCCTATTTTGATGTCCGCCGTGAGTCAAAGCCTTATTTTTATTCTTTGGCCACATACGACAGGGACAACGGTTTCTATACCGTCCGTTCCGTCAACGAAGGCAGCAATGCCCTGTCTTACACGGAAGGAGCGAAGGATGTCAATTCTTCCCTCTACATGGAGGCGGCCATTGACTATGCCCGTAAATTCAAGGACAGGCACAATGTTACAGGACTTCTGGTCTACACAATGCAACAGCGCCTTTACGGCAACGCCGGCTCACTTCAAAAATCTCTCCCTTACAGGAATATGGGACTGGCCGGCCGTTTTACCTACGACTATGACAGCCGCTACTTCATGGAGGCGAACTTTGGCTACAACGGTTCGGAGCGCTTCAACGCCAAGCATCGCTGGGGGTTCTTCCCTTCGGCCGGTCTGGGCTACATCATCTCCAATGAGAAATTCTGGGAGCCTCTCAAGAACACGGTCTCTTTGCTTAAACTCAAGGTCACATACGGTCTTGTCGGAAATGACGCCATAGGCAACGAAAGGTTCTTCTATCTCTCGAATGTGGATCTCAACAGCAGGCTCCACGGCATTTCGTTCGGCACGACCATCAACACCACGAAACCGGGGGTGTCCATCTCCCAGTATGCCAATCCGGAGATCACTTGGGAGATTTCCCGAAAGATGAACCTCGGTGTCGAACTTGGACTGTTCGATGACCTGAACGTCCAGTTTGACTACTTCACGGAGAACAGAAGCAATATCCTTATGCCGCGCGCCTATATTCCTTCAACCGCAGGCTACGAGGCGACCATCAGCGCCAACATCGGCGAAGCTGTGGGACATGGATGCGAGGTGGCCGTGCAGTACAATCATTCCTTCGCGAACGGGATGTGGATTATGGGCAACGGCAACTTCACCTACGCCACCAGCGAGTACAAGTTCTACGAGGAACCCGACTATGCTGACACGCCTTGGCTTTCCCACAAAGGCCGCTCGCTCGGTCAGGTCTATGGCTATGTCGCCGAACGTCTGTTCGTTGACGATGCCGAGGTCGCCAATTCTCCTCTCCAGAATTTCGGAGGAAATGTCCCGACCCAGGCCGGTGACATCAAGTACAAGGACATCAACAACGACGGCATCATCAGTGAGCTGGACAAGGTGGCCATCGGTTACCCTGTGACCCCGGAAATCATCTACGGATTCGGTGTCTCCCTTGGCTACAAGGGATTTGACCTGTCCTGCTTCTTTCAGGGTTCAGGCCGTTCCTCCTTCTGGATAGATCCCGCGAAGGTCTCTCCTTTCAAGGGTGGCCAGCGCGCCTTGATGAAGAGCATCGCGGATGATGTCTGGACCGAGGAAAACCGGAACATCCATGCTTTCTGGCCACGTCTTTCGGAGGAACAGAACGCCAACAACAGCCAGGTCAGCACGTGGTTCATGAGAGACGGCTCGTTCCTGCGCCTGAAGTCGGCGGAGTTCGGCTACACGATTCCGGACAGACTCTCAAAGAAGCTGGGAATTAATATGATACGAATATACTTGAGCGGAAGCAACCTTCTTACATTCAGTAAATTCAAGTTGTGGGATCCAGAGATGCAGGGCAACGGTCTCGGCTATCCGATCCAGCGTGTATATAACCTTGGTGTTCACGTCACTTTCTAATACCGACGAAAAATGAGAATGAATATTACACATAGAGCGAAGGCCGCGGTGATGGCTGTCCTGACATTATTCTTCACGGCATCCTGCGATTACCTTGACGTGGTTCCGGATGACATCCCGACTCTGGACCATGCGTTCGAGGACAAGGCGCAGGCCGAGAAATATCTCTACACTTGTTACGGCTACCTGCCGGAATACATGAGTCCGGCGAAGGACCCGGCTATAATGGGTTCGGGAGAATTCCTTTCCTACACAACCGGTAACGGGGCTATCAGCCTCTACAATCTGGCTCTCATCACAGGCGGGCAGAACATCAGCGCCCCGATCTGCAACAATTGGGAGACTGACACATGGTACTATTCCCCGTACCAGGCCATCCGTGTCTGCAACACTTTCCTTGAGAAAATCGACGAGCCTTTTGACCTTGACAACATCACCAAGACCAGATGGGTGGCCGAGGTGAAGTTTCTCAAGGCCTACTACAACTATTGTCTGATCCGGATGTACGGCCCGATAGTGATCCAGGACACAAACCATGATGTCAACGCCGAGCCTGACGCCGTCCGGGAGTACCGCACTCCTTTCGATGAGTGCATCGACTATGTTGTCGCCCTTCTGGACGAGGCCACCCCGGATCTTCCGTTGAGGATCGAGAAGGAGACGGAGGAGCTAGGCCGTGCCACACAGGCTATCGCCAAGGCTGTGAAAGCCAAGGTTCTTGTCATGGCCGCTTCGCCGTTGTTCAATGGTAATCCTCTCTACGCCAATATCGTGGATGGACGAGGTGTGCGTCTTTTCCCGGAGGCCGGAGAGAAGGCCGAGAAATGGAAAAGGGCGGAGGCCGCGCTCAAGGATGCCATAGAGACTGCTGAGTTGGCCGGGAACGACCTCTACACGCTCCGGACACATGCATATTCCTTGAACCAGGAACTTGAGAAACAGTTGGAGATCAGGTACAAGATCTGGGACGCGTGGAACACCGAGACGGTCTGGGGCTACACCCGCACCAGCACGTTCGCCCTGCAGTACAACTCAATGCCCCGTCTTACCGCGGACGCGTTGAAGAACTCTTATGTGAAAGGTGGGTCTCTGGCCCCTACATCGTTCGTGGCTGATCTCTACTACACCGAGAACGGGGTTCCGATGGCAGAGGACAAGACATTCGACTACGAGCATAGGTTCGATCTCCGCGCGGCGGACGAGTCGGAGAAATGGAAAGTCTCCACCTCTGTGGACGCAGCCACCGGAGAACCTTTTGTCACGGCCAGGATGCATTTCAACCGTGAGCCACGTTTCTACGCGTCGCTGGGATTTGACGCGGCCCTTTGGTGGGGCAACGGCAAGTATGACATCACAAAGTATGACGAACTTTACAAACTGGCCGCCAAGTTCTCGCAGCTTCAGGGACAGACATGGGCTTCGTTATATTCAGTGACAGGCTATTTCGCCAAGAAGCTTATCGCGCCGGAGACGACGTTCAACGCTTCAAGTTTCTCCACTGAGCCGGCTCCATTCCCGATCATCCGCATGTCCGATCTCTATCTGCTCTATGCTGAGGTTCTCAACGAGGTCTATGGCCCTACGGATGAAGTGTTCGTCTATCTTGACGCCGTGCGTGCAAAGGCAGGCCTGAAAGGCGCCAGAGAGTCGTGGAGGAACTATTCCACCCAGGCCGCCAAGGTAGAGACAAAGGACGGCTTGAGAAGCATCATCCAGAGAGAAAGGATGATAGAACTCGCCATGGAGGGGCAGAATATGTGGGACATCCGCAGATGGCTCCGCGGAACCGAACTTTGGAATGGACAGACGATGGTCTGGAACGTCAATGAGAAGGCTCCGGCCGCGTATTACAATCAGGTGCCGGTCACATCCGCGCACAAGAAGTTCTCCCAGAGAGACTATCTCTGGCCTATCAGCCAAAGGCAGATGTCAATCAATCCAAAACTTCAGCAGAACTACGGATGGTAAATCTAATCACGATGAATATGAAAAGAATAATATTACTGATGTTTTCCGCCGCTGTGGCGTATTCCTGCGCGGATCAGCCGATTGGCTCCATTCCGATGGATTCCGAGGCTCCGGGGCAGGTGTCGGACGTTAAGGTCACGAATGTTCCGGGCGGGGCGGACCTCTCCTATAAGATTCCTGAAGACAATGATCTTCTTTATGTGAAGGCCACTTATGAGCTGGAAAACGGCACCCAGTCCAGCGTGATGGTGTCGATGTATGAGAACACTTTGAAAATCAGAGGGTTCGCCAAGCCGGAAGAGCGCAGGGTGATGATAACTACGGGAGACAGGAGCGGCAATGAGTCGGAGCCGGTCTCAGTCTCCATCTCTCCGATGCGCTCCCCGATCTTCGATGTGCTGGAATCAGTCAGGATGGAAGGTACTTTCGGTGGAGTCAGGTTGGCTTGGAAGAACGAGACCAAGAGCGCCCTGGCGGTGACTCTTCTGAAAAAGGCGGGCTCGAAATGGGAGGAGATCAACACCTACTATTCAGATGCTGACGAAGGACGGCAGGCTGCCCGTGGAATGGATGCCGAGGAGGCTGAGTTCGCTGTGTTCATCAAGGACAGGTGGGAGAACGTCTCGGACACGGTGACCGCCACCCTTACACCACTTTTCGAGGAACAGTTCCCGGTTGGGACCTATAAGAAATATGCCATGGCCGGTGACAGCGAGATTTCTTACGGATGGGATCTCGGATTCGCTTTGGACGGGAACACGACACAGGCTTACGGCTGGTTCTCAAAACCATCTGTCGAAGGTGGAGTCTGGCCGGCAAGATTCACGGTCAGGATCGCCGGAGGCGCGTTGGTCAGCCGTGTCAGGATAATCCAGCGCCATCCGGAGATGTGGGAGAACGGTAATCCTAAGAAATTCAACGTTTATGCTACCAACAATCCGTCTCCGGACGGAAGCAATGACGGATGGACGCTTCTGAAGACATTTACATCCGTCAAGCCATCCGGTTACGATTCCGGACAGTATTCGGATGAGGACCGCTACATCGCCCAGAACGGGGAGGACTTCGAGTTTGACCCGGAGAAGGTTGCCAAGTATGAATATTACCGGTTCGAGTTCGTCGAGAACTGGGGTGGAGACAACACCTTCATCAATCTGTATGAAATATTCTTTTACGGAAAACTCTAAAAGGAATCGAATATATGAACTTAAGAATATTATCGGCTTCCGCCGCCGTTGTGGCTTTGTCCTTGGTGTCCTGTTCGAAAATGAATGACCTCCACAAACCATATCTTGAGAAAGGGGAGACGGTTTATGCCGCCAAGGTGGATTCCGTCAAGGCTCTTGTCGGGGTCAACAGTCAGGTGCTCGACATTTTTGTCCCGGCCAACAGGGTCAGTCGTGGTGTTGTCAGATGGAATCTCGGCCAGGATTCGTTGGAGTTCAGTCTTCCGGCGTCACTGGTGTCACCTGTCAGAGTTGTTGTCCCTGGGCTTGAGGAGGGAAACTATACCTACGACATCGTGACTTACGACTCCTACAACAACAAGTCCCTCGCTTATGAGGTCACAAGCAATGTGGTCTCAGAGGAAACCATGGCCGCGCATAAGGACATGATGACCAAGTCTTTGTACTATTCTGAATATGACGCCTGTCTGAAAAAGATAGCCTCGATGTATCCAAAAGCCAAGATCAGCAACGCCCAGAACTTCGGTGGAAGCGCTTGGTTCATGTGGGAGTGCGACCCTCTTCCGGGAGCCAAGGTGGTGTTCCGCTACATCAATCGGGACAATGTCTGGACAACCAGGGAATTCGCAGGGGAGAACATAAAGAAGAAGGCATGGGAGTCTTCCCTGAAGGATGCCCTATGCGAGCCGAAGGACCAGGTCGTGTTCTACTACCACACGGTTTACGAAAACCTTGGTTTTGTGCATAAGGTGTCACACCGGGTTGACCTTGGCGAGGAGTACGCGGACCGGTGGTACGACTACGAGGCCGAGATCAGGATTGACAGTTACTCCTACCCGGAGGCTTCTGACAATTGGTAATGGGCAGACGAGCATGAAAGGTCGAATCAATCTGCTTTGTGTCAGCCTTCTTTCGTTGTTGCTCTGCAATTGTGGTGGATCCTCTTCCGAACCGGAACCTGTTCCGGCTCCGGAAGGGGACTACATCAACCGGGAGGAGACATTCGGATCCTATCAAGGGTGGAGATTCAGGTGCAAGGTGTTGGCTGAAAGCAGGACGGTCGAGAAATTCGGTGGCAGACTGGACTTCATGAAAAAGGTTGACGGCCTTATGGAGAAAGCCAGCGAACGGTTCCGGATCAAAGGCATAAATGATTCCCAAGGCAACAGGGTTCTGTTCTACATGTCTGAATTCGAGGTGTTTGACGGTAGGTCTGGCGACCGGCTCAACGAGCCGATGCGCGGCAATGAATCCTATGATCTGAAGATAGTGATCAATGCGACCGCCACCTCCTCTGACAAGTCTGGAGGTTTTGTCGGCTCTCCTTGCCTTTCCATCGGACTGGACAGATCCGAGCCGTTTTCCGACGAGTCCCTGATGGATCTGGTCTATTGTCTGGGGCTTTCAAGAGGTGTCGTCGCGCTGAATGAGGTCGAGATCCACAATGGCTCTGTCAACAACCCTGTCAACGGTCAGGATTTCTATGCTGTCCCATGCATAATGAACGACAGGAAATCCACCTCTGTATGGTCGGAATATTCCAAGTCCGTGATCAACGCCTCTGGCGACAAGAGAGTCGCCGCGCACAGGGATTATCTGCCTTCAGGCTTCAGGGCTCAGGTGTTGACATCCGAAGGGCAGGTGGCGAAGGACGCTGTCCTGCGTTTCTATCCTGTGTATCCCGGCAGCGGGAAGGTGGATGACACCCCACTCTTTACCGGCTCGCTGTCTGCTACCGGAAACTATGTGTTCGCCTCGAATCCGTTCCTCCTTGACGAAGGACGTAAGGAAGTGTTCAATTATTTGGTTGAAGTTGTTTACGAAAGGTATAAGTTCTATTCATGGATGCCGGTTTACGAGACAGAGCAAGCCTGCGTCTCGGATCCCGGAATGTCATATACCTACAAGATCAAGCTTCCGAAGATCGATGAGAACACTTATTATGTTCCAGATGGTGACTATGTTGACAGGAATGTCGAGTTTGACCGTCTTCAAGGGTGGAAATTCCGCTGCAAGGTGTTTGTGGAGAAACAGACGATGGCCGACCACGGTGGCAGAATGGAGGTTCTCAAGAAGATGGACAAACTGATGAAGGATGCGAGCGCATATTTCCAAGTCAAGGGTATAAATGACGCCGGAGGCAATCAGTTCCATTTCTACATGACAGAAATGCTTCCGTTCGAGGGGCGTTCCTCGGCTTTGATGTACGACAAATCCGGAGAGTCGGATCTCAGTTACGATGTCCGGGTCATAGTCAACGCTCATGCCGCCGACGGTGATGTCTCCGGAGGCTGGCTGCCGGCTCCCTACCTTTCGGTAGGCCACGATTTCAGTGGCCTGTTCCAAGGCTACGCCGTGGACGCGTTGGTGCACGAGTTCGGGCATTCCAGAGGCATGATCGACTTGTATGCCACCGAGGTGAAGGAGGCTTCCGGCAATCCGATCACCGGAGAGACTTACAAGGCTCAGAAAGGAATAATGAACTACCCTTACGGCGAGACCGTGTGGACAGAATATTCCAAGATGATGATCAACGCTTCCGCGGACAAGAGAATCTGCATAAAGCACCATACCTTCCTTTCGGAGACCTTCAATGTGAAGGTGGTGAAGAAGGACGGCTCGCCTGTAGCGGGGGCGTTGCTGAAATTCTATCCGGTCGAGGGCTATAGCTACAAGGTTACACCGACCCCTCTATACGAAGGTGAGACCTCAGGCGAGGGAATATTCCGGTTCCAGTCGAATCCTTTCATAAAGCCCGGTCAGAGCGACAGAGGCAACAACATATTCAATTTCTATGTCGAGATTGAATATGACGGTGTCAAGACCTATCGCTGGATGCCGATCCATGACGCTGAGCTTGAATATGGGACAAACGGCAGCAACACACTGGTGTTCAGTCTGGATTAACAGGACTTGTCACGGCCTGACATATTCATTTGAAAACATTTTAGTAACATTCAAAAAATAACCTGCATCATCTTAAGGAATCTTTTCGGTCTAGATCTCTTTTCTCATCAGTCATGTGCCACCGGCACACTCCTTCTTCAAAAAAAGATCTATCCTCGAAAATCTTCTCTTAATCTGAAGCAACTTATTTTTTTCATGTTCCTTAATCTGGGAGATGGTAGTGCGGCATCAAAGCAATTTTTTTTTCCATATACGGTCGAAAGCCGATGCCTATTACGAACCTTGGAGCAAGGCCATAACCGGCGAGTCGGGCAACGAAGGCTATATGGCATAAAGAAAGAGGGTGACTTTTAAGCCCGAATGGACTTTCTAGTCACCCTCTCGCTTATGGTATCAGGATCTAATTCTTCTTTCTGACGATCCAGGTCCCCGGATTTTCAGTACTTTTGACTGATTCGTATCCTTCAGCTACCCAGTTGGCAGGTTTGCCATTGATAGTGTCGCCGGTACTTGCTGCCGGATTGAATCCCACGAAGGTTCCGCCCTTTATGGTGATCTTGCAATCTGCTATGCTGCCGTCGTGACAGTTGATAAGATACTGAGCACTAGCGCCATCTGCCGTCTTAAATGTTCCGCCGTTGATTTCGAGCTCGGCGTGGTCATATTGGTCCATCGGCATAAGGTAAATCGCAGGCGAGTCATTTCGCCTCTTGTCGGTTCCTGAAACGAATGTGCCCTCGTTTATTATCAGCTTTCCATCCCAGACTGTAATAGCTGCAGCAAACTCACTTGACTTTCCGCCTTCGATGCGGATGTCCTTACTGTCGATGGTGAGCGTCTGCCCCTTTCCATTTACGAGAATGGTTTCATCGCTGTTTTGTCCACCACGAATTATGCCGTTACCGTTTATGACGTTAGTTCCGTTATCCTGGCAGAAGTGCAGGAGAGGCATTGAGAGGTCGCCTTCCATAAGAACGCCATTCGCCATAGCAAGCGTGAAATCCTTCTGAATCTTTAGCTGGTTCCTCGGTGCGACAGGGTAATCGATTGTAATGGTCCCATTATTCTCAACAGAAGAAACGGCATCGATGAGCTTAGTCTCGTTAGTTATGACCTTATATGCGAGAGGAGATTCGTTGGTTTCTGCATAAGAGTATGTCGACGGTACATAGATCTTTCCGGCATCGTCTGAATACTTTCCTCCGTAGATGGTTATGGCTGCATTTTCCAGAGCAGGGTAGTCGCAGGCCTTGTCGATATAGACAGTCTTGCAAGGCACGTTCGTTCCGCTGTCTGGTACTTTGCCGACGCGATCGCCTCCTGTGGTGATCTCAGCATCGTTAATGACGATGTTACCTCCGCGGCTAAGGATGCCGACTCCGTTCTCGATGTTGATTTTTGCAGCATCGATGGTGATGTTATCCTTCCACGGGGCATATATACCGCAGGCTACGTTAGCAGCTTTGGCCGTGTGTCCGTTAATTACAGGAATGCCACTTTTTGATGACTTATCGATAATTATCGTATTGCCTTTATCACGAGCTTCAGTTGTATTCGTATAGTTACGACTTCCGTTACCGGCTATAACTGCGTCATTCGTAGCAGTGAAAGAACCGCCGTAGATGTAAATGTAGCAGCCGGTCGCCGTGCCTGTGCATACAGCTCCCTGAACAGAATTTACGGTACAGTCATTGAGGTAGATTTTCGCGCCTTTAGCGTGAGAGTCTAATTTGACTCCGACAAATTTCTTCGAATCGATGGTTCCGTTCTTGAGACGTACGTCGCCTTGATTTACGATGACGGCACATTCGCCTTCGTTCTCAGAAGTGATGCTGTGTCCGTTAAGATCCAGAATGAGTTCTGCATGCCTAGGTAGTGTATTTGTTATCGTAAGAGGGCCTTTGACTTCGCTTTCTAAGGTGATGGTATGGTTCTTTGTATTATTGATGGCAAATGCTATAGCCTCTTCGATAGAACCGAACTGCCTGCCATTTATAGATGCTACGCTTTTGAAAGTCTTGGCGCTTTCTGTCTTGATGATTACGGTAGAGTTCTTCTGGATGTTGCAGTCACCTAAGGTCTTCTGGAGTAATACTATGGATGTACCATCAGCTTTGTGAGCTGTTATGGTAAGTTCCTTACCCGAAAGGTTTACCGGAGCTGTGGTGAAGAAGGCCCTAAAGTATTCGCCTTTATTTAAATCTATTCCAGCTCCGTTAGTTTTTCCGAGGTCCAATGTTAAAGAAGTACTATAACTATTGTATTTGATAGTCGAAGATGTAGCGTCAAGTTTACAGATGCTTGTGAAGAGTTTATCTGTCGTAGATAGGGTGAGGGATGTTACGCCCTTAGTCTCTTCGGTGAAGAGATGCTCTACTACTATCCAGCCTACTTGGTTCTTGAGACTGAACTCCAGACTATTGGCTCCGCTTGCCTTTGTGGCTTGCGCACAGGCATAGTCGTAAGACTTTAGATGATCTGTATTGTTATTTGCTGTCTGTCTCTGTCCTTCAAATGTTAGGGGAATAGATTTAACACTTGTGGTAATGTCGAATTTAGATGCTGGAATATAGGCATAGTAATTTATGCCGTCCATAAGTTGGAATCCCTTGCTTTCAAGCTTGGATGAGGCCGCTCCGGATGTAAGGGTGCGAAGAAGTGCGGCATCTGACTTTCCGCTATTACCTTCTCTTCCGAATACAACTACATTTTCGCCAGATCCCCAAGTGAATTTCAGGGCATTATTATCCCAGCTAAAGGACTTAGTCTGGAATGGTAGAGCCGGTTGTTCGATGGTAGCGAATATCCCTTCGCCCTGAGGTTCCGGTACAGGTTCGAGATTAGATGTACATCCGGCTAGCGTCGCCAGTGCTGTGGCGATGATTAATACTTGCTTTTTCATTTTTACTGTTGTTAATCGACTTCAATAGGAGCATTTGGATCTTGGCCGGATATTCCTGCGCTCATCGCACAGATAACACCGGATATGTTGATGTCGACCAGTTCGACTTCCGGCTTTACATAATAGATCTGAACCTGTTTTTCTCTGTTCGCCTTCATAATAATGATAGACTTGTGCCGACTGTCCCGCACCGGCTGTTAATAGTTGATTCAATAGGCAAATAATACGATGTGGAACACCGTCAGCCGCTTGTGCAAATATCGATGGTAGCGTGTCTTCCGTAGCCGTGGCGACATTGTAAATGGTTGACACAAAGTGTTATATGCCCACCTATTGCTTGTACTTTACGCAAAGGCGGTGCGAATATATATATATATAATTCTCCAAATTTTTTTCGGATTTTATCCGGAAAAACAAGAAAAACAAACGGCCAAATATTTACCAACTTATTTTTCAACGCTTACTAATAATTCTGTATCTTTGTGCTTTGGTTATCCGCTGGAGATACGGTTTGTTTTTCAGCGGTCGCTTAGTCCGCGAAAGGAATATGTTTTCAAAGGAACTTAAAGAAGAATGCGGGGTGTTCGGTGTCTGGGGAGTCCCTCACGCCGCCGAGGTGACCTACTACGGCCTCCACTCGCTTCAGCATCGCGGCCAGGAGGGCTGCGGAATCGTCTCGGTCAACGATAATGGAGAACTTCACCGGGTCAAGGGACTCGGGCTCGTGACCGAAGTCTTCAACAGCGAGAATCTCGGATCTCTCCACGGAAATATGGCGGTCGGCCACGTGCGCTACTCCACACACGGCGGAGGCGGCATAGAGAATGTCCAGCCTTTCCTCTTCAGGCACAACAGCGGTGACTTCGCCCTTGTCCACAACGGCAACGTGGTCAATTCCGCCCAGTTGAGAAAGTACCTGGAGGATCGCGGCAGCCTTTTCCAGTCCACATCCGACAGCGAGATCCTGGCCCACCTCATCAAGAAGGAGCCGGTCGAAAGGAACAGCCCGAGAATCATCCCTATCATGGAGGCCCTGAATATGATTGAAGGGGCTTTTGCGTTTATGGTGATGACCAACCACAGGATCTATGCGATGAGGGACAAGTACGGCCTCAGGCCTCTGTCCATCGGGCGCATCGGCGACGGCTATGTCCTCAGCAGCGAGACCTGCGCGTTCAGCGTCGTGGGAGCGGAGTTTGTCCGCGACGTGGAGCCGGGCGAGGTGGTCACGATCGACCACCACGGCATCAGGAGTCGGAAATATTCTGACTACCAGCGTCACGCGATGTGCGCCATGGAATATATTTACTTCTCCCGCCCGGACAGCGACATCGAAGGCCGTAACGTCCATTCTTTCAGGAAAGAGAGCGGAAAGATCCTCTACCGGGAGTCGCACGTGGACGCGGACATCGTGGTCGGGGTTCCGGACTCCAGCCTGAGCGCCGCCTCCGGTTACGCCGAGGCGAGCGGACTTCCTAACGAGATGGGACTCATCAAGAACCGCTATATCGGCAGGACTTTCATCCAGCCGTCGCAGGAGATGAGGGACAAGGGCGTGAAGATGAAGCTTTCTCCTGTGCGGAGCATCGTCAAGGACAAAAGGATCATCCTGGTGGATGACTCGATTGTGCGCGGAACCACGTCCCTGAGGATCGTGAGGATGCTGCGCGAGGCCGGGGCGAAGGAGGTGCACATGAGGATCGCCAGTCCGATGATCAAGAATCCGTGCTTCTACGGAGTGGACATGTCCACCCACAAGGAGCTCCTGTGCTATTCAAGAAACCTTGAGCAGGCCCGTCAGGCCATTGAGGCCGATTCGTTGGCGTTCCTTTCCGAGGAGGGTCTTTTCGAGGCCGGCCACCGCACCGACCTCTGCCTTGCCTGCTTCAACGGCAACTACCCGACCGCCCTCTACTCCAGCATCGAAGAGGTCAACGAAGAGCATAAGTTTTAGAAGTCTTTCTGATTTGCTATAGATTCCCTTGACGTTCCCGGTGAGTTTCGCCGGGTCGTCAGCGTAGGGGATGCTCCCGGACGCTTATTCCATCCAGTTGTTTTCGTATTTGATTTTAGTTTAGTAATCATAAGTCCACTTGAAAAAGTCGTTTTTGAAAAAACATGTGCCACGCAGATACTTCTGTAAGGTGGAGACTGGCAAATGGCACATTTTCAGCGCCATATACATGTAGGCCTTGCAAATGAAGCTGGCAGCAGTGTGAATTGATCTGCTGTTTTGATTTTTGGTGCCTTGTACAAACCCTGTGCAAACCCTGTGCAAACCACAGGTGCGCAAGTATGGCTCTGCTGTTTTGATTTTTGGTGCCCTGTGCAAACCCTGTGCAAACCACAGGCGCGCAAGTATGGCTCTGCTGTTTTGATTTTTGGTGTCCTGTGCAAACCCTGTACAAACCTTGTGCAAACCCTGTGCAAACCACGGGCACGCAAGTATGGCTCTGGTAATGCTGGGAGGCAATAGTGTGTGGCTGACCCCCATATTCAGAGAGAGGGTCAGCCACAGTGATAGCGGATTGAATACCGTTGGTGGCGGTTTATCGTGTCCGTGGTTTGTAAATGATTGGCATTCTTTGCGGATAATGCCCTTGGAAGCTGTTTTGAATCATTTGAAATGTTCTTTGAGGTGAAAAATCTTCAGACAAACAAGTCAAAACAGCATCTTAGTCATTTTTCTGATTCATTTGATTCCTACTATGTCGAAATGATCACGAAATGATCGGCGGGTTCACACCTACATGGTATCCTCAGAGGCGCGGAGTGGGGCAACACGTTCCCGGAGGTTATGGACACCTCGTTCAGAATTGCAAGGTCAAAGGCTTCCGATGTAGCCGAAGAAGGGTCCCCCGTGCAAATCTGTTCCGGGCTGAAGGATAGAGGATGCCCCGCAAGGCCTTCAGGGCTGTATCCGTCTGGACTCGCAGGAACAGAATTGCAGCGGATTGCTGCTGGAGCAGGGTGCGTGTGCAAATCTGTTCCGGGCTGAAGGATAGAGGATGCCTTGCAAGGCCTTCAGGGACGGATCCGTCAGGACTCGCGGGAACAGAATTGCAGCGGATTGCTGTTAGGGATGGATGTGGGTGCAAATCCGTGGAAGAATCATTACAAGAATCATTACAACATCCAGAAGGGGTTGTCGTTATCGGATTTTAGTTGTAACTTCGCAGAGTCAGTGATCGCTCTGACAACATCTGGCCTTGGTGAGAGATTCCATACCATGGCCTTAATGTTTTTCAGGTGATGCGGTTGCTGGATTTCAGGGATTTATATAATACAAAATACACTATGGCAGTTGATTACGAGAAGGCGGGCGTGAGCCTTGAGGCGGGCTACGACGTTGTCCGCAGGATCAAGAAGCACGTGGCGTCGACCGACAGGCTCGGCGTGATGGGAAACATCGGGGCGTTCGGAGGAATGTTCGATCTTTCAAAACTGAACATCAAGGAGCCGGTTCTGGTCAGCGGGACTGACGGAGTCGGCACGAAACTCAAGCTGGCGTTTGCGATGGACAAGCACGACACCATCGGCGTCGACGCCGTGGCGATGTGCGTCAACGACGTTCTGGCCCAGGGTGCGGAACCTCTTGTGTTCCTTGACTATGTGGCCCAGGGAAAGACCCGTCCGGAGGTCGTGGAGGCGATTGTCGCCGGAGTTGCTGACGGATGTCGTCAGGCCGGATGCGCCCTCGTGGGCGGCGAGACCGCCGAGATGCCTGGAATGTACGAGGACGGTGAATATGACATCGCGGGCTTCACCACAGGTGTCGTGGAGAAATCCAGACTCATCGACGGCACGAAGGTAAAGGCCGGGGATGTCCTTGTGGGAATCGCCTCCACGGGAGTCCACAGCAACGGATTCAGCCTTGTGCGCAAGATCTTTTCCGACAACAATCTGGATCTCTTCAAGGTTTATCCTGAACTGGAGTCCGACCAGCCGCTCGGCATTGTCGCCCTGACACCGACCAGAATCTACGTCAGGCAGGTGCTGGATGTGATCCGCAACTGCGACGTGCACGGAGTGGCCCACATCACCGGCGGCGGCTTTGACGAGAACATTCCGAGAATCCTCCGTGAGGGCCAGGGCATCGAGGTTCAGGAAGGCTCATGGACAATCCTTCCGATCTTCCGTTTCCTGGAGAAGTACGGCAACATCCCTCACAGGGAGATGTTCAACATATTCAACATGGGTGTCGGAATGGTTCTGGCGCTTGACGAGTCCGAGGCTCAGAAGGCCATCGACATCCTCGCCGCCCACGGCGACAAGGCCACCGTCATCGGCCGCGTGACCGACAAGCCGGGCGTGGACATCCGCCTGCTTTAGCCGGTCTGCGACGAATCTTTTGAGTTTTTTGATGCAAGGAAATTGAAATCGCTGGTTTTGGTTGAAAAACTTCAGGGTTATGAAAAAATCATTTGCTAAACTGACCGCGGCCATCGGCCCGGCGCTGCTCTCGATGCTCGGATTTTCCGGTTGCGATGATGGCATCTGGAGTAATCGTTGCGAGTACGGTACGCCATCCTGTGATTTCAAGGTTGACCTGACAGTTGTTGACGAAAGCGGAAAGGGAATCAAAGGCATCCGTGTCGTCCCTTCGAAACGGTTGACTTACGAAAAGGACACTCTCTTCACCGATGAGAACGGAAAGGCTGTCGGTGCTTATGATGGGGTATGGCCGATGAGTGAGGTCAAATTCTATTTCGATGACGTTGACGGAGATGCCAACGGCTCTTTCAAGCGGGACAGTCTGACAGTCAAGGCTGAGACTCTGAAAGGCGGTAGCGGGAATTGGTATCAAGGCGAGTTCGCTCTTAAAGGCACGAAGACTTTGAAGAAGGAAGAGTAACGGATGGACGGACTTTCGCTCAGAAGAAGAATCGCGCTTGACATCGCAAGGTCGATGCGCAAGTCTCAGGAGGAGGAACATCCTCTGAGGCAGCTCTTCTGGGAATGTACGCTCCGATGCAACCTCCGTTGCCAGCATTGCGGAAGCGACTGCAAGCAGGTCGCCGCCACTCCGGACATGCCGAAGGAGGATTTCTTCAAGGTGCTGGACTCCATCGCCGCCAAGACGGATCCCCACAAGGTTTTCGTCATCATTTCCGGAGGAGAGCCGACGATGCGCGCGGACTTGGAGGAATGCGGCAAAGGAATATATTCCCGTGGATTTCCGTGGGGAATGGTTACGAATGGCTTCGGGATGACGGCGGAAAGATTCTCTCGTCTCCTCGGAGCCGGTCTTCATTCTATGACTGTCAGCCTGGACGGCTTGGAGGAGAACCACGATTGGCTTCGTGGGCGTGAGGGCAGTTTCACGCGTGCCGCTGAGACGATCAGGATGGCGGTCCGGTCAGGAATAGCCTTTGATGTCGTGACGTGTGTAAATCGTAGGAACTATTCGCAACTTCCTCAGCTAAAAGAATTTTTGATTGGACTCGGACTGAAGGAATGGAGGCTTTTCTCCATATTCCCGCAAGGCCGCGCCGCTTTGAATCCGGATCTTCAGCTTCCGCCGGAGATGTTCCGTGGGATGCTGGATTTCATCAAGGAGACCAGAAAGGAGCGGAGGATCAAGGCCAGTTATGGTTGCGAAGGCTTCCTCGGCCCTTATGAGGGTGATGTGAGGGATCATTTCTATTCCTGCCAGGCCGGTGTTACTGTCGGTTCCGTGCTGGTTGACGGTTCGATCTCCGCCTGCACGAGCATCCGTTCGGATTATCACCAGGGCAACATCTACGAGGATGATTTTATGGATGTCTGGGAGCATCGCTTCCAACCTTACCGTGACCGGAGCTGGATGCGGAAAGACGACTGCGCCGACTGCAAGTACTGGAAATGGTGCGAGGGCAACGGAATGCACCTCCGTGACTCGGACGGCAAGCTGATGCTCTGTCATCTGAAGCGCATTATGGAAAGATAACCCCGTACCATTCTCGCCACAGGCGAGGTAAGTTCCTCTCACGAGGGGAGGGATTCGGGGAAGGGGTAACGTGAATAAGAGCGGTGGGCAATCGCCGCGTGAACGTGAGATAATTTTTTGCGAGGTAATTGCCTGCCTGCGAGAAACGTATATTATGCGAGCTTTAATCAGTGTAAGTGACAAGACGGGTGTCGTTGATTTCGCCCGGGAACTCGTGTCGCTCGGATGGGAAATCCTTTCCACCAGCGGCACAATGAAGATGTTGAAAGAGGCAGGTCTGCCTGTGACCAGTGTGAGCGATGTCACGGGATTCCCCGAGATCTGCGACGGCCGTGTGAAGACCCTTCATCCTAAAATCCACGGGGCCCTTCTCGCCCGCAGGGATATTCCCGATCATCTGAAACAATTAGAGGACAACGGAATCGAAAAGATCGACCTCGTCTGCGTCAACCTTTATCCGTTCCGTGAGACGATCGCCAAACCGGATGTCACGATGGAGGATGCCGTGGAGCACATCGACATCGGAGGACCGTCAATGCTTCGCAGCGCCGCCAAGAACTGGGCCTCGGTCACAGTGGTAGTCAACCCGGAGGACTACGCCACTGTCATCTCCGAGATCAAGGCAACCGGTGACACGACTCCGCAGACCCGTCTCCAGCTGTCCGCCAAGGCTTACACCCACACAGCCGAGTACGACAGCGCCATCGCCACATATATGCGCGCCCAGGCCGGTCTTCCGGAGAAGCTGTTCCTTGAATATGACATCTGCCAGAATCTCCGCTACGGTGAGAACCCTCACCAGCAGGCCAAGTTCTACAAGACCCTGAAGCCGGTTCCATATTCATTGGCCACCGCCGAGCAGTTGAACGGCAAGGAACTGTCTTACAATAATATTCAGGATGCCAACGCCGCCCTGAACATCGTCCGCGAGTTCGACGAGCCTTTCGCCGTGGGGCTCAAGCACATGAACCCGTGCGGAGCCGGCCTCGGAACCGATGTCGTGGATGCGTGGAAGAAGGTTTACGAGGGAGACAAGACCTCCATTTTCGGGGGTATCGTGGCGTTCAACCGTGAGGTCAACCTTGAGGTTGCGCAGCTGCTCAAGCCGATTTTCCTTGAAATCGTGATGGCTCCGTCATTCGCACCTGATGCCCTTGAGCTTCTCCGCGCCAAAAAGAACCTGCGTGTCCTTAAAGTGAATATGGAAGGCTCTGTCAAGGAGCAGATGCAGTGTGTCAGCGTCAACGGCGGGCTTCTGGTTCAGAATCAAGATCTTACAATCGTACCGGTGACCGCTTCGCAGACTGTGACCAAGGCTGTGCCGACCGAAGGGCAGATTGTCGATCTGAATTTTACCTGGAGGATTGTCAAGCACGTCAAGTCCAACGCCATCACCGTCGGCAAGGCCGGGATGATCTACGGAGTGGGAGCCGGCCAGATGAACCGTGTAGGTTCCGCCGAATTGGCTCTCAAACAGGCCGCCGCCACTTTGGCCGAGGAGGAAACCGCCAAGACAGGCGTGCCTGTTGACCCTAAGGAGGCCGCCCGCAAGGCAGGTCTCGTGCTGGCTTCCGATGCGTTCTTCCCGTTCGATGACTGCGTGACCCTGGCCGCCGAGTACGGCGTGAAAGCCATCGTGCAGCCAGGCGGATCCGTCCGCGACGAGGATTCCATCAAGAAATGCGACGAGCTTGGCATCGCCATGGTCTTCACCGGAGAACGTCATTTCAAACATTAATATCATCTTCGTGGCAGATAACTGTTTGACAATCAAGCAAAAATGCCATACTCGTGGTTCCGAAAACAGAACTAGGAAGATGACGATTTCGTTGAAAGTCAGCATGTTGTCTGCCAAGCTTTTGTTATCAGTGAGTTAGCCGTTTCCCTTTGGTGGATTCCGACTAAAGAGAATGCTTGAAATAATTGAATATTAAATGATTAGTAAGCGTGAATAATTGATCTCTATGCGAGTATTTCATTTCGAATCAACGAACAAGAGTGACGGCAAGACCATAATGCTGGACACTCTGCTGTCCAAGAACGTGCTGGTTGTCGGTAGCGGTGGCCGCGAGCACGCCATTGTGGACGCTTTGAGCCGCTCCAGACGTGTCGGCAAGATATTCTGCGCTCCTGGAAACGCCGGGATCGCCGCCCAGGCCGAGTGTCTTCCTCTCAAGGAGACACAGATCCCTGAACTTGTGGACTTCGCGAAGGAACACGGTGTTGACCTGACGGTTGTGGGACCGGAAGTCCCTCTCTCCGCCGGAATCGCCGATGCCTTCGAAAAGGCTGGATTGAGGATATTCGGACCTTCCGCCGCAGCCGCCCGCATCGAGTCCAGCAAGGATTTCGCGAAACGGCTGATGGAGAAGTACGACATCCCGACCGCCTCCTTCATGACCTTCGACAACTACGATGATGCCATTGAATATGTCAGCAGACACACCTTCCCGATTGTCCTGAAATATGACGGGCTGGCCGCCGGCAAGGGCGTCGTCATTCCGGAGACCTTCTCCGATGCCCAGAAAGCGCTGAAGGACATGCTTCTGGACGACAAATTCGGCAAGGGCAAGGTCGTGGTCGAGGAATATCTCACCGGTCCGGAGTTCTCGTTCATGTGCTTCGTGAACGGGAAAGAGGTTTTCCCTCTGGCCATCGCCCAGGATCACAAGAGGGCGTTCGAGGGAGACAAAGGGCCTAACACCGGAGGTATGGGAGCATATTCACCGGTCCCTGTCATCACCACAGAGGATGAGGAATATGCTCTTGAACACATAATGAAGAAGACTGCCGCCGCGATGGTCGCCGAGGGTTGTCCGTTCAAGGGACTGCTTTACGGTGGCCTGATGAAGACTCCGTCCGGGATCAAGGTGATCGAGTTTAACTGCCGTTTCGGAGATCCTGAGACAGAGGTGGTTCTGCCTCGTCTGGAGTCTGACATCTACGACATATTCTCGGCCATCGCAGATGGTGGGATGTCTGTGAACGCTCCGGAAGGGACAGATTCCGTGGAGGGCGCAAGGCTTTCATCCGCTGAGCTTATGCCGGAGATCAAGTGGTCTTCCGAGCAGACTCTCGGCTTTGTGATGGCTTCGAAAGGCTATCCGGGTTCTTACGAGAAAGGCTTTGCTATCACTGGTTTGGATGATGCCTTGGCAGATCCGTCAGTCAGGATTTATCAGATGGGAACCAGGGAGGTTACCGATCCGGAATCCGGTGCCAAGTCTCTGGTGACTTCCGGTGGCCGTGTTTTGATGGTGGTTGCCTCTGGTGAAACCCTCCGCAAGGCCCGCGACAAAGCCCTCGCCGCCGTCCGTAAGCTTCACTGCGACAACCTCTTCTACCGTGCCGACATCGGGCATCTTGTCCTTTAATTAAAACTCTTGCTTCTTCACCGCTTGCGGTGAAAGCAATTTCCCCCAGACTGCCTGAAAAGTCTCGGCTAGAGTTGAAAAGTCTGTACCCCACTACAGGGGCGACAACGAATTCTCAATCCTCTGAGGTGGTAATTAGACTTTCAAGACAGTCTCCCCCGAGGGAAGGGATTTAGGAAGACGAGAATTCCACTCATCAATAAACGGTATAAAGTGAAAGTAAGTCCCTCCCCCGAGGGGAGGGATTTAGGGAGAGGGTAACGTAAAAAGGCCCTAAGGGGTGTGCTAAGCACATCCCCTCCCCCGAGGGAAGGGATTCATGGAGAGGGTAACGTGAATTGATTGTCGTGGTAGGCACTTTGAACGTTTGATAAGTTTTTTCAATTAGTAATTACCTTTTAGCGAGGTACAAATGTTATGACAATAAGCGGAAAAGATTTAGCGGCCCGATTAAAGGCCCGAATGGCCGAGCAGGTGGCCACATTCCCTGCAAAATATGGCCGAGTTCCACACTTGGTTGTGATACTGGTCGGAGACGACCCCGGCAGCCAGACCTATGTCAGGAACAAGGCCAAGGCATGTGACGTCGTCGGAATCAAGAACACCACCGTCAGAATGCCCGCTGACACCCCGGAGCAGGTACTCCTCGACAAGATCGCCGAACTCAACGCTGACGACACCGTTGACGGCATTCTTGTCCAGCTTCCTCTCCCGAAGCAGATCAGCGAACCGAAAGTGATCGAGGCCATAGCCCAGTCCAAAGACGTTGACGGCTTTCACCCGCTCAACACCGCTGCCCTTTGGCAGAAGAGACCGAACTCCTCCTGCGTTGTCCCTTGCACCCCGATGGGAATCATAAGGCTTCTTGAGGACGCCAATTACGAGATTGCCGGCAAGAATGCCGTCGTGATTGGTCGCAGCCAGATTGTCGGTCTCCCGATCACCAAACTTCTCCTTGACAGAAACGCTACGGTAACAGTCTGTCATTCAAAGACAAAGAACCTTCCGGAAATCACCAGGCAGGCAGACATCCTTGTCGTTGCCATTGGCCGTGCCAAGTTCGTGACCGGTGATATGGTCAAGGACGGAGCCGCTGTGATCGACGTCGGAATGGATCTTGACGAGAACGGGAAACTTTGCGGTGATGTGGACTTCGCCTCCGTCGAGCCGAAAGCCTCGGTCATCACCCCTGTCCCTGGCGGAGTCGGCCCGATGACCATCTGCTGCCTCATGGAAAACACCATCCAGTGCTTCCTGAACAAGGTCGCTGTGCGCTGATATTCATGCCTGAACATTAACGTCAAAGAAACCAAGACAGGTTCAAGGTCTCCAGTCCTTCTATAACACTAGCGAACCAAGGCTGACAACAGTAGGCTTGGCTCGCTTTGTGTATAATAGAATACGTATTGAAGACCCTTGGTCGGGCTCCAGTGAAATTGGAGGTTACTAATATGTTCTTGTTGATGTGATCAGGGTAAAAGTTCTCCTTGTTGCAAAAAATTTCTATCTTTGTTTCCACAGACATTGAATTATGCGAAAGAACACTATTCAATCCATATCAGAACAGACCGGTTACTCTGTCTCCACAGTCTCGAGAGTGCTCTCAGGCAAGGCACAAAGGTCCAGAATCAGTCAGAAGGCTATAGAAATCATCAAGGCTGAGGCGAAACGTGTCAATTACACTCCGAATCTTTTGGCTCAAGGACTTAGGACCAGCAGAACCTACACGATAGGACTGACGGTGCCTGGCATTGACAACCCGTTCTTCGCTACGCTTGCCAGCACAGTGGTCGAGAATTTAAAACTGGCGGGCTACCATACCCTCCTTGCCGACTCTTTGGAGAATGAGAGGGATTTCGAGAGTTCACTTCTGATGTTTCGCTCCAGAAGTGTTGACGGAATCATCGCAGTACCTGTCGGCAATACAAGCGCGGCTGTGGAAGACATTGCGGGCAACATACCAACTGTCCTGATTGACCGTTATTTCGGAGGAACGTCTTTGCCATACATCTGCACAGACAATTATGTCGGCGGCTATATGGCGACTGAATATCTCATCAACCGAGGCTTCCGCCACATTCTGTCTATTCAGGGTGTGGAAGACTCAACCCCTTCAATGGAGCGTGTCAAGGGCTTCAAGGACGCTATCAACGCCCACAGCGACAAATGCGTTGAATATGCCATCGTAGGTGACGCGTTTTCCGTTGAGAACGGCTACGAACAGGTCAGGAGAGTATTCAGTGAAGGAGTGAAGTATGACGCTGTGTTCGCATATTCATCAACCATCCTGCTTGGCGCCATCCGCGCCTTTCGTGAGTTGGGCATCAAGATCCCGGAGCAGGTCGGCATCATTTCGTTCGACAACAACGGCTTTCTGGATTTCCTCGATCCTGCCATCACCCGCATCGAGCAGCCCCTTTCAGAGATCGGCCGTCTTGCCTCGCAGGTCCTCATTGACATCATTGAGAACAAGCATCAGGATCTCCCTCCTGTCCAGCGCCTGATCGCCCCGACCCTAATCGTCCGCGACAGCTGCTGACGACGGTCGTAGGCGTTTGTGACCTAAGTTATCTGATTGCAGGCAGCAACTGAAAAAAGCCGGCTGTGGAGTGCTTCCACAGCCGGCCTTTCATATTCATTGAAGAACTTGTCAGAGTTCGTTCATTTCCTGCTCGTACTCGTCCTTGCGGCCGACGATGATGTCCTGGAACTCCTTCTGACCCGTACCTGCCGGGATAAGGTGACCGCAGATGACGTTCTCCTTCAGACCTTCGAGATGATCGACACGGGCCCTGATGGCAGCCTCGCTGAGCACCTTGGTGGTCTCCTGGAAGGATGCGGCGGAGATGAAACTGTTGGTCCTGAGGGCGGCCCTGGTGATACCCTGAAGCACGAGCTTCGCGGTCGCCGGATTGGCCTCACGGACAGCCATCATCTTCCTGCCCTGCCTTTCGAGCGAGGAGTTCTCATTCCTCATGTCACGGGCGTCGATGATGTCGCCCTGCATGTACTTCTGGGAATCTCCGGCATCGATGACATAGAACTTTCCGAATATGTTGTCGTTGGCGTCCATGAAATCCCATTTGTCCACCAGCTCTTCCTGCAGGAACTCAGTGTCACCAGGGTTGGTGATCTGAACCTTGCGCATCATCTGGCGCACGATGATCTCAAAGTGCTTGTCGTTGATCTTCACACCCTGCAGACGGTAAACCGCCTGTACCTCGTTGACAATGTAGTCCTGAGCCTTGACAGGTCCGAGGATGTTGAGGATGTCGGTAGGGAAGATGCCTCCGTCAGAGAGCCTTGTTCCGGCCTTGACGTAGTCGTTCTCCTGAACCAGAATCTGCTTTGTAAGAGGAACGAGATAGTGCTTCTCGATTCCGGACTTGTTCTTGACGATGATCTCACGGTTACCTCTCTTGACCTTGCCCATGAGCACCTCACCGTTGATTTCGGCAAGGATCGCAGGCGCTGAAGGCGTTCTGGCCTCGAAGAGTTCGGTGACTCTTGGAAGACCACCAGTGATGTCGCTTGACTTACCGATCGCGCGAGGAATCTTGATGATCACGTCACCGACATTGACCTTGTCTCCGTTGTTGGCGATAAGGTGGGCGCCGACAGGAAGGTTGTACTGCCTGATCTGGTTGCCTTCGTCGTCGAGGATGAGGATTGAAGGGTTCTTTGTCTTGTCCCTGGACTCAATGATGACCTTGTCCTTGTTGACCGCGAACTCGTCCGCCGCTTCCTCACGGAATGTGACACCTTCGATGAGGTTGTCGAACTGAACCTTACCGGCTGTCTCGACAATCGTGATGGCGTTGTAAGGATCCCACTCGCAGAGCAGGTCGCCATTCTTGATGGTGTCTCCGTCCTTGAAGTACAGCTTGGAGCCGTAAGGAACGTCGTAGTGTGAGTAGGTGATTCCTGTGTTCTCGTCGATGATGCTGACCTCGGTCATACGGCTGACAACAATGTCTTGGGCGGCTCCGTCCTCTCCGACTTTCTGGATTGTCCTGAGCTCCTCGAAGACAAGCTTACCGTCGTACTTTGCGACGATTGAGGAATCAGCCGCGGTGCTGGAAGCCGTACCACCGACGTGGAAGGTACGCAGGGTAAGCTGGGTACCAGGCTCACCGATGGACTGTGCGGCGATGACGCCGACAACCTCTCCCTTCTCTACCATCCTGCTTGTGGCGAGGTTACGTCCGTAGCACTTCGCGCAGACACCCTTGCGGGACTCGCACGTGAGCACTGAACGGATCTCGACCTGCTCGATAGGCAGATGGTCGATCAGATTGGCTGTGGCCTCACGGATCTCCTCTCCGGCCTTGATGATCAGCTCACCGGTGAGAGGGTTGAATATGTCGTGGACAGAGGTACGTCCGAGGATTCTCTCTCCGAGAGACTCTACAATCTCGTCCTTGTTCTTGATGGCTGTCGCGATAAGGCCCCTGAGCGTTCCACAGTCCTCTTCCGTGATGATGACATCGTGTGAGACATCGACAAGACGGCGGGTAAGGTAGCCGGCGTCAGCGGTCTTGAGGGCGGTGTCGGCCAGACCCTTACGGGCGCCGTGCGTGGAGATGAAGTACTCGAGCACCGTCATTCCCTCCTTAAGGTTGGAGATGATAGGGTTCTCGATGATTTCCGCTCCGGCCGATCCGGACTTCTGAGGCTTTGCCATAAGTCCACGCATTCCGCAGAGCTGCTTGATCTGCTGGGTTGAACCACGGGCTCCGGAGTCCAGCATCATATAGACTGGGTTGAATCCCTGCTGGTCAGCGGAAATCTGCTTTTCGACAATCTTTGTGAGTTTGTTGTCGATGGCACCCCAAAGGTCGATCACTTTGTTATAGCGCTCGTTGTTGGTGATGAAGCCCATCGCATAGTTGTTCTTGACTTCCTCAACCTGCTTGTAACCTTCTTCGATAAGGCTTGCCTTCTCGGCCGGGATGATGACATCTCCAAGATTGAATGAGATACCAGCTCTGAAAGCCTGGTCGTAGCCCAGATTCTTGATGTCGTCCAGGAACTGTGCCGTCCTTGTCACACCGGTGCTCTTGATGACCTCTGTGATGATCTTCCGCAAAGATTTCTTTCCAAGGATCTCATTGACGTAAGGAACCTCATCCGGAACGTACTGGTTCACGATGATCCTTCCCGCTGTGGTCTTCTTGATCTCGTAGCCTTTGCTCAGATCCTGTTTGTCAACAGGAAGCCTTACACCGATCTCGGCGTGCATGTCGATCGCCTTTTCGTTGTAGGCGACAAGAACTTCCTCTGGCCCGTAGAAGTTCATCTTCTCACCTTTCGCGCCCTTCCTGATCTTTGTTATGTAGTACAGTCCGAGTACCATGTCCTGTGAAGGGACTGTGATAGGAGAGCCGTTTGCAGGGTTAAGAATGTTCTGTGAGCCGAGCATGAGAAGCTGTGCCTCCATGACTGCGGCGTTGCCCAGAGGAAGGTGGACGGCCATCTGGTCACCATCGAAGTCGGCGTTGAACGCCGTACATGCGAGAGGGTGCAGCTGGATGGCTTTGCCTTCGATCATTCTTGGCTGGAATGCCTGGATACCAAGTCTGTGGAGGGTAGGGGCTCGGTTGAGAAGAACCGGATGACCTTTCATCACGTTCTCAAGGATGTCCCAGATCACAGGATCTTTCCTGTCCACTATCTTCTTGGCGGACTTGACCGTCTTGACAATTCCTCTTTCGATGAGCTTGCGGATGATGAACGGCTTGTAGAGCTCGGCAGCCATGAATTTAGGCAGACCGCACTCGTGCATGTTCAGTTCCGGACCCACAACGATGACGGAACGCGCTGAATAGTCAACACGCTTACCGAGGAGGTTCTGACGGAAACGTCCCTGCTTGCCCTTGAGGGAGTCAGAGAGTGATTTAAGAGCCCTGTTGGATTCGCTCTTTACAGCGCTTGACTTCTTGGAGTTGTCGAACAGTGAGTCAACTGCCTCCTGAAGCATACGCTTCTCGTTGCGCAGGATGACTTCCGGAGCCTTGATCTCGATGAGTTTCTTGAGTCGGTTGTTCCTGATGATCACCCTTCTGTAGAGGTCGTTCAGGTCTGTGGTGGCGAAACGGCCTCCATCGAGCGGAACGAGAGGACGGAGATCCGGCGGAATCACCGGAATGACCTTCATGATCATCCACTCCGGGCGGTTGATGTTTCTGGACTCCATGAACCACTTCACGACGCTCAACCTCTTCAGATGCTCGGCCTTCCTCTGTTGTGAGGTCTCGTTGAGCATCTTGATGCGGAGTTCCTTTGACAGGCTCTCCACATCCGTCTCCCTGAGGAGTTCATAGATGCCTTCCGCTCCCATCTTGGCGACAAACTTCCTTGGATCATCGAACGCAAGCTCGTCGTTTTCAGGAAGCTTGGCGAGAACATCGAGGTACTCGTCCTCAGAGAGAAGATCCATCTTCTCAAGCCCGCTGTCTCCAGGGTTGACAACTATGTATTTCTCATAGTAGATGACTGATTCGAGCTTCTTTGCAGGAAGTCCGAGAAGAGCGGAGATCTTGTTTGGCGCTGACTTGAAGTACCAGATGTGAGCCACAGGTACCGTCAGGGCGATATGTCCCATCCTTTCCCTGCGGACTTTCTTCTCTGTCACCTCCACGCCGCATCTGTCGCAGACGATTCCGCGGTAGCGGATCCTCTTGTACTTTCCGCAATAGCATTCGTAGTCCTTGGTCGGTCCGAAAATCTTTTCGCAGAAGAGTCCGTCCCTTTCCGGCTTGTAGGTCCTGTAGTTGACTGTCTCCGGTTTCAGTACCTCGCCGCATGACCTCGCCGAGATGTCCTCTGGGGAGGCCAGCGAGATGCTGATCTTCGAGAAGTTGCTCTTTACCTTGTTTTCCTTATTATTGAAAGTAGGCATATTCTTGAATGTCAATATTCTTGAAAATTAATCCAAAGTAACCTTGAGACCAAGTCCCCTGAGTTCGTGGAGCAGAACGTTGAGGGACTCCGGGATGCCCGGATTCGGCATCGGGTCGCCCTTGACGATAGCCTCGTAAGTCTTCGAACGTCCGGTCACGTCGTCTGACTTGACCGTGAGGATCTCCTGAAGCGCGTTTGCGGCTCCGAATGCCTCCAGGGCCCAGACCTCCATCTCTCCGAACCTCTGGCCTCCGAACTGTGCCTTACCGCCGAGAGGCTGCTGGGTGATGAGTGAATATGGTCCGATGGAGCGGGCGTGCATCTTGTCGTCAACCATGTGGCCCAGCTTGATCATGTAGATCACGCCGACGGTCGCAGGCTGGTCGAACCAGTCGCCGGTGCCGCCGTCCCTGAGGTGAGTCTTACCGTACTTCGGCACACCGGCCTTGTCTGTGTATTTACAGATCTCGTCGATGGTCGCGCCGTCAAAGATAGGGGTGCTGAACTTAAGTCCCAGTCTTGCTCCGGCCCATCCGAGAACGGTCTCGTAGATCTGGCCGAGGTTCATACGTGAAGGCACGCCGAGAGGGTTGAGGACAATGTCCACAGGAGTTCCGTCCTCAAGGAACGGCATGTCTTCCTGACGGACGATCTTGGCCACGATACCCTTGTTACCGTGACGTCCGGCCATCTTGTCACCGACAGTGATCTTCCTCTTCTTGGCGATGTAGACCTTGGCAAGCTGCATCACACCGTTAGGAAGCTCGTCGCCGACCTTTATCTTGTCCATCTGTCTCTTGCACTCAGCCTCTGCCACCTTGTAGGTCAGGCAGTAGTTGTTGATGAGTTCCTGCACGAGCAGGTTTGTGCTCTCGTCCGATGTCCAGTTGCCTGAGTTGATGTTCTGGAAATCGATGCTCTTGAGTTTTTCGACAGTGATTTCCTTGCCTTTGGCGACGACCTCGACATCGTAGAGGTCGTTGATGCCCGCGCTCTTCTTGCCCTTTGTCAGGACGGTCAGTCTCTTGAGGAAATCAGCGTACAGTTTGGCGGCCTTCTTGTCAAACTCCTCTTGAATAAGATCAAGGCGTGCTTTCTGATCAGTCTTGGCTGCTCTTCTGTTGCCCTCCTTCGCAGCTTTCGCGTAGAGCGCTGTCTTGATGACAGTACCGCTGAGGGATGGATTGGCCTTGAGCGAAGCATCCTTCACGTCACCGGCCTTGTCTCCGAAGATAGCCTTGAGCAGTTTCTCTTCAGGCGAAGGATCGCTCTCTCCCTTAGGGGTGATCTTACCGATCATGATGTCGCCCGGCTCAATGTGGGCGCCAACCCTGATGATACCTTGCTTGTCCAGATCCTTTGTCGCATCCTCGCTCACATTAGGAATATCAGAGGTGAGTTCCTCCATACCACGCTTTGTCTCACGGACTTCGGTGAGGTATTCGTCAACATGGACTGAGGTGAGAATGTCCCACTTCACCATCTCCTCTGAAAGCACGATGGCATCCTCGTAGTTGTAACCCTTCCAAGGCATGAAAGCGACCTTGAGGTTGCGTCCGAGGGCAAGCTCGCCGTTCTGAGTGGCATATCCTTCCGTAAGAACTTGACCTTTAACCACTTTCTCACCTTTGCGTACGATAGGCTTCAAGGTGATGGTTGTGCTTTGGTTTGTCCTTCTATATATAGGAAGAGTGTACACTGTCTCGTCAGGCATGAATGAGACGAATTTCTCATCGTCTGTCCTGTCGTACTTGATTCTTATCTCTTTGGCGTCAACATAAGTCACCTCGCCCTCGCGCTCGGCAACGTATTGTGTCCTGGAGTCCAGGCAGACCCTTTCCTCCAGACCAGTTCCCACGATAGGGGACTCCGGACGGAGAAGCGGAACCGCCTGGCGCATCATGTTCGCACCCATCAATGCTCGGTGGGCGTCATCATGCTCCAGGAACGGGATAAGCGATGCGGCGACTGACGCCATCTGGTTCGGCGCCACGTCCATGTAGTCAACCTGCTCTTTGGAGACTACCGGAAAGTCGGCCTCAAGACGGCACTGGATTCTGTCTTCTTCTATTGTGCCGTCATCTTCCATCTTCACCTTCGCAAGAGAGACGAGCTTGTTCTCCTCCTCCTCGGCTGTCATGTAGTGCCAGCCCTTGTCTGTCAGGTCAACCTTTCCCTCGTGGACCTCACGGTAAGGAGTCTCGATGAATCCGAGCTGGTTGATTCTCGCATAGACGCAAAGGGATGAGATAAGTCCGATGTTCGGGCCTTCAGGTGACTCGATAGGGCAGAGACGTCCGTAGTGTGTGTAGTGCACGTCTCGAACCTCGAATCCGGCCCTGTCTCTGGAAAGACCTCCCGGACCAAGAGCCGAGAGACGGCGCTTGTTCGTGATCTCCGCCAGAGGGTTGGTCTGGTCCATGAACTGCGACAGCTGGCTGGTGCCGAAGAACGAGTTGATCACGGAGGACAATGTCTTCGCGTTGATCAGGTCGATCGGGTTGAACTGCTCGCTGTCGCGTACGTTCATCCTTTCGCGGATGGTCCTTGCCATTCTTGAGAGGCCGACGCTGAACTGATTGGCGAGCTGTTCTCCTACTGTGCGCACACGTCTGTTGCTCAAGTGGTCAATGTCATCGACTGTGGCCTTTGAGTTTATGAGCTGTATGAGATACTTGATGATCTCGATGATGTCGGTGTTGGTGAGCACCCTGACCTCTGGATCTGTCGAGAGCCCGAGTTTCTTGTTCAGACGGAACCTTCCGACAATGCCGAGGTCGTACCTCTTCTCAGAGAAGAACAGCTTGTCGATGACATCCCTTGCGGTCGCCTCATCAGGCGGTTCGGAATTTCGAAGCTGTTTGTAGATGTAGTTGACAGCCTCTATCTCAGTGTTGGTAGGATCCTTCTGAAGGGTGTTGAATATGATCGCATATTCATTTGAGTTGGCCTCGTCCTTCTGGAGAAGGATTGACTTGACCTCGGTGTCGGAAATTTTGGCGATGGTGTCATCGTCCAGAACCTCACCTCTCTCCACGATCGGGATGGTCCTTTCGATAGGGATAACCTCACCGGTGTCCTCGTCTTCGAAATCCTCTGTCCAGGTCTTGAGTACCTTTGCGGCGAGTTTCCTGCCTTTGTTTTCCTCAAGATTCTCTTTTGTGACCTCGATTTCGTCCGCGAGACCGAATATGTCTATGATGTCCTTGTCGGAATTGAAGCCGATCGCGCGGAGAAGAGTCGTTACAGGCAACTTCTTCTTACGGTCGATGTAGGCGTACATCACGTTGTTGATGTCTGTCGCGAATTCAATCCATGAACCCTTGAACGGTATGATTCTGGCTGAATACAGCTTCGTTCCGTTAGCGTGCATGCTCTGGTCGAAGAACACACCCGGTGAGCGGTGCAGCTGGGACACTATGATTCTTTCTGATCCATTGATTACGAATGTGCCGGCCGGCGTCATGTAAGGAATGTTGCCGAGGTACACATCCTGGACTCTTGTGTCAAAGTCCTCGTGCTCGGGATCTGTGCACGAAAGGCGGAGTTTTGCTTTCAGAGGAACATTGTAGGTCAGCCCTCTCTCAAGACACTCGTCGATAGAGTACTGAGGTGGATCGATAAAATAGTCGATGAATTCCAGCTTGTAGTTGTTCCTCGTGTCTTCGATCGGGAATATTTCCTGAAACACCTGGAAGAGCCCTTCGTTCTTCCTGTTTTCCGGCGTAGTCTCCAACTGGAAGAAATCCTTGAATGATTTCAGCTGAACTTCCAGAAGGTCAGGATATTCCAGAATCTTTGATGTAGCGAACATTATTCGCTTATTATTAGTCTTTTTTGACATGTTCTGCCTTTAGGAAATGGAGAAAAACTTAATACGACAAAAAGGTTTAGAGCCTTCCTAGGCTCTAAACCTGATGATTTTCCCGCCAGGGGAAGCTGGGTTATTTAACCTCAACTTCGGCACCTGCCTCTTCGAGGGCAGCCTTCAGTTGCTCAGCTTCTGCCTTGGAGGCCTTCTCCTTAACTGTCTTAGGAGCGCCGTCTACAAGATCCTTAGCTTCCTTCAGACCAAGACCAAGAGCCTCCTTGACGGCTTTGATCACCTGAAGTTTAGCCGCGCCGGCTGACTTGAGGACAACGTCAAACTCAGTCTGCTCTGCCGGAGCCGCGTCAGCGGCTGCAGCTGGACCTGCTACTGCAACAGCAGCGGCTGCAGGCTCGATACCATATTCTTCCTTGAGAACCTTTGCAAGTTCCTGAACGTCTTTTACAGAAAGGTTAACCAACTCTTCTGCAAGTGCTTTTACATCTGCCATAATTGATAATTATTAAATTGTTTGTTATTATTTCTCTTCTTTTTCCGAAAGTGTCTTGACAAGTCCGGCGATTGTGCTGCCACCACCATTCTGGAGAGCGGAGATGACATTGCGCATAGGAGCCTGGAGGAGGGAAACGATGTCTCCGATGAGTTCTTCCTTGGACTTGATCGCACAGAGTTCGTCGAGTTTCTCAGCCCCGACAAACGCGCACTCCTGCACGTAGGCACCTTTAAGCTGAGGTTTGCCCATCTCCTTCTGAAGCTTCTTCATGAGCTTCGCAGGTCCGTTAGGAGTCTCGGTGTACATGATTGCCGTGTTGCCCTTGAGGACAGGGAGGAGAAGGTTCATCTCCTCATTGTTCAAAGCCTTGAGGACATGTGCGAACAGTGTGTTCTTCACAACGGTCAGCTTTATGCCCTGATCGAAGCAGGCGCGACGGAGTTTTACAGTGTTTTCAGCATTCAGACCCTCGATGTCAGCGACATAGAAATTAGGGTACTGCTTCAGTTGTGCTGAGATGCTTTCAATAATCTGATCTTTCAGTTCCTTCTTCATAATGAAATCCTTTTTTACTCAGCGCTTCCGCTAGTGAATGCTTTGACATCTAACTTGATACCAGGGCTCATGGTTGTGCAGATAGCCGCACTCTTCAGGTATGTGCCCTTGAGAGCCTGTGGCTTGAGTTTCAGCACCTCGTTCAGGAGAGCGGTGGCGTTCTCGCAGATCTGAGCCGGGGTGAAGGAAATCTTGCCGATGGCCGCATGTATAATACCGGTCTTGTCGACCTTGAAATCAATCTTTCCGCCCTTGACGTCCTTGACAGCGTTGCCGACTTCCATTGTAACGGTACCTGTCTTAGGGTTAGGCATGAGTCCTCTTGGACCGAGTATACGTCCGAGTACACCGACCTTGGCCATGACAGACGGAGTACAGATGATGACATCCACGTCCGTCCATCCACCTTTGATCTTCTCAACGTATTCATCAAGACCTACATAGTCAGCTCCAGCTTCCTTGGCCTCGTTTTCCTTGTCAGGAGTACAAAGTACAAGGACTCTGACAACCTTTCCGGTTCCGTGAGGAAGGCTGACCACGCCACGGATCATCTGATTCGCCTTACGAGGGTCAACACCCAGATTGGCTGACAGCTCAACTGAGGCGTCAAACTTCGTGAAGGTGATGTCCTTCAGCATTTCACAAGCCTGGGCAAGAGTGTACTGCTTGGAAGCGTCGTACTTTGCGACGACAGCTTTCTGATTTTTTGTAATTCTACTCATTTCGCATGTGAAAATTAAAGGTTCTCAGGAAATTTTCCGGTGACTTTGATACCCATGCTCCTCGCTGTTCCCGCAACCATCTTCATGGCGGCCGCAAGAGTGAAAGCGTTGAGGTCCGGCATCTTGCCTTCAGCTATCGCCTTGACCTGATCCCAGGTGATTGAAGCGACTTTTCTTCTGTTAGGTTCTCCTGAACCCTTCTGAAGCTTTGCCGCCTCCTTGAGTGAGATGGCTACTGGCGGCTGCTTTACCTCGAACGTGAAGGACTTGTCTGAAAAGACTGTGATGACTACAGGCACGATCTTTCCGGCGTTCTGTTGTGTCGCCGCATTGAACTGCTTGCAGAAGTCCATAATGTTCAAGCCTTTGGAACCGAGAGCCGGTCCTACCGGAGGCGCTGGATTAGCTGCTCCTGCTTTGATTTGCAGCTTGATGAATCCGGTAACTTCTTTTGCCATAATTGTTTGTTATTCTTTTGTTACTTGAGTAAAGCTGAGTTCCAACAGAGTTTTTCTGCCGAAAATCACAACTATCACTTTGAGTTTGCTTCTGTCTTCCTCTATCGCGTCAACTGTTCCGCTGAAACCGCTGAACGGTCCGTCGGTGATCTTGACAGACTCTCCGACTTCGAAATTCACTTCTGTCTCGACTGGATTATCGACATTCTGGTCCTGATTACCAAGAATCCACTGCGCCTCATCGTCTCTGATAGGCACAGGAACCCTTTCTGTCATAGCTCCGGTTGTTTTCTTCTCTGTCAGGAAACCGGACATGCCAGGAATGTCGTTGCGGATGATGTACTCCAATTCCGGATTAAGTTGGGCCTGTATCAAGACATAACCAGGGTAAAGCAGTCTTTCAACCACTTTCCTCTTGCCATTCTTTGTTACAATTTCCCGCTTGACCGGAACAAGAACCTGTGCGACCTGATCCTGTAGGCCAAACCGTTCAATCTCTTTTTCAAGATAGTCTTTGGCCTTCTTCTCCTTGCTCCCCGCTGTCCGAAGGACATACCATTTCATGTCAGCCATGGTAATCAAATAAATTACAATGTGTAAATCGCTGTCATCAGATGCTCGAAAGCGAAGTCAACCACGAAGAGAACCAAAGCGAGGATCACTGTAGCGACCATAACCAAAAGGGCTGAGCTCTGAAGCTTTTCCCAGGTTGGCCAAGTGACCTTCTTGGTGAGTTCCACGTAGGACTCTTTGCAATAGTTAATGAACTTTCTCATCTTTGCATTTAATGGACCTCGTAATTTGGAAGCTTCTACGATGTCTGTTAAACAATTACCAAATCGTAACCTTTGATATTTTAGCAGGGGAAGCAGGATTCGAACCCACATCGACGGTTTTGGAGACCGCTGAACTACCCTTGTTCTATTCCCCTGTGATCAGGACGGACATCGTCCGGACATCCGTCCTGTATGTTGAAGAAATTATTCTTCGATCTTGATTACCTGTCCGGCACCAACGGTACGGCCACCTTCGCGGATAGCGAACTGAAGACCTTCGTTGAGGGCTACAGGAGTGATGAGCTGAACGTCAATCTCAACGTTATCGCCTGGCATTACCATCTCGACTCCCTCCGGAAGGGTGATCTCACCGGTAACATCGAGGGTACGGATGAAGAACTGAGGACGATAGTGGTTGTGGAATGGAGTGTGACGTCCACCCTCTTCCTTCTTGAGGACGTAGATCTGAGCCTTGAAGTGCTTGTGAGGAGTGATGGAGCCTGGCTTGGCGACAACCTCACCTCTCTTGACTTCCTTCTTGTCGATACCACGGAGGAGAAGACCAACGTTGTCTCCGGCCTCACCCTGATCGAGGAGCTTGCGGAACATCTCGACACCTGTTACTACGGTGCTTCTCGGAGCGTCACCGAAACCTACGAGCTCAACTGGGTCGTTGACGTGGATTGTACCTGTCTCGATACGACCTGTAACAACGGTACCACGACCGGTGATTGAGAAGATGTCCTCGATAGGCATAAGGAATGGCTTCTCGTTCTGACGTACAGGCTGCGGGATGTACTCGTCAACAGCGTCCATGAGTTCCATAACCTTGTCTTCCCATACTTTCTCTCCGTTGAGGGCTCCAAGAGCGGAGCCACGGATGATAGGGCAGTTCTCATCGAACTTGTAGAATCCGAGAAGGTCACGGATTTCCATCTCTACGAGGTCAAGCATCTCTGCGTCGTCAACAAGGTCAACCTTGTTCATGAAGACGAGGATCTTAGGTACGTTCACCTGACGGGCGAGCAGGATGTGCTCACGGGTCTGAGGCATAGGGCCGTCGGTAGCGGCTACAACGAGGATCGCACCGTCCATCTGAGCGGCACCGGTAACCATGTTCTTAACGTAGTCAGCGTGGCCTGGGCAGTCTACGTGAGCATAGTGGCGCTTCTCTGTCTCGTACTCTACGTGAGCGGAGTTGATGGTGATACCACGCTCCTTCTCTTCAGGAGCATTGTCGATCTGATCGAAAGACTTTACCTTGTCGGCGTTACCGGAGACTCTCTCGGCGAGAACCTTGGTGATAGCGGCAGTCAAAGTCGTCTTACCGTGGTCAACATGGCCGATAGTACCGATGTTGACGTGCGGCTTCGTTCTTTGGAAAGTTTCTTTTGCCATAATATTATGATTTAAATGAGTAAACTAAATAATGCAGTTTGAGCCGGTGATGGGATTTGAACTCATGACCTCATCCTTACCAAGGATGCGCTCTACCCCTGAGCTACACCG